>Ga0256832_1002727_pt1 | contig 12057 bp, 12 predicted proteins | sample 134614metaG_FD_190534 | JGI IMG/M metagenome (GOLD analysis project Ga0256832, IMG submission 190534) | Hydrothermal vent microbial communities from Lau Basin, Pacific Ocean - 134-614 | ecosystem: Environmental > Aquatic > Marine > Hydrothermal vents | place: Pacific Ocean: Lau Basin | collected... | reverse complement strand
GTAAAGTGCGGCAATCGGGATCAGCACATAGCGGCCCAGGAGCTTGAGAAACGGGTCGGTGACGATCTTTTGCACCAGGATGCGCGCGGCCAGGAACAAAAACACCCGTTTGCCGAAAGCGATGACTGCGCCAGAGCCGAAAAGCGAGCGCGTGACCTGTTCGCCGATGGCGGTAAAGCCATAGGCCAAGAGCGGCAGCAGCAGCGGCAGGAAGATCAGCAAGAAGCTGCGGGCGCGCGCGATCGGCTTTTGCGTGTCGCCGGCCGGGGTCAGAAGCCGGGTGATGAACGGCGCCGCGCGGCGGCTGGCAACCACGGCGGCCAGCCAGGCCAGCACAAGCAGCGCGAACTGCGACCAGGCCGCAGGCGACATCAGCCAGCCCTGTGCCACTTCCCAGGCATGACCGGCATAGCCGAGCGCCTGGGTCACGATTTCCGGTTGGTTTTCCATGCGCATCCCTTGAAACTGGTTAACCGGGGTCACCTGCCACCATTTTGCCGTTCAGGCAAGGGCAAGCGTCGGGAGCGAGGGGCCAGCCCCTCGCGCTCCCCGGAGTATTGCCGGAAAGATGAAAGGATCACGCGCCGAAAAGCGCCTTGATCGCGGCAACATGGCCGGGGGAGGCCGCCAGCGCGTCGGCGGCGAGCCCGCGCGCCTCGTCCAGCAGGGCCTCAGACGCCACGATGCGGTCGATCAGACCCCAGGCCAGGGCCTCCTCGGCGTCGATCTTCTGACCAGACATCAGGATCATCCGGGCGCGCGCCGGGCCGATCAGCGCCTGCATGCGTTTCGGGTCCGAGGGCTGCGGCAGGAACCCCAGCCGCATCACCGGGTAGAAAAAGCGCGCGCCCGGCACCGCGATGCGCAGGTCACAGGCCAGCGCCATGCCGAAAGCGCCGCCTGCCAAAGTGCCATTGAGCGCGGCAATGGTCAGGAAGGGTGCGCGGGCCAGGGCGCCGGACAATTCCTCCCACAGCGGGCTGGTCGCCAGCCCGGCGCGCGCGGCATCCAGGTCGGCGCCAGCCGAAAACACCCGCCCCGCGCCGGTCAGGATCAGCGCCTTGGCCTGACCCCGGGCGCGTGTGGCGATCCCGGTCAGCTCCTCGAGCATGGCGGCGGTCAGCGCGTTGGCCTTGTCCGGCCGGTTGAGCGTGACAGTCCAGAGCGCGCCGTCAACCTCCAGCCGGATCATCGCACCAGCCCCACCCGGGCGCGAATGGCGGTGTCGCGCAGGGAGACTTCCTGACCCAGAAATTCATCGGCATCGCCCGTGCACATCCACATCAGCGCCTGCGCTGCCCATTCCGGCGGGATATGGTCGGACCAGTCCAGCGCCGCCACGGAATTGATGCCCGAGGCCTTGATCTCGTGCTGCATCTGCGTGGCCACGGTGCCAGGCGACAGCGCCATGGCACGAATGCCGCGCCCGGCCTCTTCCAGATGCAGGCAGGCATTGAGCATCCTGGCCCCGGCCTTGGAGGCGCAGTAATGCGCCCAGCCTTCCAGCGGATGCGTGGCCGCGCCGGAGCTCAGCGTCAGGATGGTGCCGCCGCCGGCCTTGTGCATATGCGGCAATGCCGCGCGGATGCCGTGATAGACGCCCTTGAGGTTGATGTCGATGACCCGGCCCCATGCGCCCGGATCCGAGCTTGCAAGCGGCCCGATCGGCTCGATCACGCCGGCATTGTTGATCAGCACGTCGATGCCGCCGAAATGGCGCGCCGCACGGTCGATTGCGGCCTCGACCTGGGCCCAATCGGCCACGTCGCAGGGCACGGCCAGCGCCTGCGGCCCGATCTGAGCGGCGATCTGGGTGATTCGATCCCCCCCGCGCGCCAGCAGCACCACATTGGCACCGTTCGACGCAAACATCTTCGCAGCTGCTTCGCCAATGCCGCGACTGGCGCCGGTAATCACCACACATTTGTTCTTCATGTCCATCCCGTCATTCCATCCATTCCGCGCAGTTCAATCAACTTGCATGAACCATACGCTTGAACTCGCGCCGCCGCCAAGGCATTCTGGCCCCGCCGATTAACAGGAAAAGGTTTATCATGCACATCCGTTATCCCATGGGCGGCGGCGCCCTCATCGCCGCGCTTCTGACCAGCTCTGCCGCTTTTGCCGAGGTTAGCCCGCAAGAGGTCTGGGACAGTTGGCGCGGCTATCTGGAAAGCTTCGGCTATGCCATCACCGCCACCCCGACCATGTCCGGCGGCGACATCACGGTCAGCGGCATTTCCATGACAGCGGCGCTGCCCGAGGACGGTGGCACCATGGAAATGACCATGCCGCAGGTGCAGTTCGTCGATAATGGCGATGGAACGGTTGGCATCGTCCTGCCCGACAGCTACCCGACCAATATCAGCATTCGCCCCGCCGATGACACCGGCGACTCGGTCGACCTGACCCTGCAATATTCCATGCCTGCACTGAAAATGACCGCCAGCGGCAGCGCGGACGACATGGCCATCAGCTTTGCCGGAGAGCAGGCGCTGGTCGAGCTGTCCCAGCTGACGGTAAACGGTGAGACTTTGAACAACGCCAAGGTCAAGTTCGGGCTGGAAGGTTTGACCGGCAACGTCGGGTTCAAGGCCGGCGACCTGCGGGTTATGCAGGAAACCGTGACGGCCAGCGCCATGAACTATGCGATTGCCGTGACCGACCCCGAAGGCAACGGCTTTTTCACCATGAGCGGCGGCGCCGAGGGCCTGACCGCGCTGGCGACCATGGCGCTGCCGGCCGAATATGACCCGATGGACATGAACACCGCGCTGAAAGACGGGCTGGCCATGGACACCACCTTTACCACCGGCGCCGGATCGCTTGAATTTGCCTTCCAGGACGGGGACCAGAACGCCAACGGCTCGTCTTCCTCGGCCGGGACCAATTTCAGCTTTGCGCTCGACAAGAACGAGCTGAGCTACGGCTTTGCCGTGAATGGCTGGAACGCCTCGCTTGCCGGCAGCGACATTCCGTTGCCGATCAGGTTTTCCACCGCGCGCATGGCGATGGATCTGACGATTCCCGTCGCCAAAAGCGCCGTCCCCAAGGACTTTGCCGCCCGGTTCGAACTGGTGGATTTCGCGCCGGACGACATGATCTGGTCGATCTTCGACCCGACTGGCGGCCTGCCGCATGACCCGGCGACATTTGTCATCAGCCTGGTCGGCAAGGGCAACTGGCTGTTCGACATTCTTGACCCGGAACAGGCGATGGCAATGGCCGGCTCCGATCAGCCGTTCGAACTGCAGGCGCTGACTCTTGACGATCTGCGTATAAGCGCGGCTGGTGCCGAGCTGACCGGGCTGGGCAGTTTCGTGTTCAACAACAACGACCTGACCACGTTCGACGGTCTGCCGGCGCCGGATGGCTCGATTGACCTGCGGCTGGTTGGTGCCAACGGGCTGATTGACCGGCTGATCGCCATGGGCCTGATGAGCGACGATGACGCCATGGGCATGCGCATGATGATGGGGATGTTCGGCCGCCCCGGCGAGGGCGAGGACGAAGTGCTGTCCACCATCGAAGTGCGCTCGGACGGGCAGATCCTGGCCAACGGGCAGCGCCTGCAATAAGGCGCGCCTATACGATTGCGAAGGGCCGCGGGACATCCGGCGGCCCTTTTTCATGCGCACCCCCCGCAACCGACCGCGCCTTGCGGTTGCGCCGCTGGCCGATTACCTGTGAACCAACAAGGAAAGGAAGCCCATGCAAGACGACCTGGAACAGCTGAGCCAGACCCTGCTGGATGCCGCGGCCAGGGCCGGGGCCGATGCCGCCGACGTGTTGGTGGCAGAAGGCACTTCGCTGGAGGTGGACGTGCTCAGGGGCGCGCTGGAACACACCGGGCGCGAAGAGGCGACCGAGTTCGGCCTGCGCGTGCTCTTGGGCAAGCGCCAGGCGGTTGTGTCGGCCTCGGATCGGTCGGCGGAAAACATCCGCCGCATGGCCGAGCGCGCCGTCGCCATGGCCCGCGAAGCACCCGAGGACCCCTGGATCGGCCTGGCCGAGCCCGGGCAGCTGGCCCGCGGCTGGGACCTCGACGCGCTGGAGCTGGCCGACCCGGCGGATGAGCCCGCCCCCGCAGCGCTGGAGGATGCGGCCCTGCGCGCGGAAGCCGCAGCGCTCGCCGTCGAGGGCGTGACCCAGGTGCAGGCGGCCTCGGCCAGCTATGGGCGCGACCGCATTTTCCTGGCCGCCAGCAACGGGTTTTCCGGCCATTATGCCCGCACCTCCAGCAGCGTCTATGCGGTGGCAATCTCGGGCGAAGGCGCCGGGATGGAGCGTGATTACAAAGGCGAGGCGCGGGTCTTTCGCGCCGATCTGCCGCCGCCCGAGGACATTGGCCGCATCGCAGGCGAACGCGCCGCAGCCCGGGCGGGCTCGCGCCAGCCGCCGTCGGGCACCTTTCCCGTGGTTTATGACCGGCGGGTATCTTCCAGCCTGATCGGCCACCTGCTGGGGGCGGTCAACGGGGCTGCCATCGTGCGCGGCTCAAGCTGGCTGCGCGACGCGCTGGGCGAGGCGATCCTGCCCGAAGCCCTGTCGCTGGTGGAAGAGCCGCTGCGCCCGCGCATTTTCGGCTCGCGCCCCTTCGACGCCGAGGGGCTGGCGCGCCGCGACCGCGCCATCATCGACCGGGGCGTGCTGACCGGCTGGACGCTGGACCTGGCCACCGGGCGCAAGCTGGGCATGGACAGCACCGCCAATGCGGCGCGCGGCCCCGCCTCGCCCCCCAGCCCGTCGGTAACCAATGTGACCCTGACCCCGGGCGACACAGACCGCGCCGGGCTGCTGGGTGCCATGGGCACCGGGCTCCTGATCACCTCGTTCATGGGCTCCACCATCAACCCGACCACCGGCGAATATTCGCGCGGGGCCTCGGGCTTCTGGGTCGAGAACGGCCAGATCGCCTATCCGGTCAATGAATGCACCATTGCAGGCAATCTGCGCGACATGCTGGGCCGCATCGTGCCCGCCAATGATGCCGAGGATCACCTGAGCCACCGGGTGCCGTCGATCCTGGTGGATGCCATGGTGATTGCCGGTGCCTGAAATGGCCCAGGGCCGCGACCTTGCGCTGCTGAAGGACGCCGCGCGCGGCGCCGGTGACATTGCCCGGCGCTATTTCCGGCGCGACCCGGAGGCCTGGGCCAAACCCGGCGGTGCCGGGCCGGTGACCGAGGCCGATCTGGCGGTGGACAAGATGCTGCGCGAAGAGCTGACCGGCGCCCGGCCCGATTACGGCTGGCTCTCCGAAGAAACCCCCGACAGCCCCGCCCGGCTGGAACGCGACCGATTGTTCATCGTCGACCCGATCGACGGCACCCGCGCCTTTATCGACGGCGACCCGACCTGGGCGATTTCGCTGGCGGTGGCCGAGCGTGGCCGGGTGACCAGCGCCGTGGTCTATCTGCCGGCGCGCGACAAGCTTTATGCAGCCGAGGCAGGCCATGGCGCCTGGCTGGGCGAGCGGCGCATCAGGGCTTCGGCCCGCGATGCGCTGGAGGGCGCCACCGTGCTGGCCGCGCGCCCGACATTCGAGCCCTGGCACTGGAAGGACGCAGCCCCGCCGCCGGTCGACCGGCAGTTCCGGTCGTCGCTGGCCTATCGGCTGAGCCTGACCGGCGAGGGCCGCTTTGACGCCATGCTGACCCTGCGGGCGACCTGGGAATGGGACATCGCCGCCGGCAGCCTGATCGTGGCCGAGGCGGGCGGCGTGGCCACCGACCGGCGGCTGGTGCCGCTCGCCTTCAACAATCCCGGCGCGCAGGTCAATGGCGTGGTGGCGGCCGGGGCGCGGCTGCATCCGCTTCTGGGTGCGCGGCTGAGTGCGGCGTGACCTTGGACAAGGCGCCGGCAACGCGCTAACAAGACCTCAGAGGAAATCAGGAAACCCGGATGACCGACGACGACACCGACGCCCGCACGCCCCGCCGCCCTGCCCGCCGGCCGCTGACCCTGCGCGACGTGTCCGAGGCCTCGGGCGTCAGCGAAATGACCGTGAGCCGGGTGCTGCGCAATCGCGGCGATGTGTCTGCCTCCACCCGCGAACGCGTACTGGCCGCAGCCAAGGCGCTGGGTTACGTGCCCAACAAGATCGCCGGGGCGCTGGCCTCGCAGCGGGTCAACCTGGTGGCGGTGATCATCCCGTCACTGTCCAACATGGTGTTCCCGGAAGTGCTGGGCGGCATCAGCGAGGTGCTGGACGAAACGCCGCTGCAGCCGGTGGTGGGCGTGACCAATTACAAGCCCGAGCGCGAGGAAAAGGTGCTCTATGAAATGCTGTCCTGGCGCCCCTCGGGGGTGATCATTGCGGGGCTTGAGCATTCCGATGCGGCATCCGCCATGCTCCGGGCGGCCGGCATCCCGGTGGTCGAGATCATGGACACCGATGGCGAGGCAATCGACGCCGTGGTCGGCATTTCGCACCGGCGCGCGGGGCGCATGATGGCCGAGGCGATCCTGGCAGCCGGCCACCGGCGCATCGGCTTTCTGGGCACCAAGATGCCGCTGGATCACCGCGCACGCAAACGTTTCGAAGGCTTTACCGAGGCGCTGGCCAAGGCCGGGGTCGAGGTGGCCGACCAGGAGTTTTACGAGGGCGGATCGGCGCTGCTCAAGGGGCGCGAGATGACCGAAGCCATGCTGGCGCGCACGCCAGACCTGGATTTTCTGTATTATTCCAACGATATGATTGGCGCCGGCGGGCTGCTTTACTGCCTCGACAAGGGCATTGACGTGCCGGGGCAGATCGGGCTGGCCGGTTTCAACGGGGTCGAACTGCTGGACGGCTTGCCGCGCCGGTTGGCCACCATGGATGCCTGCCGCCGCCAGATCGGGGAGGCCGCAGCACGCATCATCGCCGCGCGCGCGGAAGGCAAAGGCGAGGGTGGCGAGCGGCTGGAACTGACCCCACGGCTGGAGCCGGGCGACACGCTTTGAAAGGGTTTCGCCGGGCGTGCCGCCCGGCGACCAGAGGCGATTGCCTGCGGCAATCGCCATTTCGGCAGGTGCGTTTGCCTGCAAACTCACCGAAAGGTCGGGCGGGGCTCTGCCTCATGTGGGACCCCGCAGGGTTTCTGCAAACCTTCGGCCCTCGCGCTCACAGGTATTACGAGGGGGCCAGCCCCCTCGCGCTCCCCCGGGATATTTCCGGCCAGAAGAAGCAGAACAGGGCCGGGTCAGGCGGCCTTGGTTGCCGGGCCTTCGGTCAGCACGGTGTGCAGGATCGCCGGGTCATCATTGGCGCGCAGCTTGGCGCATACCGACGAATCACGCAGGGTGCGCGACACCAGCGCCAGCGCCTTGAGGTGATCGACGCCATTGCCCTCGGGCGCGAACAGCGCAAAGATCAGATCCACCGGCTGGTGGTCCACCGCGTCGAAGTCCAGAGGTGTCTCGATCCGCACGAAGGCTCCGACCACGCCATCGAGCCCGGCCAGGCGCGCATGCGGCAGCGCCACGCCCTTGCCGACGCCGGTCGGGCCCAGCGCCTCGCGTTCCTGAAGGGCGGCGGTAACGGCAGCGGCATCCAGGCCGTAATTCGCGGCAAACAGCTCGCCCAGGTCCTGAAACAGGCGTTTCTTGGACGTGATCGTGTGAATGATCTTGACGGCGCCGGGCCGCAGGATGCTGGAAAGGTCCATGTCTTCCTACTTCAACGTTGCTGCCCGGCCCGTTGCGTGTGGATCACACGCACAGGCGCAGGCGAATTTCAGGGCACTTCCTTCGGGTCGATCCAGCCGATATTGCCATCGTTGCGCCGGTAGACCACGTTCACCCCGTTCGTTTTCTCATTGCGAAACACCAGCACCGGTGCCTCGGCCAGTTCCATCTGCATGACCGCCTCGCCGACTGAAAGGCTGGGAATGGTGGTTTCCATTTCAGCGATGATGATCGGCTGCAGGCTTTCGGGTTCCGATGTGCCCGTCGCTTCTTCTGCGGCGAGGATATAAGAGGCTCCGCCAAAAACTTCAACCGGATTTGCGCGGGTGCGGTGATGATCCTTGAGCCGCCTTTTATACCGGCGCAGCTGTTTTTCCAGCTTTTGTGCGCAGGCGTCGAACGCGGCATAGATTTCATGCGCGCTGCCAGAGGCCTGCGCGATCAGACCAGTAGACAGGTGGATTGTCGCTTCGCACATGTATTCGCCGCCATTGCGGGCAAACACCACCTGGGCGCTGGTCGGGCGTTCGGCGTATTTTTCAACGACCGCGCCAAGCTCTGCCTCCACATGGGTCCTGAGTGCGTCACCTACGTCAATCTGCTTGCCACTGATCTGATATTGCATGGTTTCTCCTGTCTGGTGGGTGCATCCCGGCCCGGCCTTGGGCCGCCGTCAAAGGGCGCAGGGCAGAGCATGGAGCTGGCGGGTTTGGGGCTGGTCATTACCCGTATTTGGCGCCATTGCGGCCCCGCTTGTCAACCAAAACACGCAGGTTACGAAATGCGAAACGAATCGCCCAGGTAAACCCGGCGCACGTTTTCATCCTGGATCACCTCGTCCGGGGTGCCGTTCATCAGCACGGTTCCGTCATGCAGGATATAGGCGCGATCGACAATCTCCAGCGTCTCGCGCACGTTATGGTCGGTGACCAGCACGCCAATGCCACGGCGCGTCAGGTCATGGACCAGGCCGCGAATCTCGTTCACCGAAATCGGGTCGACCCCGGCAAAGGGTTCGTCAAGCAACAGATAGGCCGGGTCGGCGGCAAGGCAGCGGGCGATTTCGACCCGGCGCCGTTCCCCGCCTGACAGCGCCAGCGCCGAGGCCTGGCGCAAATGCGTGATGGAGAAGTCATTGAGCAGCTCTTCCAGCCGCTCGCGGCGCTTGTGCCGGTCCTTTACCGCAATCTCCAGAATGGCCATGATATTGTCTTCGACATTCAGACCGCGAAAAACGCTCATCTCCTGCGGCAGATAGCCAATCCCGGCCCGCGCGCGCCGGTACATCGGCAGATAGGTGATGTCGCGCCCGTCAATGGCAACCTGCCCGGCATCGGGCTTTACCAGCCCGGCAACGGCGTAAAAACAGGTGGTCTTGCCCGAGCCATTCGGCCCCAGAAGCGCCACGATTTCGCCGCGCCTGAGCTGCATCGACACGTCGCGAATCACCGGGCGTTTGCGATAGGACTTGCGCAGGCCGACCACATTCAGGCCAGCCCCGCCCTGCGTGACAGTCAGCTCGGGTGGCGATGGCATCAATTGCCTTCCGGCTGCAAGATCGTCTTGACGCGGCCCTCCATCAGGCCGGTTCCGGTCCTGAGGTCGACAATCAGCCGGTCGGCGGACAGCGCGTTGCGCCCCTGGGTCATGATAACCCCGCCCGACAGCACGATACGGCCGTCGTCAATGGAATAGACGGCGCTTTCGGCCTCGGCCGCTTCGGCGCCATTGACCAGCGTGACCCCGCCCGACAACACCATGCGGCGTATTTCCCCCGTGGTGTCGCCGCCGGTCTTGTATTCGACCCGGGCCATGGCTGCGCCAAGCCGCATTTCCCCCTGGCCAATCACCACATTGCCGCGAAAGGTCGCGGTGCCATCGGCCTGGTCGATCTCCAGCGCATCCGCGGTAATCTCCACCGGCAGCGTCGGATCCTGGCTGAAGCCGCCAAATGCAACGCGGGTGCCCTGCGCCTGTATCTGCACCGGCAGCGCGGCGACAAACAGCACAATTGCAATTGCCAATATCTTTTTCAAACCAGACCTCTCATTCATTTTCAGCAGGCTTGGGCCTGTATACCATTTTAACACCCTCCTTGAAAACCAGAAGGTAGGTGCCGTTGTCGTCGCCTTGCCGCTTCAGTTCGACCTTGCCGGCCTCGATCCTGCCGGCCGGGCCTTCGGCCATGACCGGCCCGTTGCTTTCGGCCCATGTCTGCCGGGTTGAAACGCTCATCGAAGGGGTAGTGACCTGATAATCGGTCGACGTCTCGAATACCACACCGCCAGACAGGTCCAGCCGTTCCCGGGTGCCGTCAATCACCGCGCCGCCGGCCGATATCCGGATGTCGCCACCATCCGGCAAGGACAATTCAGCGTTCAGGTCATCCACCGTGAACACCGAGGGGTCGTTTGCATCGGGTTGGGCAGATTTCGCGGAAAACGACATGGCCGAGCCGTCTTCGGTCACGCCGGAAAACTGCGGCCCGGTAATGCGCTGGGTGCGGGCCAGGTTGTCCAGGTCGACCTTGGCATAGGTCAGAGCCCGTGTCGGGTCGATCCCGCGCGAGATCAGGAACATCGTGGAAAGCAGGACCAGCGCTGCCAGCGGCAGCAACACCTTGAGCCAGGCGACGAAGCGCGAATATCTGTTGTCAAAGGTGGCCATGCTGCCTTTCGGGTTCCGGTGGGCTTGTCTGCTACTTAGCATGGCCGCGCCGGTTTCCAAGGGGCGGGCCAGACGGACCGGCAAGGCTTTGCTTGCATCATCCGGCGGTCAATGGGCAAAAATGTCGGTCTCGGGCCAGCCGGCCAGGTCCAGGCGCGCCCGCGCCGGCAGGAATTCGAAACAGGCCTGCGCCAGATCGGTCCGGCCTTCGCGCTCCAGGCGCGCGTCCAGCTTTTCGCGCAGCCGGTGCAGGTACAGCACGTCGGAGGCCGCATAGGCGATCTGCGCCTCGCTCAGGGTTTCAGCACCCCAGTCGCTCATCTGTTGCAGCTTGGAAATGTCGATGCCCAGCAACTCGGCCAGCAGGTTTTTCAGCCCGTGCCGGTCGGTATAGGTGCGCACCAGCTTGGACGCGATCTTGGTGCAATAGACCGGCCCGGTGAGCACCCCGAACGCATGATAGAGCGCGGCAATGTCGAAGCGGCCGAAGTGAAACAGCTTCAGCACCTTGGGGTCGGCCAGCATCCGCGTCAGATTGGGCGCCTCGCGCTGCCCCTTGGCGATCTGCACCAGATGCGCATTGCCGTCGCCGCCCGACATCTGCACCAGGCAAAGCCGGTCCCGATGCGGGTTCAGGCCCATGGTTTCGCAGTCGATCGCCACCACCGGACCCAGGTCGAGCCCGTCCGGCAGATCGTGGGCATAGAGGTGGTTGGTCATGGGTTTCCTCGCGTTTTCCCCGTGATACGGCGCGCCCCCGGCCGGATCAACGCGAAAACGTGCTTTGGAAATCTGCACGACTGTCATATAAAGGAAACATAATGTGATAATATGATGCACCGGCAACCCGGGCAGCGACGAACAGGGAGAGTGACAATGCTGAGCGCCTTGAGCGAAACCATGCTGGAGGATCCCGCCTTCTATATCGGCTGGGGTGGCCTGATCATCGGGACCATTTTCGGCTTTATCGTGTACCGGACCAATTTCTGCGCCATGGGTTCGATTTCCGACATCAATGCCTTTGGCGACTGGCGGCGCTTCCGCTCCTGGCTGATGGCGGGCGCCGTGGCGATGCTGGGTGTCGCCTGGCTCGAGGCGGCAGGCCATGCCGACATGTCCATGGCCATGTATACCGCGCCCAATTTCACCTGGGGCGCCAATATCGTCGGCGGGCTGGTTTTCGGCATCGGCATGGTGCTGGGCGGCGGCTGCGTGTCCAAGAACCTGGTGCGCACGGGCGGCGGCGATCTGCGGTCGCTTTTCGTGATCGTGGTAATCGGCGTGTCCGCCTTCATGACCATCGGCGGGCTGTTCGGTCCGTTCCGGGTGGCCGCCTTCGGTCCGCTGATGACCGACCTTTCGGCAGCTGGCATGGCGGATCAGCGACTGGGCACCATTCTGGCCGGGCTTACCGGCATGGCGCCTGCCACCGCGGGCTGGGTCGCGCTGGCCGTGGTTGCCGGCGGCATCCTGCTCTATTGCCTCAAGGACCGGGGTTTTCGCACCTCACCCAGCCACCTGATTGCCGGCATCGGCATCGGCCTGTGCGTGACAGCGGGCTGGCTCCTGATGGCACTCACCTATGACGAGTTCGCCGACAACCCGACGCTGATTTCGCTCACCTTCGCGCGGCCCACCGGCGACAGCCTGGATTTCCTGATGCGCTACACGGCGTTTTCCAGCGTGGGTTTTGGCGTGGCCAGCCTGGGCGGCACCATT
>Ga0256832_1002726_pt1 | contig 12057 bp, 8 predicted proteins | sample 134614metaG_FD_190534 | JGI IMG/M metagenome (GOLD analysis project Ga0256832, IMG submission 190534) | Hydrothermal vent microbial communities from Lau Basin, Pacific Ocean - 134-614 | ecosystem: Environmental > Aquatic > Marine > Hydrothermal vents | place: Pacific Ocean: Lau Basin | collected... | reverse complement strand
TGCTTTAATGTCTTCTAGGTTAATACCTCCATACGTATCTGAAATAGCAGCACAGGTCTCAACAATCGCATCAATATCTTGAATATTTAAAATAACATCAACAGCATCAACATTGGCAAAAGATTTAAATAGAACAGCTTTTCCCTCCATAACAGGTTTTCCTGCTAGACCTCCAATGTCTCCAAGACCCAAAACAGCTGTACCATTTGAGATGACAGCAACAGTGTTACCTTTATTGGTGTATTTGTATGCTAAAGATGGGTCTTTTTCAATCTCTAAACAGGGGTAAGCCACACCAGGGGAGTATGCCATGGACAACTCTTCTTGTGTTTTACAGGGTTTGGTTATTTTGGTAGCAGTTTTACCATCGATATGGTACTCTAAACATTCATTTTTGAATTTATCCATGTTGGAATCCTCTTTTATGAGCTAATTTTTTTAAAATGAAATTTTAGCAGAATATAATTAATTCTTAACTATGAATTATTTTCTTAATCAATGTAGAGATAAAACACTTCTCTTTAATAAAAATCTTTATTTATATGATTCTTTTTCATTTAATATTAATATTTATACTTTTCTTAAAATTATGTTACAATAGTTTTAACAAAATTCTATCATGGGAGTGGTGAAGTATGAAAAATTGTTTATTTGGAGTTGTAACAGTTTTTTTATTGGTTGGGTGTGCCCAGAAACATCAGATTAATATTGGTGAGATTACACTTGAGAAATATGAGTCTGTTCCCAAAAGGAGTTCTGAATATTATATGTCATTTACTCAGGAGTACTATGATAACAAACTATATCCTGTAAGTGAGTATTGTGATGATAAACGAGCCTATCTGAGTGATGATAAGTTTTCTACGGAGACTTACTTAAAACTTAGTAATGAACGTACCAAGCAAAGTAGAGTAGGGAAGTACCCCATTTGGTTTTTGCTGAATGATGATGCTTCCAATATCTCTTGTGTTAAAAAGAGTGCAAACTTTATAAATGAAGAGCCTTTTGTGGTAAGTGACAGTGATACTCTTTCGGTGAAACTTCTGCAAAAAAATGAGGCTGAAAAAGGTGTGCCTATTCGGGAATTGGGTGTACTTATAGATTTTGTCTCTTTGGTTGTTCCTCAAACGGCAAATTTTTTACTTCATACCAATAACATTATAAAAGACCCCATTACTCAAAACTATTTAAACATGATGGATGAAGCATTTAAACATGGTGACCTTGATGGTACCAAAAGTCGTGATTTTAAGACCAATATAGCAGCTATAAAAGTAAAGCTAAATGTCCCAAAAGAGAAGAGTGTGCAAGAGTTGGGATATATACTTCTAAAACCTAAATATAGAACAACTTTAACTACTGTTGATACGCTTGATGGTGTGCCAAATTTTAAATTTATTTATAACAGCAGCGACCATCGTATAGAAGATATCATGAATTATCAGTTAAAGGGTAAAAATATTTCTGTTAAAACGGTTGTTGATAATTTTCGACAAGTCTCAGACGAACATGTTGTAGAGGCACTCTCTTTGTTAAATACAGATTTGATGAATAGATTTACACGCTACGACAGAGCTTTAGTTTTAAGTTTGGCTTTGCGTCAAAGTGATATGTATAAACGTTTAGCCTATAGCGTACAGATGAAAGATGTAGAGAAAGTTAAAGTATATATGAGACTGTTAGCCGATAAGCAGAATCCTCTACATGATTTAAATAAAGAGTTAAAAGCAACAGGTTGTGACTACTATGGACTCATGTATCAAGCACAAGAGCTGATAAAAAAGTCAGAAGCCCTTGAAGCTCAAAATGCTGTTCAAGCACAAAGAATAAAAGATGAAGAAATTCGTCAACAGATTGCCTTAGAAGGGATAGAAAACTTCCTACGTCCTGTATCTAACTGGAATTATATACCAAAAATGTTTGCACAAAATGTTCAGATACGTGAAACAAATGGAAAAATCTTGAATGTAGGAGAACTTCAATCCACATATAAACGTGATACTAATGTTAGTGCTTATGGTTGTTATGTAGATTTACAAAGTAAAATTCATGGTGTCACAGTACAAGACTATCTTATTCATCCTAGTTATACAGGAGGTGTCAAATATAATTATATGGCACTTTCAGTAGACAAGTCAAATAAAATAGATACAATTTTTTATAAATTAACAAGAGGGAATCCGTTGAGAATAGAGCAGATGCTTATTGATAAAAACAATCAATTTATTATGAAAAGAAGGGTTCAAGATGTACTTAATAGCCAAAAATCAAGAAGCTGTTCATCTAATATAAGTAGGTTATTTTGATAAGGGAATTGATTTGAAGTAGAAGTAAAATTTAGTGGTGACCCCTAGGAGACTCGAACTCCTGTAACATGGATGAAAACCATGGATCCTAACCGCTAGACGAAGGGGCCACTAAATGTAAAAAAGTACAAGTTAAAAATGGTGACCCCTAGGAGACTCGAACTCCTGTAACATGGATGAAAACCATGGATCCTAACCGCTAGACGAAGGGGCCATCAATAGCTTGTGGACGAAATTATAGCTAAGTATTCTTAATCTAATATAAAACCAACTAAAAATATTTATAGCATAAATTACGTGATATTTGTTATAATAAAAAAAAGGATAAATATGATGAAAAAACACATGGGACTACTACTTGGTAGTATACTCTTTTTCAATGCTTGTACAGGTCAACCCAAAAAAGAGGAGAGTGCATTTATAGTACTAAAAACAGCCAGTATGAAGTATGCTGATATGGGTTTTATAAAAAACAGTCCCTCTAAAGTAGAAGTTGAAATGTATGCAGCAGGGCAACCCTTGGTAAGTATAGAGATTAACGGAATGAACATATGCATGTCAACATTTGAATGTATGGAAAAAAGTGATTTTAATAAAAAAGTTTTACACTCCTCTTACCCTGACACACTTTTAGAAAATATTTTTAAATCAAAACCTATTTTTAATTCTAAGAATTTAGAAAAAAGTAGTGATGGATTTACACAGAAAATTCAAAAAGAAGATAAGTATGATATAACATACACTGTTATAAGTGGTGAGAGAAAATTTCGTGATAGAATAAATAAAATATTAATTAAAGTGAGAGAAGAGTAATGAAATTTGTTGGAGCCCATGTTAGTGCAAGTGGTGGAGTAGATAATGCCCCTTTAAATGCCATGAAAATAGGAGCAAAAGCTTTTGCTCTTTTTACTAAAAACCAAAGACAGTGGGTCGCTAAACCTTTAGAAGAAAAAATGATAGAGAGTTTTAAGGAAAATCTTGAAAAATCTGGAATTTCTCCTAAGCATGTTTTGCCTCATGATAGCTACTTAATTAATTTGGGTCACCCAGAAGTAGAGAAGCTAGAGAAGTCACGAGAAGCGTTTATAGATGAGTTACATCGTTGTGAACAACTAGGCTTAGAGCTTCTTAATTTTCACCCTGGAAGTCATTTGGTTAAAGTAGCGAAAAAAGACCCTGAGTATGATGATAAAATTATGGAAGCAGAGTTAAACTGTTTAGATGTTATTGCTGAGTCACTTAACATAGCTATTGAAGCAACTAAAGGCTCAAATGTAAAATTGGTTATTGAAAATACAGCAGGGCAGGGTACAAACCTTGGGTACAGATTTGAACATTTAGCGTATATTATCAATAAGATAGAAGATAAAAGTCGAGTAGGTGTTTGTTTAGATACTTGTCATACTTTTACAGGTGGTTACGATTTGAGAACACGTGAGGCTTATGATAATACGATGGATAATTTTGAGCGTATTGTTGGCTTTGAGTACTTGTCTGCGATGCATATTAATGACTCTAAACCAAAACTAGGAAGCCGTGTTGACCGTCACCACTCTTTAGGGCAAGGTGAGATAGGTTGGGATGCCTTTAAATTCATTATGAATGATGAGCGAATGGACGATATTCCGTTAGTATTAGAAACCATTGATGAAACTATTTGGGATAGAGAGATAGTAGAACTCTATAATTTAATCGAGGAGGTGTAGTTGCAAAATAGTGAGGTAAGTAGGTTTTAGTGTAGATAATTAAAATTTTGAAAATTTCTTAAGGAGGAATGATGAAACAGATAGTTAAAACAGTAGCGATAGTAGCCCCTTTATTAGTCTTTGTAGGTTGTGGTGATGGGTTAGATGACCCATCAGAAAAGGTTAAAGGTGGAGAGCTTGTAATAGATTTTCCGAGTCAATTAATAAAGCCAGGTTTGGTAAAAAAAGGTCTTATTCCTGAAAGTCAAACTGTTTATGGATATAAAGCCTATAAGATTCCCTATACAACAACAGATGAGGAGGGTGAAGAGGTTGCTGCATCAGGTATGTTGATAATTCCTACGGAGTTGCCTGATGTTGTCTCTAAAACATTAGGTTTATCTATGGTATCTGATGACCATGGAACCATTTTTGCAAATAGAGAAGCACCAACACTTATGAACAGTACCATTGGTAAACCTCCTGCTAGTTCAGCATTGGTTTTAACAACCATTGGTGGTTTTGCAACTTTACAGCCAGACTATATAGGTTTTGGTGACTCTAATGACCATTATCATCCATTTATCTTAAAAAAATCATTAGCCAATGCAACCGTTGATTTTATAAAAACGGTTAAAACTTTTGCTAGTGAAAATAGTATTAAGTTAAACAATCAACTCTTCTTAACGGGTTACTCTGAGGGTGGTTATGCTGCTATGGCAACACTTAAAAAGATAGAAGATGAAAACTTAACCAACTTAAAAGTAACCATGGCTGCACCGATGGCTGGACCTTATGCTCTAAAACCCTTAGCAGATACTGTTTTAAATCAGGAAAAACTAGGTGTTCCCTCTTTTATGGCAAACGTAGGCTATGCTTATGCAAAAGCTTATAATCAAGATATCGAGACAGTTATTAATGAACCTTACGCTTCTAAGCTTCCTACACTTTTTAATGGAGAGTTAGAGCGTAGCCAAATTGACCCAGAGTTAACGCATGATACCAAAGGAGCAACTGGACTTTTTGTTGACAATTTTGTTACAAACTATTTTACAGATGAAAATAATTGGTTTAAAAAAGCTGTAATTGAAAATAATCTTTATCAATGGGCTCCTAAAACACCTGTTCGTTTGGTTCATTGTGAAGGTGACAATGTGATTCCTTATGCAATCTCTCAGTTAACAGAAGGAACAATGAAAGCCATGGGTGCAGCTGATGTACAGATTGTACCCGTAGAAAAATCACTTCATTTAGGTGTCTCTTTAGAACATGCTGCTTGTGGTTTACCTGCTTATGGTGTAACTGCAAAAATATTTGCTACTGTTAGAAAACAGACCATTGGATACTAGGAGATGATGATGAAAAAAACAATATTACTCAGTATAACAGCAAGTTCTTTGCTAATGGCAGGTGCCTATAAAGTTCCTGAACAGTCAGTAAACTCAATGGCATTGGGTGCAGCTTATGTAGCACATACGGATGGAGCTGATACAGCCTATTTTAACCCTGCCAATATGGCATTTATGGAAGATAAACAGTTTGCAGAAGCAGGTTTGACTTGGGCACACTTACCTAGCAACAAGTTTAAAGGTGTTCAAGCCTATTCTGCGAGTGAACTGTACCCTGCTTCTAATAAATCTGAAATAGAAAACTTACAACTACCATTTTTACACTATGTGGCAGCCCCAATGGGAGCTTTTAGATGGGGGGCTAGTTTAACAGTTCCTGGAGGTCTAACAAAACGTTGGGAGAGTGGACAGCAGAAGCTCTTTGCTGAAGAGTTTACACTGAAAGTTATAGAGGTAAATCCTGTAGCTTCATATAAGGTTTCTGATAACTTTGCAGTGGGAGGTGGTTTACGATTTATCTACTCCGAGGGGGTTGTCAATGGTGATGGAGCAGAGACAACCAAGCCTATTAAGCGTGAGATGGAGGGAGATACAGTTGAGTTTGGATATAACTTAGCGATGAGCTATAGACCAACTTCTGACATAAACATGGCTGCAACTTACCGTTCAAATATTGATTTAAAGGAGGAGGGTGAAGCCAATTTATACTTGGCAAATATGGGAAATCAGTATGATGCCTCTGTAACTGTTCCTCTTCCTGCAGCGTTAAACTTAGCCGTTAGTAAAACTTGGAAAGATAAATATACAGTTGAGTTAAATTATGAAAAGACCTATTGGTCAGCTTATGAAGAGTTAGATTTTAATTATGGTTCAGCCTTACCAAATGCTATTTTAAGAACTGCTTTTGATGACCCAAAACCCAAAAACTGGAAAGATACAGATACTTTTAGAGTAGGTCTTTCAGCAAAAGTCTCTCCAAAATTAACACTTATGGCTGGGTATGCTAAAGATGAGTCACCGATTGATAGAAAGTATATCTCTTATGAATTGCCTGATTCTGATGCCAATATCTATACTTTTGGTTTTCGTATTAACGCCAATGAGAACCTTTCATACGGTTTTGCTTACTTGCATGATGAAAAGGAGTCTTTTACTTTAGCCGCAGGTGAGAATGAAGGTGGAATTACAGGTAAATTTTCAGGAGGAGGTGCTGACCTTTTAAGTGCAGGTGTAGCATACAAATTCTAATATGAAGTATCCATTTAGTAGTTTTTATGACTTAATTTTTACACAGGCAAAGAAACGAGGTCGAAAAACAGCTCTGTATGTGGGAGATGAAAAAATCTCTTATAGACAGATACAACAAAAAGCAGATATTTTAGCTGCATACCTCTCTAGTAGAGGTGTTGAAAGAGGAAATAAAGTTGCTCTTTTTATGCGTAACTCTGCAGAGTTTGTTTATGCTGTTTTTGCTATCTCAAAGCTTGGTGCTGTCTCTGTTCCTATTAATACTTTTTTAAAAGAGGGGGAACTGGCGTATATTTTAGAAGATTCAGATGCTAAGGTACTTATATCTTCTGTTGTTCATGATGAAGTAGTCTCATCCGATGAGGTACAAAAATTTTTAGATTTTACCATTTGGGAAGGTGCTTATAGAGGTGATAGCCTACGTCATGTATCTTTTGAGAAAGTATTAACTTTTCCAGAAAGTGTTGATGCTCGGCTTATGGATTTGGATGATTTGGCTGTTATTATCTACACTTCAGGAACAACTGGTAAACCAAAAGGAGCTATGCTCTCTGCTAAAAATATCTTCTCTAATGCCCATGGAGGAAGCTTACATGTTAAGGCAAGTTCAAGAGATAGGGTTATAGTTTTTTTACCTATGTTTCACTCTTTTACTTTCTCCATAGGGATTATTATGCCTCTCTATAAGGGTGGGAGTATCGTTGTGATTAAATCGTTAAAACCTTTTGCAAATATCTTTAAACAAGTACTTGTAAAACGAGTAACTATCTTTTTAGGTATTCCAGATGTCTATAACGCTTTGATTAAAGCAAAATTGCCATGGTACTTTATGTGGTTTAACAGGGTTCGTATTTTTGTCTCTGGTGCAGCTGCATTACAGCCAAAAACATTAGAGGCGATGAAAGAGAAGTTTAAAAGAGGTGTTCTTTTAGAGGGGTATGGCTTAAGTGAAGCTTCTCCTGCAATCTCTATTAATCCTATTACTCAACAAAAACCTAAGTCAGTTGGTACAGCACTTTATGGGTATGAGATAAAAATAGTAGATGATAATTTACTTGAATTGCCAAGAGGTGAGGTAGGTGATATTATTGCAAGAGGTGAGAACGTTATGTTGGGTTATCTTAACCGTCCTGAAGCTACTGATGAGACCATTGTAAAAGGTTGGTTACTCACAGGTGATATGGGTTATATGGATGAAGATGATTTTCTCTATATTGTTGATAGAAAGAAAGATTTGATTATCTCTAAAGGGATTAACATCTACCCTAGAGAGTTAGAAGAGGTTATAGATAGCTTTAAAGGTGTTGCCTCTTCTGCTGTCATCGGTATAGCCGATGAGAAGAGTGGAGAGATACCTATTGCTTATATAGAACTAGAAGAGGGTGTTGATGAGATAGATGTGAGTGAGTTACGTAAGCATTTGCGTAATCATCTGGCAAACTATAAGGTACCAAAACAGTTACATTTTATAGATGAGTTACCTAAAAATGCTACAGGTAAAGTTTTGAAACGAGAGTTGAAAGTTAATCTACTTAATCTTAATAATTAATCTAGGGTTCATTTTGGTATGATAAAATCATGCCAAATGGAGACAAAATGCATAAAAAACTAGAAAACTTAATGGGTCGCTTTGGCTCATTTATTCATGACAACCCTTTTAAAGTCCTGTTGGTGTTAGCACTGCTGTTAGCCTTCCCAATTTCTCATGTACCACAAATAAAGATGGACACCTCTACTGAAGGCTTTATGCATGAAGATGACCCTGTTCTTTTAACCTACAATAAGTTCCGTGAACAGTTTGGGCGTGATGAACGTGTTGTTTTGGCTATTAAAAATGACAATATTTTTTCACTTGATTTTTTAACAAAATTACGAGATTTACATAAAGAGATTGAATCTAAAGTTCCTTACCTTGATGATGTAACATCACTCTATAATGTACGAAACACAAGAGGTGAGAAGGATAAGCTTATTACCGATGACCTTTTAGAGCCTTTTCCTACAACCCAAGATCAAGTAGACGATATTAAAAAACGAGCCATGGCTTCTCATTTTTATAAAGATTTGCTCTTAAGCCAAGATGGGAAAATGACCACTATCGTTATTGAAACCGATGCTTACTCTCATGCAGGAGAGAAAAATGTTTCAGTAGAAGATGAGTTTAATGAAGGATTTGATGATGAATCTACTCAAAAAGATACTCCAAAAGTTTTTCTATCTGACCAAGAGAACCATGAGTTGCTCGTAGCTGTTAATAAAATTGCTGATAAATATAGAGCTGAGGGTTTAGAGATTTATATTGCAGGTTCTCCTGCTGTTAACAATGCTTTAAAAGCACAAATGAAAGCCGATATGCAAAAATTTATGCGTATTACTTTTCTGATTATTATGGTTTTCCTTTTTGTGGTTTTCAGACGTTTCTCAGCTGTTTTCTACCCTCTATTGGTGATACTCTTCTCTCTATTGACAACGGTTGGAACCATGGCTTGGGCAGGGGTGGCATTTAAGTTACCGACACAGATTGTTCCTTCACTCTTGTTGGCTGTCTCTGTTGGGGCTACGGTGCATATTTTATCCATATTCTTTGACCAATTTAACCAACATGGCTCTAAGAAAGAGGCACTCTCTTATACCTTGGGTCATTCTGGTTTGGCTATTGCCATGACTTCACTAACAACAGCCATTGGAGTTGGCTCTTTCGCTGGGTCTGAGGTGGCTCCTATTTCAGACTTAGGAATATTTGCCTCTTTGGGAGTGATGGTTTCGCTTGTTTTAACATTGACCCTTTTACCAGCACTTTTGAGCATCACAAAGTTGAAGCAAAAAACCAAAAGTGAAGCAGGTAAAATAGATAATTTTATGAAAAGTATGGCTGTCATTCCTGTGAAACATACTAAAAGTATCTTGATAGGAAGTTTTTTGGTGGTAGCACTCTCTTTAGTGGCAGCAACTCAAGTAAAGCTTTCGCATAATCCACTAAAATGGTTTCAACCTGATAATCCTAATAGGATTTCAACAGAGGTTATAGATGAAAATATGAATGGTTCAGTGACCATTGAAGTGGTGATAGATACAGGTAAAGAGAATGGTTGGATAGACCCTGAAAAATTGGCAAAACTCAATGCCCTCTCTGCTAAATTAGAGACCTATAAAGACCAGTATACTCATGTGGGTAAAGTTGTATCTTTGGCGACAATTGTCAAAGAAACCAACAGAGCTTTACATGAGAATAAAGAGGAGTTTTATACCATTCCAAAAGAGAAAAACCTAGTCTCTCAAGAGTTACTGCTTTTTGAAAATTCAGGTTCTGATGATTTGGAAGATGTGGTAGATAGTCAGTTCTCAAAGGCTAGAGTAACCATCAAGTTACCATGGACAGATAGTATTCATGCGATGGATGTTTTAAGCTATGTAAAAAAAGAGGCAACCAATAGTTTCCCTAACGATAAGGTAGAGACTACAGGAATGATACCTCTACTTATCAACACCTTTACACATGCTATCTCTTCATCGGTTATCAGTTATCTTATTGCTGCTATTGCTATTACCTTTATGATGATGTTTATCTTAGGTTCACCACGATTGGGTTTAATCAGTATGATTCCAAACTTTACACCTATTATTATGGGACTGTTTATTATGTATGTAGGTCACATGCCATTAGATATGTTTACGCTACTTATTGGGTCGATTGCCATTGGGTTAGCTGTAGATGATACCATTCACTTCATGCATAACTTCAGACGTTACTATCTTGAAACAGGTGATTCAGCCAAAGCCATAGAGCAAACGTTCTTCACGACAGGTAAAGCGATGGTGATTACCACTTTAGTATTGTCATTGGGGTTCTTTGCCTACATAGCAGCCTACATGATTTCTGTACAAAACTTTGGTATATTAACAGGTTCAGTCATTATTTTTGCTCTATTAGCTGACCTTCTTTTAGCTCCTGCACTTATGGTTGTAGCTGCTAAAAAGGGTTGGATAAAATAGGATAGATAATTCTATCTAGTTCCTATGTTAAATGTAGGAACTAATTAAGTCACACAAAATTCATACCAACAATATCCTCAAACGAAAAGCTCTCTTTGCTCCAAATCCTGTTTCCATCTTCTTGTTTTATACGAAAAATGTTTGTAAGTTTGAGTGGGAGAGGCTTAAGTAGTTTTATTTTTTACAATAAGCAATTTAATCTATTTCTGATATACTTAAAATAAAATCTATAGGAGTTTGTATGCAGATAGCCATCAATATATCTAATGAACAGCTTTTTGATAAAATATTGTGGTTTTTGAGTAGTTTTAAAAATCAAGGGTTGGAGATTGTGGAAAGTAAGCAAACAGATTTATTTAAATCTGATAATTCACAAGATGAAGTTTTGAGCAGTTTTAGAGATAGTATAAAAAATATAAAAAAATTAAAAAATGGTGATAGCTCTGTACTCTACAATGATTCTCTTGATGATATGATTTGGTATTCGTTCAAAATTTAATTAGAAATGATTTTAAAAAATTGATTAAAGAGTTAATAACATGAAAACCCTACCAATAGGAATCCAAACATTCGCAAAAATAAGAGATAAAAAAGAAAACTATATTTATATAGATAAAACAGATTTAGCTCTAAACCTTATAAACAGTAGTGGGTACTATTTCCTCTCACGTCCACGCCGTTTTGGTAAGTCTCTCTTTTTAGATACACTCAAAGATATATTTGAGGGTAAAAAAGAGCTCTTTGAGGGGCTTTATATTTATGATAAGTGGGATTGGGAGAGAACTTATCCTGTGATTAAAATTAGTTTTGGGGCAGGTGTCATTGAAGATAGAGCTGATTTAGATAAACGAATTTTTAATATTATTAAAAATAATCAAGAAGAATTGCAAATAGAGTGTGAAGATATTGAAGATAGTAGAGAGTGCTTTCTTCAATTAGTTAAATTGGCTTATGAAAAATACAATCAAAAAGTAGTCATTTTAATAGATGAATACGACAAACCTATACTTGATAATATAACCGATAGAGAGTTATCAAAAGAGATACGAGATAGACTTAAAAATATCTATTCTGTAATTAAAGATAGTGACCAATATGTTAAATTTGCATTTTTAACAGGGGTAAGTAAATTCTCTAAAGTTAGTCTGTTTAGTGGACTCAATAATTTAGAAGATATATCTTTAGATTCAAACTATGCAACTATTTGTGGATATACTCATGATGACATAAAGAAATCTTTTGAAGAACGATTAGATGGTGTTGATTTAGATGAGTTAAAGAGGTGGTACAACGGTTATAATTTTTTAGGAGAGGGTGTTTACAATCCCTTTGATATATTGCTCTTTTTTTCCAAAAACAAACTCTATAGACATTATTGGTTTGAGACAGGTAGCCCAGCATTTTTGATTGAGCTTTTAAAAGAGCAAAAATATTATTTGCCAAGTTTAGAAAATATCTATATGAGTGAGACCGATT
>Ga0256832_1002725_pt1 | contig 12058 bp, 9 predicted proteins | sample 134614metaG_FD_190534 | JGI IMG/M metagenome (GOLD analysis project Ga0256832, IMG submission 190534) | Hydrothermal vent microbial communities from Lau Basin, Pacific Ocean - 134-614 | ecosystem: Environmental > Aquatic > Marine > Hydrothermal vents | place: Pacific Ocean: Lau Basin | collected... | reverse complement strand
CTGGCGGTTCACGGCGACGACAGCAAGGCGGCGTATGGCATTCTCACCGCCCCCGTGAAGACCGGCGCTGGCGAGGCTACCACCGTGGCGGTCTATCGCACCGGCGCGTTCCTCATGGATGCTCTCAATTGGGATGCGTCCTTCGACACCGACGAGAAGAAGGCCACGGCCTTCGAGGGCGGCAAATCGCCGTCGCTGTTCATCATGAAAAATCCCAACAAGGATGAAGCCTACATCTAACGGTGGGCCGGACGTTCGAGGGACTACAGACGGAGAGAGAAAATGGCTGATCTCAATTTCAGCATCTATGATACGGACACGCTGCTCGGCGTGTTCCGGGACAAGGAGGCCATGGAGCCGGTCCACACCTACTGGCTGGATCTGTGCTTCCCGCAGGTCGTTGCGTTCGACGATGAGTATGTGGACTTCTCCAAGCTCACCGGCGTGCGCAAGCTGGCGCCGTTCGTGTCGCCGCTGGCCGAGGGCCGCCCCATCATGTCGCGCGGCGAAAATCTGACGCGCGTCAAGCCCGCCTACATCAAGGAACTGGATGCCGTTTCCGCATCGCGTGTTCTGCGCAAATGGGCTGGCATGGGCGAACTCGGCGTCGGCATGAAGACGCTCACGCCGCAGCAGCGCTACAATGCGGCCATCGTGGACATCGCCAATGAGCACAACAAGGCGATTCGCCGCCGTTGGGAATGGATGGCCGCGGAGGCCATCATGAACGGCGCCGTCACCATGGAGGGTGAGGACTATCCGAAGACCCTCGTGGATTACGGACGCGATGCGGCCCACACCGTCACGCTCGGCGCGGGTGCGCGCTGGGGCGATGCTGGCGTGGACATCCTCAAGTCAATCGAGGACATGGCGGCGATCGTCTTCCAGGCGAAGGGCGGCGGCGCTGTGAACCGCATCACCATCGGCGCCAAGGCATGGGACGCCATGCGCCGTGATCCCGACGTGCGCGAGGAGATGAACCTGCGCTACAAGGACCGCCAGAACAACGGCCTGAATATCAAGACGGGCATTCTGGAGCCTGCCGAAGTGCAGTATGTCGGCACGGTGTCGAACAACATCGACGTGTATGTCTATCGCGACTACTACCATGATGCGGATGGCAACGCCGTGCCCATCATGGACGAGCGCGATGTGATCTTCACGTCTCCGTCGGTGCAGGGTGTGAGGTGCTTCGGCGCCATTCACGACAAGCGCGCTGGCTGGCGTCCGCTCCCCATCTTCCCGAAGATGTGGGATCAGGAGAACCCGTCGGCCACGATGTTCCTGACGCAGAGCGCGCCGCTGCCTGTGCCTGTGAACCCGAACGCCACGCTGCGCGCCCGCGTGGTGGCGTAACGCGACAGCATGAATCCCCGGCGAGGAAACCCTCGCCGGGGTCTATAGACCGAATCCACACGAGGAGGAGCCAGATATGGCAAAGAATCTGTCATTGATCGCCGTCACCGCAGTGCAGCGGTGCGTGAAGAAGGGCAAGTTTGCCCCGAACGACAAGACGCCGCCCACGCCGCCAGTCATCGAGACGCTGGCCCCGGGCACGCATTTCGTGGCCAAGTCGCAGGAGGAATATGACTGGCTCGTTTCTTCCGGGGCCGCCGTTCCGAACGAAGAGGCTGCGCCGAAGAAGAAGGGCCGGAAGAAAGCTGCGCAGAAGCAGCAGGAGCCCGAACCCGCCGCCGCGGAGGATGCCGAGGAGGATGCCGCCGGAGGTGACGAGGAATCCGCCTCTGCCGATGCGGAGGAGGCTGACGAAGAAGTCATCTGATGGCCTCGTGGCGCAGCATACGCAGACAGGCGCGCCGGGACTTGCATAAAACGATGCGCGTCCCGGCGTTTTACTATGCCCCCGGCGGCGGAGCAGTGGCCCCTTGCACGGTGCGCGTGTGGCAGGGCTTCACGTATCTTGGCGACATGAAGGGGACATCCTTCGATTACGCCGAATATGGTGATAACACCCCGCGGATCATAACAATGGACTCCGAGATCATCCCCGAACGGCTGGGGGTGTTTTCCGTGGAGCCCGGAGAGGCATATAGGGTGGATCGCCGCGAGCCAAAGGATGACATCACGTCTATTTCGCACGTGGTTCGCCTGGACAAGGATGAGGCGGCGGGCCTGCTCGTTCCGGATGGGTATGATGAATCGGGGTTTGCGCCGCCATACGATGAGGAGTTCGCGAGGTTGTTCGGGTATCCAGAAGATTTGCGCGTTTCCGTAGCCATGGACGCCCCGGCTGACATGGCGCCTGGCACGCCGTTCGTTCCGGATTTCACTGGCGCGGAAACGGTCCGTGACACGCGGACAGGTGCGCGCGCGCTGCATGAGTTCTTTGACGCCGACAGGTTTCGCCCCTTGGCAGATGGGGACGAGTATCTTCTGCAATTCGAGATGTCTTTTGCAGAAGCTGCTCCGGGCAATGGCGTGACGGTGAGCATGGACGTTCAGCCCCCTGCGACGCCAGCCCCGTCCGCCATTGTCGCAAGGGCGTTCCCCGCCGGGGCGGATACGTTCGTGACCGTCCTCCCGGTGATCGTCACAGCTGGAGCTGACATGGTCGCGAATGGCGCGCGGTTCAGCATTGAGGTTGGCGCGGCGGCGAAACTCCTGTCGTTCAGGCTTGGGGTTGGCATGAGGGCGCCATGACCGGAGTCAACGTCACAATCGAGGGGCTTGACGGCGTGTTTGCCGGGGCGGATGCCAAGATGGCGCGATACGCCGCCATGGCGCTGAATCGCGTGGCCAAGTCTGCGCGCGCTGATATGGCGCGGGAGGTTCGTAGGCAGGTCAACCTCCCGGCATCATATGTGTCCCCGGCGGGTGGCAGGCTTGTGGCCGTTCCGTCAGCGACTCCGACTCATTTGCAGTCTGCTGTCCGGGCGCGATCGAGGCCAACTTCGCTTGCCCGGTATGTCACTTCGTCTCGCCGGGGGAAGGGCGGGGGCGTCAATGTTCAGGTTGCGCCGGGCCGCGTCAAGTTCATGCGCGGGGCGTTCTTGATGAAGCTCCGGCAGGGCACGGTCTTGACGGATACGAAGCACAACCTCGGCTTGGCGATCCGGCTACGCCCGGGCCAGCCGATCAGGAACAAAAAGTTTTTCAAGGCCATTGGCGGCGGGCTGGCCCTGCTGTATGGCCCGTCCGTTCAGCAGGCTATCATCGCGAATGCCGGGACGGGCATCGCGAAGGACATGAGCGAGAAGTTCTTGCGCGATCTGGAACGCGAGTTCTCCCGTCTCGTTTCTGTGAAAGGGATTCTGTGATGGCTGACCCCGAGAGGCTACAGGTGCAGAAGGCGCTCACGGCGGCGTTGCAGGAGATTACTCCGGCTGCCGGGTATGCGCATGACTTGTCGCAGTCTGTGTTCCGCGGGCGGCGTTTGTATTCGGAATCCGATCCGCTTCCGATGGTGACGATTCTGGAGGTCCCGCTCCCGCCAGATCAGAAGGATTCCCCTCTCGGGGCAGAGGCCCGTCACGGCAAGTGGGAACTTGTCGTTCAGGGCTTTGTGAAGGATGATCCGCAGAACCCGACAGACCCGGCGCACATTCTGCTGGCCGATGTGAAGAGGCGGCTGGCCGAGGAAATGGAGAACGGGCGGCGGTTTGACGACACGCAGGGATTCTTTGGCCTTCCGAAGATCATTCAGGACATGCAGATCGGGGTTGGTGTTGTCCGGCCCCCCGATGAGGTATCGGCCAAGGCGTATTTCTGGCTGACACTGGAGTTTGAGATCGTCGAGACATTCAGGTAGTCTTTGACGGAAGCCCCCTCTGTGCGGTATAGGGGAGGGCATGGCAGAGGCCACATCCCGTGGCACAAAGAGGAGGAGCCAGATATGGCGACGAAAAATTATACCCTTGGGCGCGGGAAGCTGTCCTTTGCGCCCTTCAAGGCCGGGACGAAGGAGCCCGACGGCTTTCGCTACATGGGCAACAGCCCCACGTTCGGCGTTACGGTCGATGTGCAGGAACTGGAGCATTACGATGCGGATGAGGGTGTGAAGGTCCTCGATGAATCCGTGGTTCTCCAGGCCAACCGCACCGGTTCGCTCGTGCTGGATGACATTCAGCCGGACAACGTGGCCCTGTTCCTGTTCAGCCAGCCGGAGACAATTTCCGTGACGGCGCAGTCCGGCCTGACCGAGACGTTTACCGGCGTGAAACTGGATCGCTCCTACAAGATCGGCATTTCCTCGGCCAACCCGTCCGGCGTGCTGAATGTCGATCCGGCGACTTTCGTCGCAAAGGTGGGCGCTACCACGCTGGTTGCGGGCACCGACTATGAACTCGACGCTAAGCGCGGCAAGCTGACGCTGCTCGAAGGCGCGACGAACGTCAGCGACGGCAACGATGTGGACATCACCTATGACATTCTGGCCTACACCCGGTCGCATATCGCGGCGGGCTCCGAGCAGGTCGAAGGTGCGCTCCTCTATGAGGAGTTCAATCCCGTCGGCAAGAATTCGGTCTGGTATTTCCCCTACGTCAAGGTCAATCCGAATGGCGATATGACCATGAAGGGCGACGACTGGCGTCAGATTCCGCTGTCTGTGAAGATCCTCAAGCCCGCCGACGGGCATGCGATCTACCAGGACAACGTGCCCATTTCGTAATGGGCGCCTGACGAGAATTGATCCGGGGGCTCCGGCCCCCGGGAAACCCAACCGAGGAGAAATGTTATGCCTATCAGAGGTATTGTTGTCCCCACACGCCGTGTCGAAGTTCTCGGCGGCGAGGTGGAAGTCCGCGGACTGTCCTTCGAGGATGTGTCCGCTCTCATCAATCACCACGAGCCGGAGGTCTTCGCCGTTTACGATGCGGTCATCAACAACGTGGTGAAGGCCGAGACGCCGGAGGCGGCAAACGAGGGCGTCATCATGGTGCTCAAGGTGGCCATTGCGCAGTTCCCCGCACTCGTTGCGGAGGCGATCGCACTGGCCGCGGACGAGCCGGGTGCTGTGAATGACGTGCGCAAGTGGCCTCTCGATGCGATGCTCGCTGTTGCGGTGGAAGTCGCGGACCTCACTTTTTCCAGTGACATCGACATGGAACGCCTGACGGGGACGCTCCAAGCCCTCGCGGCCAAAATGCCGGGGGCGTCCCCGGATGCGCAGGGCAATACCCGACTCTCGAAGAATGGCGGTGGGGGCTCCGCGAAGAGCGGGCCTATCTCATATCAGTAGGATATGAGGCGCCCGGGGCGCTGCCCATAGGCTACATGCTTGATGAGGCGTCTCTGGCCCGTTCTCGCGAGCAGACGGATTTGGCTGGGCGTTTGGGGTTGCTACAGATGGTTGGGGCGTCTATTCTCCGGAAGGACGCCGCCGCGAGCCTCAAGAAGCGCCTGACGGCGCTTGTGGTGAGGTTGCGGCCTAGAAAGGATCCTGCAAGCCATGAGCAACACCCGTGATGTCCAGCTCATCCTGAAAGCCAAAGACGACGCCTCTAAAGCCATTCTGGACGCCAAGAAGGCGCTCCAGGACTTGGAGGAGGTGCAGAAGAAAGTCGCCGCGTCTGCTGGCGGACTCGACAAAGAGTTCAACAGCATGGCCGCGGCGCTTTCCGCTCTGGACACGGCGGCAAAGAAGGGCGGGCTGTCGAAAGTCTCGGAAGAGGTGGCGAAGGCCAAGGCGGCTTACAAGCGGCTCAAGGCGGATGTCTCTGGCGCGGAACGCGAAGTGCGCCGTTTGTCAGACGCCGCCGTGAAGGCGGCTGTTGAGGAGGACAAACTCGCGGCCAAGTTGGCCAAAGCGGCGGATTCTGCTCGGCGAGAGGGCGAGACGCTCCGCAAGTTGTCGGAAGCACATCGCAAGGTTGAAGCGGATTCTCGCAAGGCCGCACAGGACGCCAAGCGGCAGGAGACGGAGGTTCGCAAGATCTCTCGGGCGTTGGCCGGGCAGCGGGATTCTTTGGCCAAGGCCGAGGAGCGCTGGCAGAAATACACCGAGCAGATACTGGCCACAGACCGCCCAACGAAGCGTATGATTTCCGCGCAGAGGACGGCGGCGGATGCGGTGCGTAAATACTCGTCTTCGGTTGCCGGGCTGACCGAGAAGCAGCGCCGTGCGGAGCAAGCCGTTGAGCAAGCCAAGGCCGCTTACGCCGGGATGACGGAGCGCGTCAGACAGTCCGCCGTTGCGGTGAAAGAGCAAGAGGCTGCCGTTGAGGCCGCCAAGCAGGCGGAGCGGCAACTCGGTGAGGCTGTCCGGGCCGCGGCAGGGCAATACGCCAGTTTGAATTCCGCGCTGGCCAAGGCTCGAACGAATCTTCGCAGCAACTCCGAGGCGCTTAGAGAGGCCAAGGCTGGCATGGCCGAGATGTCCAGCGCCGCGCGCGAGGTGTCGGAAGAGTATGCGCGCGTGGCGGAGAGCTTGCGCGTGTCGATGGGGAAGATCATCGACAGGCAGCACCGGGCGGCGTTGGAGGCCAAGAGGGCGTGGAAGGGCGCTGAGGCCGATGTCAAGAAGTATGCCAAGGAACTTCGGGAAGCTGGCGGCGCGAATGACGAGATCGCTGCCAAGTTGGCCAAGGCCAGGGCGGCGGCCAAGAACGCCAAGGACGAATATAATCTCGTCCGCGGGTCTGTTCACAAGATGCGTCAGGAGATGCGCGCGTCTTCGGGTTCCGTGAGCAGCCTTCGGACGGCCTTTTCGCGGCTCGTTGCCGAAGAGCGGCGCGTCTCGGAGGAGGCTCGCAGGCTTCGCGAGCGCGAGATTCAAGTGGACGTGGCGCAGCGCCGCGTGGCGGAATCGGCCAGCCGGGCGGCCACCGGCATCCGCCGGATGGGCTTTGCGTTCAAGAAGCTGAACCATGATAGCCGGACGAGCCTGTCGCTGCTCCAGCGCATTCGCGGACAACTGTTGGCCATTGCGGCGTCATACGCTGGCGTTTTCGCGCTGTTCCGTGGCGCGGGTGAAATGATCGAAGTGCAGCGGCAGTGGGATGCCGCCGTGCGGTCTATCGGCGTGGCTATCAACTCGCTCGACATGGCGCGGGTTGGCAAGGAAATGGACTATGTCCGCGGCGTTGCGGACAAGTTCGGCGTCAGCATTCAGTCTTCTGTAAAGCAGTTCTCTCGCCTCGGCGTGGCCACGCGCGGGACGAAGATCACGTTTGCCGAGACGAAGGAGATCTTCGAGGCGGTTTCCGGCGCGGCTCGCGTCATGAATCTGTCTGCCGAGCAGACGGACCGTGTGTTCACCGCCATCGTGCAGATTGCGTCGAAGGGCAAGGTGCAGATGGAAGAGCTGCGGCAGCAGCTCGGTGACAACCTCCCGGGCGCCATCCGGATGATGGCGAAGGCCGCTGGCTACGGCGCGGATCAAATGGACGCCTTTTATGCGGCGATCCAGCATGGCGATGTGTCCGCCAAGATGCTCGTCAAGTTCGCCCGGGAGCTCAAAGAAGAATTCGGGCCGCAGCTCCAGCAGGCGATGCGCTCAAATGCCGCCGAGTTCCAGCGCATGAAAAATGCGTGGTTCGAGACGGTTCTTGCGTTCAATAAGGCTGGGGCGCTTGAGGCGTTGACCCGGCTGTTCCGGAAATTGACGGAAGTCATGAAGTCGGCGGACTTCAAGGCGTTCGTGGCGAAGTTTTCGCATGTCGTGGCGGTCGTCATTGATGGCCTCACGGCCATGGCTGACAACTGGAAGACGGTTGGCAGCATTGTAGCCATGGTGGCGGGCATAAAGATGGTTTCGGCCATCGGCAAGCTGGCTTCCGTGATGATGGGATTGCGTCCCGCACTGAAAATCCTCTCTTCGCTCATCAGTGCGCGCGGCGGACTCATGGCGCTTGGCTCCGCGGCGGTCACTGGCGCTCGCGGCATGGGCATTATGGCGTCTGCCATCGGCCTTGCGGGCCGGGCGCTCATGGCCATGGGACCCTACGGCTGGGCTGCCGTGGCGGTTCTCGGCGCTCTCTATGCCGGATACAAGCTCTGGACACGTGGCGCCAAGGAGGCGGGCGCCGCAACGGAATCCGCTTCCGGCAAACTGAAACGGGCTGTTGCCGAGCAGCAGCAGGCCATGGAGCACGCCAAGGTCGCCGCGGCCAAGGCGGAAGAGGCTCGCAGAAGGCTTGCCGCGGCCAGCGAGGCGCAAGCCGAAGCCATGCGGAAAGTCCGGTCCGCCGGAGTGGATTCGGCGCAGGCGACGAAGGCGTTGGAAGAGGCGACGCGCGCACAAGAGGCCGCGGCTCGGGCGGCTGCTGCTGCGGGCGATGAATCTGCTGCTGCGGCGCAGCGCGCGGCGCAGGCTGCGGAAGGTGTCAAGACGGCCTCCGCAGAGGCCAAGGAGGCTGCGGCGAATGCGGCGCAGGGCATCGGCCAGCTTCGATCGGAGGCGTCGGAACCTATCGTTGCGCAGGTCAAGGTTGATGACCGCGGCATGGCGCAGATTGAGGCGTCCCGGCAGGCCATGGAAGGCTTGCGCAGGCAGTCTGTCACGGTTCAGGCTGCACTGACGGACCTGTTTGGCTCCTTGGCCGGGCCAGCTGAACGTGCGGCGCAGGCGCTGAACGGCTTTGTTCATGTTGCGGACGTGGCGGTTACGTCCCTCTCCGCTCTGGCGTCCGCCACCCCCGGCACGGCGCTGGCCGAGACGGCGCAATCCGCCGGAGCCGCGGCGGAGGCTTTCGAGCGCGCTGCCCCGGCGTCCGAGCGCATGGCTACGGCGTTTCAGGGGCTGCGAGAAGCCGCCGCTGGGCTCCCCGAGGCGTTTTCCGGCATCGCGCAGGCGGCGGCTGGGGTTGGCGCCAATCTGCGGGAGGGAGCGGCCGCTTCGCGCGAGACGGCGCAGGCTGTTGTCGAGATGTCTCGGGCCTTGGCCGCGGCGAATCAGGGACTCCGGGAATACGCGGTTGCGGTTCGCGGCGTGACCCGTCCGGCGCATGATCTGTCAGTGGCGCTGATTGATCTCGCGGACGCCATCAAGGCGCTGAAAACCGGGAAGGACATCCTTCGTGAACTGGCCGCTGCCATGCGCGAAGCGGCGCTGGCTTTCGGGACTTTCGTTGAGAAACTGCTGACAGCGGTTTCCGCGCTGCGGGATGTTGTCCCCGCGATGCAAGGCTTTGCCGTGGCGGCTGAAAGGGCGCGTGCGGCGTCTGTGTCCATGGCGAAGGGCGTGGCCAGTTCTATCAGCGCCATGCAGGCCGCCACCAGGCAATCGGCGTATTTGTCTTCGCAACTCGGCAGGCTGGCTGCGGCGTATCATCGCGCTGCGGCAGCGGCGCGATCGCTTGCGGCGGCGTCAAGGCGTGCGAGGTCGCGTGCCGGGACGGCGCACACTGGCGGCATAGTGAAGCACGGCCCCATTGGCGGGAATCCGATGCGGGATGTTCCCGAGGAGGTCTTTGCCGGGGCGCCGCGCTACCATACCGGCGGCATTGCCGGACTGCGGCCTGATGAAGTTCCGGTTATCCTCCGGACAGGTGAAGAAGTCATCACCCCGAATGACCCGCGGCACAGGAACAACATGCCGCGCGCCGGGCTCATGCAGGGCGGGCGCTACTCTGGCGTATCTGATTTCTCCAGCCAGATTCAGCAGGCTGTCCGCGGCGTGGTGAGTGCCGACCGGCAGGCCATGCGTGAGTTCTTTATGACTGTCGTCGAGGCGGCCAAGGAGTTTCGGCGCATTATTGAATCGGCTGCCGGGCTGCTGACGGGCGGTGGCGGCGGGGGCGGCGGATCCCTCGATCTTGGGACTGGCGCTGGTGATTACGGCACGGGTGCTGGTGGCGACTATGGCACCGACGATTACGGGTCCGGTTCCGGCTACAAGGGGTATAGCCGAGACAAACTCATGGATTTGTTTGGCCCGATGGCGTTCAACAAGGACGGCTCGGTCAACAAGCCATGGGTGGATTTCCAGATGCAGCTCATGAAGAGCCCATCATGGACGCCCTATAAGAGCCAGAGGCGCTTTCAGCTTCCGAGCATGACGGGCAGCTTGGAATCTACCGGCGGAATCTATGGCTCGGGGAAGGCGTCTGACGCCGCATGGGATGCGTGGGGGCAGTCCATAAAGCCGGGATACGGTCCCTATGACAACGGCAAGGGCGGGTGGTCTGATCCGTATGCGCACCTGTATGGCTCGGCTGGCGGCGGCGAGGGCGTTGACGAGGCGAAAGCCCGGCAGAAAGAAGAGGAATCTGCGCAGAAAGCCTACGAGAAGTCTCTCAAGGACCTCCAGGACACAATTGACAAGGGCAAGAGCTTCGGCGGCGGTGGATCCGGAGGGTCCGGCAAGGGGTCTGGCAAGGGTGCCGGAGGTAAGGCCAGTGGCGGGTATGACGACGGGGGCAAGGTTACTCCTGACAGGCCCCTCGGAGACTCCGACCCGTGGCTGCCGCCGAAGCCCAAGGGCGGTCCGGGTTCAGGGGGCCGGAGCGGAGGTGGTGGAAGAGGCCGAGCATCCGGTGGCGGTGGCAGGGCCTCCGGCGGTGGCGGCGGAGGTGGCGGCAGCGGCAGCGGTGATGGCGGGTGTCCGCCCGCGGCGTCCGAGACGCTCTTGCAGTGGGCTTGTGGGGACAATGAAGGGTGCCGAGCCCATTTCGCAAAGGTCAATGCGGATGCGCGGAATCAATGCTTGCAGCGACACAATCGAGCCCCTGATGCAAAGCCTGATCCGCACCCCGGACGGAACGTTCCGGGAGGTATCGGGTCGGTCTACCATCAGGGCGGCATCGTCGGGCAGACGCCAGTTCCTAGCCGCCCCGTTCCGTTTGATTTCAGCGCCATGCGGTTTCATTCCGGAGGGTTTCCGGGCTTGCAGCAGGACGAGGTGCAGGCTATCCTCCAGAAGGGCGAAGAGGTGTTGCCGCGAGACGACCCCCGGAACGCGCTCAATGCCGCGGGCAAGAGCGGCGTGAAGATCGTCAATACTTTCGACGCGCAGAGTTTCCTTTCCGAAGCTCTGTCGAGCGCGGAAGGCGAAGAGGCCATCATCAACGCGGTCCGGGCCAATGCCGGGGCCATCAAGGAAGCCATGGAGGTCTAGATGGCGTTTACAAGCGGATCAGTCGCGGATTTCGACGCGCTGTTTTCCACGCTGCTGACGGAGCTCACCTCCAATGCGGATTTGGTGAGCGCCGGTCAGGAGTGGACGCAAGAGTGGAATGTCGGGGATCAATATGTCCTCCGCGGCCCGGGGCTTGCCGGGACGGACAACATCTATATCGGCCTTGAGAAGATCAAGGACGCCGGGAATACGATCTATGACATTCGCCTGTATGGCATGAAAGGCTTTAATGCCTCCGCGGCCAACATGAGCGAGCATGTTGGGGTGGCTCCGGCATACGTCAAGCTCCTGGCGGCGGATTCCGCCATGAACTATTGGCTCACCATGTCGGGGCGCCGGTTCGTTTTCGTGGTGAAGGTATCGACGTATTACGAGGCGCTTTACGGCGGGTTCTACTTGCCGTTCGTGACCCCTGCGGAATACCCCTACCCCCTGTTTGTCGGGGGCGCCGGTGGGCCGATTATCGACAGTGACAACGATCCGGAGCGCTGGAACGATGCGACGTGGGCGCATCGGATATTCGTTGATTCCATGTATGACGAGGGGACTTCTGGGACACATCTCGCCAGTCCCTCGGCCAGATTCCTCCCCCCGGATGGGCTATGGAACACCGTCAATCACTATAGATACGGGCCGCAAACTTATGTCTTCTTTCCCACAATCCACAATTACAACTGCGAGCCTTCTACGGGGGATTTCCACACGAAATGGTGGGACGATGCGAAGTGGAAGCCGTGGTCGCATGTTGTTGTCGAGAAGTCCCGGGAGTGTCTTGGCGGCGGGTATCCGGCGACGCCGTTGAGCATCGTTCGCCGCGGCGTGTTCGAGTCTCTCGGCACCATGGACGGGGTGTTCCGCGTCCCCTCGAATGGCTTGACGGCGGAAGCGGCCATCACCATTGACGGGGATCCGGCCATTGTCTTTCCGAACGTGTGGCGGCAAGATGCCCGCGACATGTGGGCGCTCAAGACAGTATAGGAGGTTGCCATGGCGCATGTCGCCTATGCTTTGACGAACATC
>Ga0256832_1002724_pt1 | contig 12064 bp, 6 predicted proteins | sample 134614metaG_FD_190534 | JGI IMG/M metagenome (GOLD analysis project Ga0256832, IMG submission 190534) | Hydrothermal vent microbial communities from Lau Basin, Pacific Ocean - 134-614 | ecosystem: Environmental > Aquatic > Marine > Hydrothermal vents | place: Pacific Ocean: Lau Basin | collected... | reverse complement strand
ACGGCCGAGATAGTAGTCCATCTGCGCTGTGTCGCGGTCAGTCATATATAGCTGCGAGAGGACGTAGTACACGAGGTAGTAACCGTTTGCCATATCTAGCGGCGTGCTTTCCGTGCCGGTGTCGTAGCGTGTCGCTTCTCGCAGATATGGCAGTGTAATGTCCGTGGTGGCTACCGGATACGTGTGCACTTTGCCTCCGGCAATCCAAAACACCGGCTCTGTGATTTCCTCACGCTTACGGAACGCACCGACGCCAGGTGTGACTTCCCTGTAGGACGTCTCACCGACCGTGATTTGCGCGGCGCGTGCGCCATTGACACGGTATGTGCTCAGAAAGTCACTGGGCAAATCATCTGCGCCACTGCCACCGACTGTCACTGTCGCCTCTGTTATGAGACTTGGCCAGACAACATCACCATCAAGCACCTCGCTTTCCCAGATTTCTATGCCGTCATTGGCGTGCTCTAGGCGGACTGTGAAGTCATCGCTGCCGCTGCTTGGGTAGTTCGTATCGCCCTCATATTTGCGGTGAACGGCTTGCAGAACACCTGTAATTGTTGTGATTTTGCTCATAGTTTTGCGCTGTTAGTGATTTTTATGCTCTGAGGGTAGTGCGGATACTCTCTCGGTGCAAACGCGGCACAGAGCGCTTGCTACGCGTTGCTGCGCGCAGTATCTCATCTGAGAGACGTGTGGATGGCATAGTGATGCGTCCTGCACGTGCGTGTGCACCTGTGCGCACCGGGCGCGTGATGGCGCTGGCAAAGTATTTCTCCAGCACAGACATTGTGCCAATCTCCGCTTTTGTGCGCTTGCGCCCCTTTTTGCGACGGCTGCCGGTTACTTTTGCATACTTCTTGCGCCTATCGGATCCTTGTGCACCGCCGTACTTCTTGGCATTTTTCAGCAGGTAGTATAGTTTGTCGTCAATCACACCCTGCACATACATCTCTTTGATGAGTGGGTTGGTGAGAATTTTCTCATCCAACAGGCGATTGACAACGTGCGCATAGTCCTTGGCAGTAGTGATTTTCTCTGCAATGACCGGTGCAATGACACTGTTTCCCGCGCTGCTTTTGAGTGCGCCAAGGCGCATATAGTCCATATCCTCACGGTCAAAGCCCATACGCTGGACCATCTCCTCACGGACGTTCTCCGGAATACTTGCGTAGTCTGTAGATGTCAGCACAGCACGTGCCGTTTTCTTGCGATTCGCTTTCCAGATCTCACCATTGATACCGTGTGGCGGCTCGCTGTCCATATACACATCCACACCGTACGCACGGGCAATACCAATGACAGGATCCTGTTGCTTCTTGCTGCGACCCAGGAGCTTGTCCAAGATGCTGACGCTATCATCTTTTGCCGCTACTGAAGCGTGCGATGTCAGGAGTGCGTCTTTGGCTGCACGCTTCTGGCGATTAACTTCGCGGCGCTGCTGGACGCTCTCAAAGAAGTCCTTGCGCTGCAACTCCGGCAACAACTTGTAGAGCGCGCTCTCCTTCGGGCTCAGTGGTGTTTGTTTTGTGTTGAAGTATGCACGTGCCTGCGATGTGCTGTATTTGCCGAAAAGATACATCTGCGTCTTGCCAAGAGCATCTTTTGGTGTCGGATACATCACACGCCCACTACTATTCGTCACCGCGCCAAGTTTATCTGCCTTGCGTGCTTCAAGCGTGCGCTTAATCTGTGCACCACCAAACGGCGTCAAGAGAGAGTACTGCGGCTGTGCCAGTCCTTTGTGCAGGAGGAGCCCACTTCCAAAGCGCGTAGGATCACCCGCACCAAAGAACTGTTCACGCGGCAACCTCTTGCGCTCTCCTGTCTCCGGGTCTTTCGGACCAAGTTTCCAGCCACGTTCCGGATAGATCATTGCCAGCGACTGTCCAAATGGCAGGTTTGATACAACCTCACCAGCGACGCGACCGCCAAACTTCAGTGCGCCAACACCCTTGTCGCGCTCTTTTTTGTAACTGTCGTACCCTTCCAGCACTGCGTTTACCGGGTCAAACGACACGTCTGAGCCACGAATGTGTGCGGCTGTACGGTTCATCGCATAGCTCATCAGTGCCCACGTGATAAGCTTGCCGAACATCCGCTCCGCCTGCTGATCAGTCATCTTGCGTGCCCGCGCCCAATCGCGGAACACGTACCACTGGTTGGCAACCTCCAACTGAAATGGTGCGATGAGCTGCACAAGTGTTGACTTCTGGTCAATCGGCACTTCGCCAACACCACGCCCGGCAACCATTTTGCGCGTCCAATCGTCTGCGTACTTCACTGGGTCTGCAATACCCTTGCGCAGCGCTTTTTTGTAATGCGCCCACCAGATGGTCTTTGTTGCGATTTCATCACCAATCCCGGTAATCCAGAGCGCAAACGGCTTGATTTTTGTGCGGTCTAAGAGTGTGCGGTCAAATTTGCCGTAGTCATCAAAGTAGCGCTCGGTGATGAAAGCACTCTTGTGAATTGGCGCGTTTTTGGTCCACAGAGAAATCATCGCATCACGCATCCCCAGAAGCGTGTTAAGCGGCCCGGCATTCGCCACACCGTTGGGAAGGTTGAACCACTGTGCCAGCGAGCTTCCGAGATTGCCCACAACAGTATTTGCCTTGATGCGGGAATTCATCCAACGAACAGCACGGAATGCTGTGCGCCCCACACGATCCTGCACCCAGCGGTCCGCCTTTGACGTCTTGCCCGCCAAGTCACCGGCGAATTCATCCAGGAAATTGATGAAGTTGTTGAGTTGTCCATCCTCTACCGCCTTGTAGTCACGGAAGCGTTCCAGTGATGGCAGTGGCTTGCCGTTCTTGTCGCGCAGAGTCCGCTCCATCACATCAGCCACCTCATCCTCTGTCTCTGCCTGCAGAAGCGCATCGCGCAGCGTTTTGCTCGGTTCTTTGATTTTGAGTTTGTCGGTGAGTATGCGTGCAACGACATCATCGGTTTTTGCTTTCGCAAGGTTTTCCGTGATGTAGGCGTTTGACACCAACTCTTCACGCAACCCACGATACTGTGGCGCAAATGCGTGCTGTGCTTTGCGCGCCTCCTCATCCAGTCCGCGAAACTGCTTGATAAACGGGTCAATGTGCTTCGCATAAGAATGCGCGCGCGTATAGTCCAGGAAGCCGCCGACTGCGTCGTAGGTTGTTTCACCGCCTTTGCGTTTTTGCGCAAAGGAGAGCCATCGCTTCAACGGCTTTGTGTGTTCGCTGATGCCTTCCAGGCGCGGGTCTATAGCGCTTGGCGTTTCAAACATTTTCAGGAGGCCATTGAAGTCGTTTTGCATCTCCTGGAAGTGGCGGTAGTAGTCTTTGCGTTTCGGTATTTGTGCGCTGCTCTCCGGGTACAACGGGTGTGTCGGGTAGTAGTACTCACGGATGCGGTTTAGTTCGTCTATCATCTGATCATATTTGGCGCGGAAAAACTTATCTGCTTTGACGACTTTCTGCCAATATTTTGGTGCTTGTTTTTTGAGCTCGTCTAGGTCTATGAGTTTCTCACCATACTTCTGGACCAGCGCAGACAACTTGCTGCCCTTCGTGATGCCCAGCCCTTTCACAATTTTGTTGTATACCTCATCCAGGATTTCTTTCTGCGCAGCAATAAAGTCACCTTTTGCCGCGTCAAAAGGGTCCAGGAGGCGCTCTTTGATAATGGGATATTGCTCACCAAAAGCAGTTTCAAAATTGCGATACACATCACGCCAGCCCTTCATCAACGGATTGATGTCTTTGAGTTTTGATGTGTCAATTCCTTCCAGCAGTTTTGTGTCAACAGCCCGCTTGCGCTTGTAGTAATTGTCCAGTGTGCTATAGGAGACATTGTTGTTCACGATGCGCTTCATCATGTCGTAGTCACCCATATACTTCCGGATTTGCTTTTTTGGGTAGCCGAGCTCGGCGAGTTGTGCCATCAGTTTGCCCTGCTTCGGTGAGATGTATTGCAGCTCCTTCTTGCGCCACCCGGAACGCATCAGTTTTGTGCCCCAGTTTAGAGATAGATTTGTTCTCTGCGAACGCGCTTTTTTGAGTTCATACGCACGCTTCTGGAAGTCATTGTACTGTTGTGGCGCCGCTTCTTTTCCTACCTTGATCTCCTCATCAAGCTGACGTGCAAAAGCTTCCGGTGTTGTTTTGGCAGGCTTCATCTGTCGTGTTGGCGGTGGTATGATGATGACCTCCTTACCCATCAGACGATTAAGTGGCGGTTCTTTGAGTGTGCTCTTGCGTGGTGCTGGAAGGAGTGGTATACTACCGGTAGAGTCACTGACGCCAGAAAGTCCGCTTGACGGACGCGCTCCTGCTGGCGGATTCGTCACTTGTGACGATGGAGATGAGGACCGGAGCGCCCCTCCAGTGACATCTTTAGAAAAGACTTCTTTTGAGGTCTTTTTTATATTCTCAGGATATGTTTTACTCTTTGTAAGAAACGATGTTGTCACAGCATTGTCCACAGAGCTATTTTTGACTGTTCCTACAACGTTGGTTTTCACACTATCCTCTAACTTACGGAAAAAGTTTAATTTTTCAGTAGCTGACAACTGCTGGATGTTGTCAGGAAAATGTAGCGTTTTCACAAATTCAAATAACTGATTTCTGTTCAGTTCCGGGTGTCTCTCTACCATTTTTTTGAAAAAAGCATCTCGCACGATAATATCCTGCGGAAGTCTTGTTTTCTTTGCGACTTCCGGTAATAGTTGCGCAACCTTTGCTTGCTTTTTGTCACCGCTGTACACCTTGTACGCATTCTTGTAGCCCTTTTTCATTGCAACCTCTGGGAGAATTTGATCTGCCAGTCGCTGCTGCTTCTTTACGCCTACAACGCCACGTGGCATTGCCGCCACTTTCTTGAGGGCGTCTTTCTGTGACTTCTGCTTCCAGGCATTGATGCGCTGGGTGTTTTTGTTTGTCGGACCGTTGACCGACTTTATCGTCAAACCCGGGCGTGAAAGGCTCCGCATAAACGCGCTACGGAATGGCGTTGGCCATGTAACAGCTTTTGTAGTACGCTCTATGACCGGCTTGTGGAGCGTGCGGCGCTGTGGCACGCCACCGGGCGCATAGATGCCCGGGACAGTCTCTGTGCGACGTGTGCGACGTACAGTCACGCGCTTGTGTTGCGTCAGCGGCTGTGTGAAGTCGCGCGCGATGTTGCGCACTTCCTTGACCGGCGCGCGCTTGGCTGCGGCCAGGAGTGACTTGGCGGCCGCACCGAAATCACCGGCACCGAGCGCCACGTCCAAAATACCGTGTGCGATGGCCTTTGCGGCACTCTCACCGCGCCGCACACGGTTCTGTGATTCGCTCTGGAAGGAGTTCACACGCCCAAAAGGGGTATTGTACCACTTCCCAGTTGCGCGGCCCGTACGCAGCGCTTTTGGCGCCTCATAGATGCTAATCGCTGCACGTGTGCCCCACTGTGGCACGCCTTTGAGCGTTTCGTGGATGCCGGTCGGCAACTCACGCACCACATCGCGCACACGCACATTCCCGGCAACCGGTCGCAAATAGCCGATGCGCTCTGCAGCACGTGAGGCGTCACGCCCGGCTGTACCGGTAGCAATGCCACGCAACACCGTGCGCGTTGCGTGTGGGACTTCACGCACAAAATCACGCACGCGCACTTTCTGCGTTGGTGCGAAGTACGTGCGTGTTTTTCGCGTGGCGCGTTCATAGAGGCGGTCATCCCACGTGAACGGCGTTTTTTTGACGAGTTTCTTGAGGAGTCCCATTGCGGTGTGTAATTAGAGATCTAGCGTGTTGTCCTCTATGTCCAAGACGCTCTTGACTTTCTTCTTTGGCTTTTTCTTTTTCTGCGTTGGCTGCGGGTCAAAGTAGTCGGTGATTGTCTCATCGGTGAGGTTGACCATATCGTCTACCGGCTGCGCTTCCAGCTCCGGTGGTGCGAATGTGAGTGCGGCTTTCAGCTTGAGGTCCTCAAGCTGTCGCTCACTCTGCGCTTGGTATTGGTGAATCTCGTCGCGCTTGGCTTGCGCTGCCTGCTCTACTTCAGAAAGCTGCTGCGTGAGTGTGGTGAGGTACTGCTCCTCCTCGCGGTCCAGATCCTTCTTTTTCCATTCCGGCGCGCGTTTTTTCAGACGCTGGATAGCAGCGAGTTGCTCCTTGAACGCATCTATAAGTTGCTGCTTCATCTGACGCTCCATCTGATACGCTTGTCGTCGCTGGTAGTCTGCCAGCTCACGGATGCGACGTCGCTCCTGCTCAAGTTGTGCGATGCTGCGAGAGACTTGTTGCAATATACTGCGACGCTGTTTCTCTGTCGCCTTTTGGATACCGCGCGTTGCCATCATTGCTGCGCTGGAATCTGCCGCGCCCATCGCGCCAAGGCGGAGGTTCTGCGCGAACTGCTTGTCATGCGACTCTTTCGCGAGGTCGGAGAGCACGTGCCGCTGATCCTGGCGTAGAAGCTTCTCTTGCTCCTCTACGCCACGCAGTCCCTGGCGCTGCGTCTCATCAATGCCGGAGAGCCAACTCTCGCGCAAGCCGCGGACCGTATCGTGTGCAGAGTCCAGTCGCTTGCCCAGATCACCCTCAACACGAGAAAGCTCCGGAAAGATAGAGTCCCAATCCTGACCAATGAGGCGCAGACGCTTCTGACGCTTGCGATCGTCCTTGTATGACTGGTATGTAGCTGCAGCAGCATCGCCGTACTTGCGGCGGACTTCTTTTGTGGAAAGGCCGCGGTCCTTGGCACCTGCCGGGTCAAAGCCAACGAGTGTGGATTGGTGTCTGATGGGCTTCTGGAGGTCGTTTTTTGGTTTATCACTCTGTTTCAGAAACTGATTGTATGTAGTTGACCCAACAGCACCAAGCGCTGCTGCGGTGCCACCAACCTTTGCCGCTGTCTTGACTGCCGGTGCCTTGGCGGCACGTGAGAGCGCGCTGCCGGTGCGACGTGCCGCCTGTGATGTGCGTGATGCTGCGCGACTTGCGACACGTCGGGCTGCTGCGCGTGCCAGAGCGCTGCGCCCTGCGGCACCTGCTGCCAGTGCGCCACGGCCTGCAAGCGCTGCCGCACCTCCGGCAGCCGCGACACCTCCGGCGGCAATCGCAAATGGCGCGAGTGACTTTTTCATATATTTGCGTGCTTCCTTGTCGTCCTTGGCGTCCACATAGCGCGCGGCATTGTTCGCCACGCCGCGGTAGAACCCGCCGACAACAGGTGCATGTGTGAGTGCATTGGCTGCACGATTCAGGAGACTCATAGTATTGCTCTTTAACTATTTATGTGATTTCATAGAAATATGAAAGGATTTATCAAATGGGTGGTATTTGTAGGGTTAGCGATGCCAGTGGTAGCTGTTGTTAGCGCATCATATGCTTCATCGTTCACAAGCAGTGGTAACTCTATGGAGCCAACGTTGCACGCAGGCGACATCGTCATTGCAAACCCTCTTAGCAAGAAACTGGTTCCGGGCGCCATCTACGGTATTACGTGCTATAATTGTGGTGATGACGGTGTAATGCGTGGTGAGGGTTTGCGCAAGCGTGTCATTCGCGTGCGTGCTGAGGACCGCTGCATCTGGATAGAGGGAGACAACAAGCCGGTCAGTTACGACTCCCGTGACTATGGCTGGGTGTGCCCGCGCGGCACTGCACCCGGCAAACCGGAGTACGAGATTGACGGCCGCATCTATCCTCTCGTTACCGTCAACCGTTGGATTCGCTCACTAAAGGAACGCGTGAAGTGAGTACGCCAACAAAAAAGCGACCCACCTGTCGCGTACGGGCTGGTTACCGTGACAGATGGATCGCGTCGGCGTATCGCCTCGCCACGTGTGTGACTGGGTGATCCTTTGCTGTTAGTATAGCATAATTTTCTCATTATTCCAAGGAGATGTTTGGATTTCTCTTTAACAAATACCGTCAGGAAGGGTATCGCGAAGGTTTCGCTGCTGGTATGGAAGCTCAGCGAGAACAGACGGAGAAACAAACAGAAGCTCTTTACAAAGAATTGATGGAGAGTAAGAGTCTTTACGATGAAAAATCTCTTGAATACGAGGACTTTTTGAACTTTGTTTCCCGCATATATTCACTGGACAGTGATGATATAGACCAAAAGTGGCATATCCGAAGAAATGATGAGAGTCTCTATGCCTTCATTTGGTTTCTATCATCACATATGCCACTTTTCATCACCGGGAAAGCCGGGACCGGTAAAACAACGCTACTGCGCAGATTTAGAGACTATATGATTAAAATTGGCAAAAATGCTGTTGTTGTAGCGCCTACCGGAGTAGCGGCTCTCACTGCCAATGGACAAACAATTCACTCCTTCTTTGGTTTCCGTCCGGATATTACTGAGGAGAAGGCAAAGAAGCGGAACCTGCGCTATATTGAAAACATTGCCAAAAACCTAGATGTGCTTATCATTGATGAGATTTCAATGGTCCGTGCCGACCTCTTGGACTGTGTACACACAGTACTCTCCAGAGCACGCAAGAACAAAAAGCCGTTTGGAGGAGTGCGTGTTCTGTTTTTCGGCGACCTAGCACAACTGGAACCGGTCACGACAGAAAATGATATTGATATTTTTACCGGTGACGATGCACCCTATCGTTCGCCATTTTTCTTTGATGCAAAAGTTCTCAGTGGCACACCACTATTTCTCATGGAGCTAAACCACGTCTACCGCCAGAAAAACCCTCACTTTATCGCTGCCTTGAATGACTTGCGCGGTGGTAGTGACATAACACATGCTCTGATGTATTTCAATGACAGATATACGGATATGACGGATGTGCCGCATCCGCACATTTATCTCACCGCTCGTCGTGACCAAGCACAGCAGTACAATATGGACAAGCTTGCGCAGATACAAGATGAACCGCGTGTCTTTGAGGGTGTTATAACAGGAGAGTTCCCAGACAACATACTCCCTACTCAGAAAAAACTCGTTCTCAAAAAAGGCGCACAAATAATGCTTCTCAATAATGACCCGGAAGGACGTTGGGTCAATGGGACACTGGCAACGATTGTTGGGTTTGAAGATGCCAAAGATCCTGAAAATGACACTGTTTATACTGCCGTTCTCATTCGCACGGAGGATATGGATGAGGACGATGAGCCGCATACTATCGGTAGCATGGCGTGGGACAACACGCGGTTTGTTTATAACAAAGAAAAGAAGCGTATAGAATCAGAAGTTATAGGGCGGTTTGTGCAATACCCCATCGCGCTTGGCTGGGCGTTCACGATACATAAAATGCAGGGAAAGACTATCAGTACGGCTATTGTTGACTTTGGCGCTCGCGCATTTTCACACGGGCACGTCTACGTTGCTCTAAGTCGCACGAGAGATATTGATGGACTATTTCTCAAGCGTCCACTGAAGGAAGATGACATTATTACAGATGCACGTGTTGGAGACTTTCTGAGCGAATTCAAAGACATACTTACTTCTGATGAACACAAGTTAACTCTTCGCATCAAAAAACACCCCCAAAGATAGAGAGGGGTGTTTTTTGGTGGCGTGTGCTACTTACTCACCATCGGCAGTTTGGGTTGCTGCATCGGCGTCTGTGAGGCGCGCGATGATGTCCTCGGCCTTGCCGTTGGCTTTGACACCGCGCTCCTTGGCGAGTGCGACGAGTTCCTTGTAGGAGAGCGTCTCGTAGTCTACGCTCTCACCATCACCGGATGCGTCGGCAGTGCTATCCGATGTGGTCTCATCGGGTGCGCTGTCATCACCGGAAGTGTCATCAAGATACTTCTCGCGCTGTGCTTGCGTAAGATAGCTGCGACGCGCGCGTAACAGTGCCCTGTCCGCCTCGGTCAACTCCGTGACCGGCTTGGCAAGCACGGCATCCAGCGCCTGCTGGTCTGCCTGGTTGAGTTCATTACTCATAGTTTTGCGTTTTTAGCGAATTATGCAGTATGCCACTTCGCATACTCTCTCCCGCTCCGTCGGGATGGTCTGTACAAAATGTACCAACCCATACGGAGCAAGGAGAGTACACGACTAGGCAAATGTCGCGTATAGGACAGCACCAGCTTTGCGGCGCTCGTCGGCAACCTTCAGACCGTAGCCAAAGAGACCCTTCACAAGATCACCGTAGCCGGTCTCACGCTTCGCGCTATCCACAACAGTGATTGGCTCAATGAAGCCGTAGCCGGCCGTGATGAACGACTTGTGTCCGGCGACACAGTAAATACCATTACTGTTGTCACCTTGGAACCAGCTCGTTGGCGCAATGAATATGCGCAGACCGTACGCCTTGGCAACTTGCCCTTTCTGCACAACTTCACCGTGAACTTTTTCAATGTCCACGTTGAACTCCGGTGCTGAGAGCAGCGCACTTTTCGCGACTGCTGGCAGAATGACATAGCGATTGCCATCGTCCGGCACTTCGTTCTCGTCCAAATTCTGCGAAATCTTTTGCAGCTGCGCAGCAATGTTAGACTTCGTGACGGATGCAGCGCTGGTCGCCTGGATGGTGTAGCTCGCACCAGACGAGATCGCACCGCCGTCGTAGCTTGACGTCGTGTCGTCAGAGTCATTTTCAATGACGATGCTGGTTGCGCTTGCGTACGACTTCACGCGGTACCATTTGCTGTGGCCATCAGCCTTGAATGGGCGACCGACCATTGCACTCGTGAATGTCGTGCCGGACCCGGTCACGTTACCACTTGAATCCACAGCAACTGACCCGGTTGTGTAGTCCGTGCCGACCCAGTTACCGGCACCGGCGTCACCATACATTGCCAAGACAGCTTGATCAATCAACTGCTTGAGTTTACCGCCGGCGTCTTGGATGATAGATGATTGCGGGTCAGACACACTTGATTTGAAGTGTGCGAGAGACTCAATCTCGTCCTCCAGTGACTTGAAGTTGTCAATACTAAGCGTAGAGACAACTTCTTGAACCTTTGATGGAGAGATAGAACCACCAGAGTAGTTTTTCCACCCATTGGAGTACAGAGTTGAGATGGTGAACTTCTGGTGCTTGTTCTTAATAGACCGCGTCGTCTTGGGATTGTCATCCCCTGGCGTGTAGAAGTCCTTGTTGGTTACGTCACGCAGGAAAGAGCGCTGGAAAAACACCTTGAGCGTGTTCGCCATGAACTTCTGCGCTGTAACCGTTGTGCCAAAGTTATCAGACATAGGTTTGTTGAATTATTGAATGTTACTCATCCGACGGTAGTTCCCCGTTTTCTATCATTTTCTCGTAGCGCTCCGGGTCATTGCGTCGGATGTCCTCCATATCCTCCCACGTCAGAGTCCCTGTGGACCCTGCGCCGGAGGTTGCGCCCGACACCGCGCCGGAGAGAGCGCGCGTGCGGTTTTTCTGTGTCTGCCGTGCATTCTCCTCTTGCGCCTTTGTACGCGCCTTAAGGATTGCAGCAAACACTTTCTGGGGATCAACGCTATAGCGTGGGACCGGATTGCCATCAGCGTCGGTGCCGTCCAGTACGGCGAGCTCCAGTGTCTGCGCCAGTATTGCGTCGTACTTGTCGGAGCTCTCGTCCAGTTCCGGATGTTCGCTGATGAGCTTCCCGAGAGTTTCGTGCCAGGCTTCTTGTGCATGTGCCTGCGCCGCTTCTGCTTCAGCGAGTTCCTGCTCTATGAGCATCTCCTCTGCCTTGGCTTCAGCAAGCGCTTCCACGTCTTCCTCTGTAGGCTCTTCTGACCCACGCAGTTGGCGGTTGTCCTCCAGAAGTTCCTCAAGCACTTGCTTCTTTTGGTCAAAAGGTAGTCCTTTGACACGTTCTTGCAGTGCTTGCGCATCCACATCCGTGCCGTACAGTGCAGCGTTTTTCAGCGCAATGTTCACAATGCGCTTGTCCAAACGCGATACGGTCGGCGCGGTTGCCTCACCGGTAGCGCCGGTGTCGTCGGATTGTGTCGGTGTAGTGCTTTTGTCCTCACCGGCAGCGCCTGTCGCATCATTTTCTTGCTCTTGCGAGCCTTCTGATGTGGAGGCGTCTTTCTGTTGCGCTGTATCGCTCGCGCTGTCGCTTGATGGTGTCTGTGCACCATTCTCTGGCGTTGTTTCGGTTGCAGCAGCATTAGTGCTCTGCTCGTCGCCAGTTTCTTC
>Ga0256832_1002723_pt1 | contig 12065 bp, 9 predicted proteins | sample 134614metaG_FD_190534 | JGI IMG/M metagenome (GOLD analysis project Ga0256832, IMG submission 190534) | Hydrothermal vent microbial communities from Lau Basin, Pacific Ocean - 134-614 | ecosystem: Environmental > Aquatic > Marine > Hydrothermal vents | place: Pacific Ocean: Lau Basin | collected... | reverse complement strand
CCCCTCGGCGCGATTGCGCTCGATGAGCGCGGCGGTCTCCTCGGCCTGCATGTCGGCCCGGAAGCGATCGAGATCCAGGCCGAGGCGGGCCGCATAGCCCTCGAGATCCGACGGAGTCAGCGCGTCCTGATGCTCAAAGAGCAGATCGTGCATCTCCCAGAAGCGCCCTTGGCGCCCGGCGGCGATCGCGGCCTTCGCAGCTGGGACCGCGTGCTCATGGCCCGAAAGTGGATAGTGCTTGAAGACGAGCCGCACCCGGCCCTCGAAACGGCGCAGCACACGCTGCAAGATGGGGTGCGCCTGGCCACAGAAGGGACACTCGAAATCGCTGAATTCGACGATGGTCACCGGCGCACCCATCGGTGTCCCGCGGACGGGCGCCCCCTCGATGTCGATGGCGTACGCGGCGTCCTCGTCGTAGCGGTTCCGGTAGAGCTCGCGCACCTCGCTGGGCTCGGCGCCTTCGAGGAGGAGGCGCGCGATGTAGCGCGCCGCGACCCGGCACTTGGAACAGGGGCGCCCCTCGGCCACGCAGGCGGCGATGCTGACCGGATCCCCGCAAGGCGACAGGAGGTCGTTGACGAGTCGTAGCCAGACGCGGCGCTCGCTGCCCTCCAGGCCCGGAACCTCGACCCCCGGAAGCTCCTCGATGAGCTCCTCAGCGGGGGCCTCCGGTTCCGCGCCCTCGACGACGACGTTCTCGACCACTTCGGCCTCGCCATCGTCTCCGCAGGCGCCCAAGCCGGCCATGGCCAGCGCGACGACACAAGCCCAGGTTCGCTCTCTCATCAGGCGCGGGAGCCTAGCTCGGAAGCCTCACTGGAGTCGAGCCGAGCGAACCGGAGGGCCTGGAGGGCGAGGCGCAATCACGATGTTCAGTGCGTGGTGGGAGCCCCCGCAAGGATCCAATCGGCGACGAGCCGGAGCTCCTCGTTCGTGGCGCCCTCCGGGGGCATGGGCGCGCCCAGGGCGTGCTCGTCGCCAAGCATCTTGTAGATCAAATAACTGGTCGCCGGACGCCCCCCGCCGGGCAGCGCGTCGATGATCGGCAGGCCGCCCAGCCCTCGCCGCGGCACCTCGTCACGACCGCCCGTCTGAACCGCCGGCACGCCGATCGCGGTCGCGCGCACCGCCTCCGGCGACGAGAGGTCCAGGCCCATCGCCGGACGCGTGCCGCCATGGCAGCCGTCGACGCAGCGCGCGGTGAAGAGCTCCGCGACGGCTGCCCACGGGGTCTGTCCCTCCGGGGCTCCCCCTTCGGCGCCGGCGCCGGTCACGAAGCGGACCTGAGCGGGCTCGGCAGGGACGCCGTCCAGGTCGCGCACCCCATCGACGGTCAGCGTGTACTCGACGCCCGCAACCAGGGGATGGTCGCGGAAAGGACGGGCGACGACCTCCTGATTGATGGGATCGTAGCGGACCGAAAGGAGGACCGCGACGCTTCCCGAACGCAGCGACACGGTGCCCCGATGAACGCTGGTCGGCGCGAGGCGGCGATCGTAACGCACACGCCAGGGACCCAGACGATCGACGTCGGACGCCCCACCGGGAGGTTCGGCGCTCACCGGGCGCCCCGGCTCGTCGTAACGCAGCCCCCCCTGATCGCAGCCAACGACCAGCGCGACCGTGGCGCTCAGGACTCGCTGTAGGAGGCGAGCTGCTTGCGAACGACGTCCTCGTTGATCCCGGTGCGCAGATAGTCCTTCAGGCATTCGGCGACCGTGATCATCATGTCGTCGATCCCGTTGTCCTCGATGAGCTTCGACAAGAGGAGGCGCGATTCGCGGGTGTCCTCCTCGCGAAGCATCCTGCGAACCTCTTCGATGTCGATCCCGCCCTCGAAGTCGATGTAGATATGTTCGAAAAGGTATCGCGCGAGCCGGTTCACCGCATGCCTCCGTCTTGGTCTTCGGACCGACTACGCGCTCCCCCTATGGATTGGGGCGAGAGGTCGTCGGTCGGGGCCGATCTCCAAACGCGCTCGGTCGCTGCTTTGTAGCCGTCAACCCGAAGCGAAAGCAAGGGGTTTCGCCCACCTCGGCGCGCCGGGCACCCAAGGGCTCCGGCAAAAGGTGTACAATGTCCCGATGAGCGCGCGTCTCCGAGTCCTCGTGACCGCGTTCGGCACGGTCCCCGGCCCCAACGCGCACTCGAACGCGCTCTTGGGGCTGGCCCAGTCGCTGCGGGCGGACTTGGACCTCGTGACGCTGAAGACGCCCTCCCTTGCGCACCAGAGTCGCCTGGGGGAGGCTCGGCTCTTTCGCGTACGGGTCACGGGCACGGCCCACGAGAAGCGGGCGGCCTTCGCTCGGGCCGTAAGGCGACAGCTCGAGGCCGAGGAGTACGACGTGGTGCACGCGCGAGGAGCCTTCGAAGGCCTCGAGGCGCTCCCTCTTCGCGAGCCCATGGGCTTTCGCTTCATCTACGAGGTCGCCAGCTTCCCCGACGAAGCCGAAGGGGCCGAGGCCGAACAGGCTTGGAGCGAAGCACACCTGGCCTGCCTCGAGGCTGCGGATCTCGTCCTCGTGGGCGCGGAGGCCGCCGCCCGCGCCTTGGGAGAGCGTGGCTTCGCCGGCAAGGTCGCCGTGGTCTCCCCAGGGGTGAACGTCGACACCTACGATTGGTGGCCCGGCTCGACCGACCCAGCCATGCTGCGCGTCCTCTATCTCGGCCCCTTCACCCAGGACCGCGACATCCCCACTCTCCTCGCCGGCTTCCGCGCGGCGACGCAGCGGACGCCTCTCCGCGTGCTCATGGCCGGCGAACCCATGGGGGAGCGACGGCAGGCGCTGCGACGCATGGTCGCGGCCTTCGGCCTCTCCGAGCAGGTCACCGTGCGGGGTGAGCCTCGGGCGGTCGCGATCCCCTCCCTGATCGCCGCCTGCGACGTGGGGATCGTCGGCGCCAGCTGGGCCCCTCGCTTTCAGGAGTTGGGCGATCTGCCCGAACCGCTCCTCGAGTACTTGGCCTGCGGGCGCACGGTCGTAGCCGCAGGCATCCCGGCGGTCGCGGAGATCGTTCGCGACGAGTTGGAGGGGCTCCTCTACGTGCCGGGCGACGAGACCAGCCTGGCGGAGGCCTTGGTCACCCTGGCCACGGATCAGCCGCTCCGCACTCGCCTGACCGAAGCGGCCTATGCGCGCGTGCGGCAGCGCTTCGGAGGCGGCGCGCGACGACGGCGAATGGCCGAGGTCTACGAGATGCTCGTGCCCGGGTCGCAGAGCTACGACGCCTGGCTCGAAGCTTTCGAAGACGAACCAGGCGCCGGCGCTCCGATCACTGGCTGGGCGGAGATCCAGGCCGCCCCAACACCGCTGCCGGACGCCCCGACCCCTGCGTTCGACCGCACGGACCAACCTCGCCCCCCCCTGCCGAAGCCGGCTCCTCTGAGCGACACGGCCACCTCCCCCCAGGCGCCTCCCCCGGAAGCCGTTCCCTCGCCGAGCGAGCCGGTCCGCGACGAAACCGCCGAGCTTCCCACCACCCTTACCTCCGTCGACACGACACCGGGACTCGATCTCGACGAGCCCTGAGCGGTGCCCCGGCCGCTCAGCGGCAGCGAGCCCGCAGCGCGGCCAGGTCCGACCCATGGCACGTCACGCAGGCCCGGGCGTTTCGCGCGAGAGCCGCGGCGCAACGCGAGGCGAAACCCGGTGGGTGCGGGGAGATGCCCCCCGACCGCCCGACCGCACCATGGCAGGCCACACAATCCCGCTCGACGTGGCAGCTCGAGCACTGCGTCATCGACCGGCGCGCCTCCGCCCCGTGGGCTTCAACCCACAAGGGAGGATGGAAGCGGCGCCCCGCCGCCGACGCGGGAGAAGAGACCGTCGCGAGCCCAAGGCGAGCGTGACACTCGGTGCAGAAGCGCTGCGTCGTGTGACAGCTCGCGCAGCGCGGCACGTCGCGCTGAGCCATTGCCGCGTGGGTCGTCAGGAAGTCGCCGCGGTGCACGCGCCGGACGTTCGCGCGTCCATCGTGGCAGTCGACGCACTCACGCTCCGTGTGGCATTCGGCACAAAGCGCGCCCCGATCGGCCGCCACCCAGCGATGCCGGACGAGGAAGTCCCGATCGTGGTCTGCGCCGTAAAGCCAGCTCGGGGGCAGCATGCGCCGCTCGCCCCACTCGACCCGCAGGCGCCCATCGGGGAGTTGCCGGTGGCAGGCACCGCAGGTCAGAGGCGCCGAGGCTCCCTCCCCATGGCAACGGAAACACGATCGCATCGTCGGAAGATGACCACGGGTCGCGACCGTCGCGTCGGTCACATCGTGGCACACCAGGCAGCCCACCCCTTCCCGCGCGTGAAGCGCGTGCGAAAAGGTCAGACGCGGCAGAGGGAACGACGAGGTCACGACCGATCCCGGCGCACCGAGGTGACAAAGTTCGCAACGACCGGCGCCGGATCCGGCCCGCGTCTCGCCGGCGTGACAGGGGTTGCATGCGGTCTCTCGGGGCACGAGCCGGTCAGCGCTCCGGGCACTGCGGGTCGCGCCGTCGTGACAGCGAACGCAGCGGAGCCGCCGATGCGATGGGTGGGAGTGATCCATCCGGATCGCGATGCGCTGGGGCGGGTAGACGATGTCCGAACGCAAGGCACGGCCCCGCCCCTGACCGACCGCCAGGCCGAGCCCGGTCCCGAGGAGCGCAACGAAGAGCACCGCCGCGGACAGGCAACGGGAGCTCATCGCCAAGCCCTTACGCTCACCGCCGCCAAGCCTCGGAGACGGTGACCCGCGACGCGGTTGTGGGTCCATTCGATCTCGAAGCGAAGGTGCGTGACCTCGGTCAAAGCGGCCTTGACTCCGAGCGCAGCGGTGAGCGAGGTCCCGTAGAGCTCGGAACGGAACGGATGGTCGAAGTGCCACACAGAGCTTCGAAGGTAGACCTCGACCACGCCGAGCACACGGCTGAGGTCAAAGAGGAGAGCGGCCACCGGCTGGAAGTCGCCAGCCCAGAGCCACCCTCGAAGGGTTGCGCGCCACCCACCCCGGCGCACCTTCAGCCAACCTTCACCGCCCAGGTCGACCTCGGCGCGCTGCTCCTGTACCGCGCGCCGTCCTTGCCATGCGCCCCCAAGTTCGGCGAAGCGGGCGCGCCACCGGAAAGAGACGCGCGCGCGATCGACTGGCACGAGGTCGAACCAGGCCCAGATGCTCCCCAGATCGAAGCGAGGTAGGTGGCGCTCGGCGCGCGCCCGAAGGGTCCACGCGCGCTGGCGAGCCTCCACCTCGGCGAGGGCGTCGACAAGCGCGCCGTCCGTCGGGTCCCAGACAGCGTCCAGGCGCAGAGCGAGCGCAGGGTGTGGCGAAGACGTCAGCCCTACACCCACGCGCCGCGCTACGACCCCGTCGCCGTCACGGACCTCGCGCGCGCTGCCCCGCACTCGCACCCACTTCGCCAAACCGACCGAGAGCTGACCGCCGACCATCCAGGTATGGCTGGGAGGCGCTGCCCACGGGACGCGCTCCGGCGCGAGCCCGCTGGGAAGGTTCCAACGGATCGAACCCTGCGGCTCCAGCCCGCTACTGGCTGCATAGCTCGTGTCACGGGTTCGTCGTCCCGCGTACGCCGCGAGGTCCAACCAGGGCCGCGGCTGCGTGGAGACGCGCGCACCATCGAGACGCGCGACGCCTGCCGCGTCTGCGACGAGGAGCCGACCGGCGCGTAGACGCGTCGCCCTCGGGCCCTGCAGCTCGAGCCACGCGGCGGGCATGTCCAGCCTCGAATCCTCCGCGAGGGGCTGATACTCACGTCGCGCCTCGACGTCCGTGTCGCGTAGGCAGCCGCCGTGCTCCTCGCGCACGCACACCTGTCCCAGCTCCTGATCGAAACGCAGTTCCAAGTGCGACACCAGGCGCCAGCGCTTCGGCGCCGACGGCTGCAGTGCGTGGTCGAGGGCCAGATACTGGACGAGTCGGCGGCGCTCCCAGGTGACCGGACTGCGAGGGGACCGGACCTCGTAAGCCACGAGGATGGTGTCGCTACCAACCCTCCAGTGGCTGCGCTCGCGCTCAGGCAGGGCAGCGGTGGGTTGGTCCACGGTGCGGGTCTGCGCGGCAACGCGACCGAGGTGCGCGAACAGGAGTATCACCGCGAGGCGCCGGCGCATGCCGCCATTGACGCCAACCGCGCCACGCGGGTCAACGGAAAGCCCGCCGTCGTCGCCCACAAGAAAGCGACGCCCGCGGGCACGAAGCCCGGGGCGCCGGTCGGAGGGCTCATAAGCCGAGTTCTGTCCCCACGATCGTCACCGAAGCGTGGGAGAGAGTCATTCATCTAGGATCCGCGTCACCACGGACCTCCAGCGACGCAACCCGGAAGCATCGGGCGGGCCACCCTCGAGCGCTTCCCTATTTCGTCTTGCACCGAGTGGGGTTTGCCATGCGGCCGACGTTGCCGCCGACCCGGTGAGCTCTTACCTCACCCTTTCACCCTCACCGCGCGGCTGGAGCAGCACGGCAGTTTGCTTTCTGTGGCACTTTCCTCGGGGTCACCCCCACCAGGCGTTACCTGGCACCCTGCCCTACGGTGCTCGGACTTTCCTCCCGTGCAAAGAGCACCGGCGACTCTCCGAGCCGCTCCGACCCTTTCCATCTAAGGCGTGTCGCGACCGTGGGCAATACCCACAGCCGCCGTCCGCGTCCTCCTCCGAGATCGCATCCATCTTCTCCACCCTGAGCGAGAGGCCCCCCGGGGGCGTCCTCGGACCGCCATCGCCGTCGCTACTGGAGCGCTGAGCGACGGAGATCACCGCCCTTGGAACTTCGGCTCGCGCTTGTCGAGGAACGCCGCCATGCCTTCCTTTTGGTCCTCGGTGAGGAAGCAGTCCGCGAAAGCCTCGACCTCGAGGGCGTTGGCCTCCGGCAGCGGCAAGTCGGCCCCCTTGTTGAAGACCCGCTTGGCGTGGGCGATGGCGACGGGCCCCATGGCCGCGATGGTGTGAGCGACGCCTCGGACCGTGGGCAACAGCTCATCGGGCTCGACGACGGCGTTGACGAGCCCGATACGGAGCGCCTCGGTGGCGTCGATCATCTTGCCCGTATAGACGAGCTCGCGGGCCATGGCGATGCCGACGCGGCGCAGCAATCGCTGGGTACCCCCGAAGCCGGGGATGACCGCGAGCTTCACCTCGGGCTGTCCCAACTTTGCCTTGGTTGAGGCGTAAGCGAAATCACAGGCCATCGCCAACTCACAGCCTCCCCCGAGGGCGAAGCCGTTGATGGCGGCGATGATGGGGAACTTCGCGGCCTCCATCTTCTCGCCCAAGGAGTGCCCGAGCGCCGAGAACCCCTTCGCCTCGTCCCGGCTCATCGAGCGCATGGCGGAGATGTCTGCGCCGGCGACGAACGCTTTGCCCGCACCGGTAAGGATGGCGCAGCGGCAGCCGTGATCCGCCGCGGCATCCACCGCCGCCGACAGGCCGTTGATGACGTCGGCGTTGAGTGCGTTGTACTTGTCGGGACGGTTGACCGTGATGAGGGTGATCGGCCCCTCGTGCTCGATGAGAACCACGTCGCTCATTGGCGCGCTCCCCGCTCGTCGTAGTGGTAAAAGCCCCGGCCACTCTTGCGGCCCAACCAACCCGCGGCGACGTAGTTCCGGAGGATCGCCGGCGGGCGGTACTTGTCGTCGCCGAACTCCCGGTGCAGCACCTCGCCGATGTAGAGCACGGTGTCCAGGCCAATGAGGTCAGCCAGCTCGAACGGGCCCATCGGGTGGTTCAGCCCGAGCTTGGCCGCCGCGTCGATGTCTTCCATCGTGCCCAGCCCCTCTTGAAGCGCAAAACACGCCTCATTGAGAAAAGGGATCAACATGCGGTTGACGATGAACCCGGGCATGTCCTTGGTCGTGACCAGCACCTTGCCGAGGCTCTCGCCGAGGGCGTAGGTCGTCCGATAGGTCTCGTCGCTCGTCTGCAGCGCACGGACGATCTCGACGAGCTTCATGCGAGGCACCGGGTTCATGAAATGCATCCCAATGACCCGCTCGGGGCGCCCGGTGACGGCGGCGAGCTTGGTCAAGCTGATGGACGAGGTGTTGCTCGCGAGGATGGCGCCGGACTTCATCGCCGCGTCGGCGCGCCGGAAAATCTCCGACTTCACGTCGATGTTCTCCGTCGCGGCCTCGACGGTAATGTCCGTTTCCGCGAGCAGCGAATAGTCGCCGCCCACCTCGATGCGTGCCAGGATGGCCTCGCGCTCGTCGGCGCCGAGCCGCTCCTTGTCGACCTCGCGCTGAAGCTGCTTGGCGATGCGCTCCTTGCCCCTCGCGGCCAACGCACCGGAGGCGTCGAGCAGGCGTACTTGGTAACCGCCGGCCGCCGCGACCTGGGCGATGCCGCTGCCCATCTGACCGGCGCCGATGACGCCGAAGACTTTGATCTCGCTCATGGTTCGCGGGGCGTACCAGGCCGCGACGGAAGGAGTCAACCGCGACCAATGCGCCTCGGAGCGTCGTAAGCCGCCCAGCGCTGGTCGTCCTCGCGGCGGAAGCGCACGCGAGCCGCGTAGGCCCCAGGCTCACCCGAGTACGCCTCCATCAGCTCGTCCAAGCTCAAGTAAAGCGCGTCGTCGGGCCGGTCGAGGATGGCCTGCTCCACCAACCGAGCACCGACCTCGCAAGCAGCGCGTCGCAGCCGCAACAGCGCCGCCGCTACCCCCTCGGCGACGCCTCCCTTCGCGCGGGCGATCCGCTGCAGGAGCACCGTCAGCGAGGTCGCCAAGGCCGCCCGCGGTCTCCCCAGCGAACGCGAACGCGCGATCCCGGCCACGCGACGGGCCGCCTCCGCTCGCGCCCGCTCGCGGGCGGCGTGGCCGAAGCGAGGCACGCGGTCGAGGGCTTCCAGGAGCGTGGCGTCGTCATGACCGATCGGCAGCGGAGTGACGTCGATGCCGAGGGGCCTCAGGTCGGACAGCTTCCGCTTCGTCTCCTCCCACCGCGCCCTCGTGGCCGGACTGAGACGCCTGGGCGCCACCAGGCTCCCGTGCTCGCGCTCGATGCGCTCGCGGAGCCGCACGAGCTCCGCCTGAATCCGCCTGCGGGTGCGCCGGGAGCGGGGCGCAGCCAAGGCCGGGTAACAGTCGCTGGGCAGCGGCCCCACCACGGCCTCGAGGGCTTCGAGGCCCCGCCGCGTCACCTCCCGCGAGCGGTCGAGAAGCAGCAGGGCTTCCGCCACGAGCCGGTGCCGCTCGCGCACCGCCTCCACGAGCGCCTCCGGATCGAGGGTCGCCAATCGCGGCCGGTCGAGGCGCCGCACCGTCGCCTCGAGGGTTCGCTCGAAGCGGAGGGCGTCGGTGAGAACGGGGGCGGCCTCGGCCGCGACCTGGGCGGCGCCGGCAGCCGCCAGAGCGAAGGACGCGGGCTCCTGGCGGCCGAGCTTCGCCGCCTCCGAGCCCCGGCGGCGATAGGGGCGCGCATAAAACCGTCGCACCGTAGCCTCGACCTCCGGGCCGGCACCGGTCGAGAGCGCGCGGTCGAGCGCGTCGATCGAGAGAGGGGCCACGGTGCCCTCGTCCGCAGCGACGAGGGCCAGGCGGCTCCAGCTCCCAGCGATGAAGGTCGGGTGCAGCTCGATGGGCTCGACCGTCAGCACCGCCGGCCGGCCTCCCCGCTGCACGCACCACCGGATCTCCACCGGCAGCCCGAGCGCAAGCTGAGCCCGGTCGACGAGGTCCGCGGCGGCCTCCGCGGTGCGGACGTCGAGGCCTTCTCCCGCCTGGACCACCCGCGCGGACCGGCGGTCGATGCGCCACACACCGCGCGCCACGGTGCCGCTCCAGACATGCAGCTCATCCGGGTCGCCCCGCTCTCGATCCGCCGAGGTGGCGCCCCCCATGGGAGAGGGCTCGCAGCCGACGACGCGCAACTGGCGAACCCCGCCAGCACGTCGCAGAGCCGGCGTCTGAAGCGCCTCGAGGAGCGCGTCCAAGCGAGCCTCGACGTCGCCCTCGTCCGGCACGTCGACGAGGCGGGCGGCGCTCGGATCGGGATAGAGCGGCAGCAGCTGCACGCACGGCCCCGCATGGCGGGCCCGCTCGACCGCACGACGCAGCGCGGCCGCGTCTGCCGGCAGGTCCACCACGCATCCTCCCGCAACCGGCACCGAGGCCGCCAACAGCCGCGACAGGTCTTGGGCCTCGGGCGTCGCGCTCGCAGCGAGCGCCTCGTCCATTCTCCGCCGCGGGGACTGACCCATGGCGCTCAGACGCGCTCGACGACGACCGCGACGGCCTCACCACCCCCGATGCAGAGGGTCGCGAGCCCGCGGCGGAGGTCCCGCTCTTCGAGCGCGTTGAGCAGCGTCACGAGGATGCGGGCGCCCGAGCAGCCGATGGGATGACCCAGGCTGATCGCGCCTCCCAAGACATTGAGCCGATCGCGGGGGATGCCGCACTTGGTCATCGCGGCCATCGCCACCACCGCAAAGGCCTCGTTCACCTCCCACAGATCGATGTCCTTGGGCGTCAGCCCCAGGCGACCGAGCGTCGTCTCGATGGCTCCGACAGGAGCGGTAGTGAACCACTTCGGCTCCTGGGCGTGACCGCCGTAGCCGACGACGCGCGCAAGGGGCCTGAGCCCGTGGCGCTCGACAGCCTGGTCGCTCGCGAGCAGGAGCGCCGCCCCCCCATCGTTGATCTTCGACGCATTCGCCGCCGTAACCGTCCCATCCTTGCCGAAGGCGGGTCGCAAGGAGGGCATCTTCTCGAAGTTCGCGCGTCCGGGCTCTTCGTCCAGCTCGACGACCCTCTCGCCCTTCCGCCCCTTGACGGTGACCGGCACGATCTCGCGCCCCAACACCCCGCTCTTCTGCGCCGCGATGGCGCGCTCATAGGACTCGCGGGCGAACTCGTCTTGGGCCTCGCGGGAGAAGCCCAGCTCCTTGGCGCAGAGGTCCCCACAGGTGCCCATGTGGACATCGTCGTAAGGGTCCCAAAGGCCGTCGTGAATCATCGAATCGACGACCTGCCCGTGCCCCATGCGCATCCCCGCTCGCGCTTTGGGGAGCAGATAGGGCGCGTTGCTCATCGACTCCATCCCGCCGGCGACGACGAGCTCGGCGTCTTCGAGCCGGATGCTCTTGGTGCCCAGAATCACGCTCATCAGCCCCGAGCCGCAGACCTTGCCGACGGTCGTTGCGGGGACAGCGTCGGGGACGCCCGCCTGCTTCGCGGCGCGCCGCGCAGGCGCCTGCCCCACGCCGGCAGTCAGCACGTTGCCCATGTAGGTCTCGTCCACCTTGCTCCCCCCGATCCCAGCGCGATCGAGGGCCCCCGCGATGGCGACGGAACCGAGGGTGGGCGCGTCGACGGGAGCGAGAGCTCCCAGAAAGCTCCCGATGGGCGTGCGAGCCGAGCCAACGATGAAGACTTCCCGTGCCATGTGGACCTCCAGAGCGCGTACCGCGGGGACCGACGATCTCTCAGACCGCGTGCACGGCTGTCAACCGGGGGGACGCTTCCGTCCCTCTTCGAGGAGGCGGCCACCAACGAAAAACCCGCGCCGAAGCGCGGGTGGTGGGCGATCGCAGATTTGAACTGCGGACTTCCTCCGTGTGAAGAAGGCACTCTACCACTGAGTTAATCGCCCGTTCGGGAGCGGGGTGATAGCAGCGTCTGCCCGTCGAAGCAACCGCACATCCCGCGCCCGTTCACTCGCTCTTCTGGCCGAGCTTGGCCTTGAGCAGGTCACCGAAGGTGCCGAACCCCTGCTTGGACGCCTCCTTGCGGTACTCCTTGACGGCGCGCCGCTCCTCGTCGGCGTGCCGCGCCTTGATCGAGCAGCGCAACTGGCCCTCGCGATCCTTGCCGACGATCTTCGCCTCGACCTCCACGCCGGGCGCGTAGGCCTTCTTCCGCGAGGCCCCCTCGACGACGAGCTCACGGTTCGGGATGTAGACGCGCCCCCGCTTGCCCACCACGCCCTTGACCGTACCCAAGACCCCGTGATGCTCGACCCGGTTGATGACCACGGTGACGTAGCCGCCCTGCTTGAGGGAGCGCGCCGCCGCCGGGTCGAACTCGCCGCTCTCGATCGCCTTCTTGTCCTCGGCGGTCACCTTGGACAA
>Ga0256832_1002722_pt1 | contig 12068 bp, 3 predicted proteins | sample 134614metaG_FD_190534 | JGI IMG/M metagenome (GOLD analysis project Ga0256832, IMG submission 190534) | Hydrothermal vent microbial communities from Lau Basin, Pacific Ocean - 134-614 | ecosystem: Environmental > Aquatic > Marine > Hydrothermal vents | place: Pacific Ocean: Lau Basin | collected... | reverse complement strand
CAGATTGATGCCATAAAATATACATATTATACCGTGCAACCCAAACAAGGTAAATGGCGTGTGGCTTATGATCATGGTATTACTATTGATGAATTGGAACGATTGAATCCCGAGATTAAAAATGAAACACTTAAAGTAGGGCAGAAGCTGGTGGTACCAAGATTTATCACAAGTAAAGAACCGGTTCGTGATACCAAACATTTTTATTATCACGATGTGCAGCCCAAAGAAACTTTGTACAGTTTGTCTAAAAAATATAATATCAGTATCGATGATATAAAAGCTGCTAATCCTGAAATTTTGGAAGAAGGTTTAAAATTTGGACAGACAATTAAAATTCCTAAAAAAACTGATAGGGAATTTAGTAATATAACAATTTGGAAAAAAGACACTTTAAATATAAAACCACCTAGGCATATTAAGGACTCTGTTCATGTAGAAGTTTTTACAAATAAGCCCGTCAAAATCAATTTGTTAGATAGCTTGCGGTTAGATAAACCATACAGAATTGCTATTTTATTACCTTTTAAATTGAAAGATTTAGAAAAAGAGAATGATAATTTTTGTCAAGATTTGACTCAAAACAAGATTTTAAATTATTATTCCGGAATTAAATTTGCTATTGATTCTTTAAGACACCTCGGCTTAAATATCCTGTATGATGTATTTGATACACAGGGTTCACCCTATGTTACAGGTAAAATATTAGAAGTAACCGATTTGTCCGACTACAATTTTGTGATTGGTCCCGTCAAAAAAGATAATATTGAAAAAGTAGCGCATTATCTGGAATTTGATAATACCCCCATCGCGGTTCATAATTATAAAGGCGATAAGAAATTTCGTAATTTGGTAATTACCACTTCCAAAGAGCAAGATTTGCAAAACCATGTGATTCAATATATAAAAGAAAATGCCGACCACAAAATCATTAATATCATTTATGATCCTCGTAAGAAAGCTTTGGCAGATACTTTGGCTGTACGTTTGGGCTTGCCGGTAGTTAAAATTGCAGGTAGGAAAACTAAAAAGGGGTATTCCATCTATGCCGATGATATTCGTAAAGAAATGGATAAACAAAAAGAAAATTTTGTCATTTTATTATCTGATGATGATTCGTTTATTTTTTCGGTTTTATCGACTTTAAATTCACTTAACAAAAATAAAAATATCACCTTATTTACGATAGATGATAAAAAACTGTATGAAGATGCTGCTAATGACAGAATGAATGTATTTTTAGCAAATTTGGATTATCATTTTCCATCCAAAATGCTGCGGTTGATTAATCCTGCGTTTGCAAAAGCTTATAAAGACCGTTATAAATCTTTACCGGATTTTACGGCTGTTAACGGTTTTGACACAACTTTTGATTTGTTGGTAAGAGCTGCCAATGCTGACAATTTATTTGAAGGATTGCAAAAAATCGGGCGAACCGAGCAAACTTCCAAAATATATTTGTACCGTCATACTCCTGACACCGGATTCAATAACCAAGCCAGTATTATTTTAAAAATTAGTCCGACTCTTGATTTGCAAAAAGTGGAATGATAAATTAGGATAGATAAGGTAATACCTACATTTTTGATTTTAAAGCTTTTAGGTAAGCACTCGGGCTAATCATTTCGTGTTTTTTAAACTGGCGGTTAAAATAACTGACACTATTAAAGCCGGATTTATAAGCAACATCTGTTATGTTTAAGTTTTTTTCTGTTGCCAAAAGCTTTTTGGCAAATTTAATCCGTTCACTATTAATATAATCAATAGGAGAGATGCCTAAAGTATTTTTAAATTGTTTATAAAAATGCGAGCTACTCATACAAGCCAAGTTGGCCAAATCATCAATTTTAATATTTTTTTCTGTTAAATTCTTTTTGATATATTTAACCACTTCTCCAATGCGGGAATCATTGTATTGGGCGCTGGCAGAATATAATAGTAATTTACGTGCTTTGGTTTGCAACAACCGGATTATTAATTCTTTTAACGAGAGTTCAACGATAATATCTTTTGAAGCATCTTGAGATATAAAAGCCGAAAACAAACGGGAAACAACATTATTAATATTTTGATCGTGTGTTAAATGTGCGACATTTATGTCATGCAATGACCAGTTTTTATTTTCATCTTCTATAGCAACTTTAGAGTTAAAATATGCAACAGTTTGTTCAATAATATCTTGTTCCATAGTTAAGACAAGGCATTGGGTTGGATTATTTGGACTAGCTTCCGGAAAATCAATTATCAAATTTTTTTTAGCAGGTACAATGATAGATTCCCCGGGTAAAAATTCAAAGCTATCCATATTTTCAATATGCATGATTTTTTTACCGGTTAACATACCGGCAATAAAGGGTTGGTCCAAAGCAATTTGTAATTGATCAATTTTTTCAAATGTTTCAAAGATATCTAATTCTGCCTTTTCAACAGAATATTTGCTGATATTCTCAATTAACCTGTCAATTTTTTTGATTTTGTTATGGAACTTTAAGGATTCTCTCATTTGATAAAATTACAAAAAAAATATCGAAAAAAATAATAGAATCGTATAATAATTTAATATAATTGTTATAAAAATATAGTTAATTTGATGTTATTTTTGAATATGGAATTACAATTTCTTTTTCCTAGCTGTTTATCTTATACACAAACAAATTTATTACAGCTAATAACGCCCATTTTGTAGTGGGCGTTTTTTTTATGAAAAATCTTTACTGTAAAAGCCGCCTTTATTTTCTTTTCTTTTTCTTGAGAATTCAACAATTAGATAAGCGGTTGTAATCAAATTACGTAATTCCAATAAATCCGTATTTATTTCGGCATGGTCGTATAAGCGCTTATTATCTTGATAAAGTACATACAAACGTCGCAAAGCACGCAGCAATCGTTCATTGGAACGCACAATACCTACATAGTTACTCATAATGGTTTTAACTTCATTGCGGTCATGCGTAATCAGTATTTTTTCCATAGTCCGGTCGGTACTGGTATCAATCCATTCGGGTATGGAAGGCAATTTGTAATTATTATCAAAGTTTTTAGCTATATATTCAGCAGCATTATGCGAATATACCAAAGCTTCTAATAATGAGTTAGAAGCCAACCTATTAGCGCCATGCAATCCGGTGCGACTGACTTCGCCGCTGGCATACAAATTTTTGATGGAAGTTTTGGCATTTTTGTCAACCACAACGCCTCCCATCATATAATGGGCAGCCGGTGCCACCGGTATATAGTCTTTGCGTATATCAATATTTAAGCTTTGACATTTATTGGTGATATTAGGAAAATGCTTAACAAAGCTCTCGTAATCCAAATGGGTGACATCCAAATAAACATTTTTACTTCCTTGCAATTTCATTTCTGTATCAATAGCGCGTGCTACGATGTCACGGGGCGCTAATTCTAAGCGTTCATCATATTTTTTCATAAAACGTTCGCCTTTATCGTTCCGCAGGTAAGCTCCAAACCCACGAACGGCTTCCGAAATCAGAAAAGCCGGACTTTCCCCCGGATTGTATAGCGCTGTCGGATGAAATTGGATAAATTCCATATCTGTCAAACGGGCTTTGGCACGGTATGCCATTCCTATGCCATCACCTGTTGCTACAAACGGATTAGTTGTTGTTTCGTAAACTTGTCCGCTGCCTCCGGTAGCCAAAAGTGTATATTTGGCTGTAAAAGTTTTGATTTCTTTAGTTTTTTCGTCTAAAACATAAGCGCCGAATACGGTTTTGTCGGAATCCAGTGATATTAAATCCCCAAAAACTTGGTGTTCTGTAATCAAATCAATGGCATAATGAAAATCGTAAAAATCGATATTAGGCATTTGCGTTACAATTTTCAATAAAGAGCGTTCTATTTCAAATCCCGTAATATCTTTATGGTGAAAAATCCGGTTTTTTGAGTGTCCGCCTTCTTTGCCCAAATCAAATTCGCCTTTTCGGTTTTTATCAAAAGAAACGCCCCATTGCAACAGCTCGTTAAGCCGTTCGGTTGCTTGGGTAATAACCATTTTGACGACAGATTCATCGCACAGTCCGTCTCCGGCAATCAATGTATCTTTGATATGCGCTTCATATGAGTCTTTAGTTAAATCGTAAACTGTAGCAATGCCACCTTGTGCATATTTGGTATTGGATTCTTCTTTATTACCTTTGGTAATTATCGCTATTTTTTTATCCGGAAATTTCTCGGCAATTTTAATGGCAAATGATAAGCCTGCAATACCGGAACCGATTACTAAAAAGTCACTTTTTATTTTCATGGTTTATTTGTATTAAAAGTTACACTTTTACAGGCTCATTAACCGTAATTTGGAAGCGTAGTAACTGATAGTCGAAAGATAGTTATAAATACTTTTTGGGTCACTGAGTATCCCCCCGACATTAGTCGGGGGAATATATCAAAGTAACCGGTATTCATAGAATATTAAAAAATACCTAAAAACTTTTTACGTTTTTTCTTTTTGGGCTGTGCCGGTTTATCATGACTGTGATCAACGATAGTCAATTCATTCATGATATGCTGACAATTGGCAAATTTGTCAATGATAAATAATACAGCGTGGTCTGTGACATGAATACTTCTTGAAATTTCGGGACGGTAATAGACATCTTCCATGACCCCTTCCCAAACACCATCAAATGCCAAACCGATATGTTCTCCACGTGCATTAAGTACAGGGCTTCCGGAATTTCCACCGGTAATATGATTGGTAGCCAAAAAGTCAGTGACTAATGTGCCGTCTTTTTTGTTGGCATAGCGTCCGTAGTCGTGTTTTTCATATAAGTCGATGAGTTTTTTGGGCAAATCAAATTCCGGATCATTGGGTTTGTATTTTTCAATGGCACCATATAAGTGTGAGAAAGGTTTGTAAAACACAGCATCACGCGGTTCAAAACCTTTGACTTTGCCATAAGCGACTCGCATGGTAAAGTTGGCATCCGGATAAAAAAGTTTGTCGGGAAAAACAGCCATTTGGGCTTTCATATATTTACCCATCAGATCATTGATTTCTTCATTGATTTTAGCCACGGGCTTGCTGACTTTTTCGTCTGTCCATTTTTGTTGGGCGTTCAGTATTTTATAGGCGGGATCATTGTTGAGAATTTGGGCAAAAGCTTTAGCATCTTTGGCAGCAAACAATTTGTCCAGCCCTTCTTTACTAGTTAACATTGATTGGTTGTAAAGTTCATCAGCCAATTGTTGCGGTGTTTTGCCTTGTAAGGCATTTTTAAGTTCCGGACTGACAAATTTCGGGTCAACTTTCTTTAAATAGAAGTCTATCAGTGCTGCAAATATTTCTTTATCGGTATTTTTATCAAAATCTTTCAAGATATTGTTATACAGATATTCTTTGTATTTGTCTTTTGCCATTTTGTAGAACATATCACCGCGTTCTTTACTTTGTTGTTCTAGCATACCGGCAATTAAGGCGATAGTTGGTAAGTCAATATTTCGTCCGAAAATTTCACTGGAATAATCTTGTACCACCGCATAGGGTTTAAGTTGGGCATAGAGTTCTTTTAGACGAGGCAGAATATTAGCGTATTTGGCTTTCAATTCCGGATTTTGATTGATACGTCGGGTGAATTCCCGTTCAAATTTTTGTTTGGCTTGTACAGCTTTAAACTTTTTCAAACCTTGGCTTTCACCTATCCAAAATTTCCAATAATTTGCCAATGAGGCATGTTTGGAAGCTAATTTAAGTTTTAAAGCTTTGTCTTTTGCCATACGTTTATCCATAATGGCTAATGAAATTTCTCTAACGGCGACTCTTGCAGGGTCACGTAAATCTTGTTTTTGTTGCACGGCATAAGAGGTCAGGTATTCGGTTGTTCTTCCGGGAAAACCGACTACCATGGTAAAATCATTGGGTTTTAAATCTTCCAATGAAATTTTTAAGAATTTTTTGGGTTTGTAGGGTTGGTTGTCGGGTGAATACATAGCCGGTTGGTTGTCTTTATTGGCATATATTCTAAAAATGGAAAAGTCAATAGTATGCCGGGGCCACATCCAGTTGTCAGTATCGCCACCAAATTTACCAATATTGGCAGGAGGTGTGCCGACCAAACGAATATCGTAAAAAGTAGTGCGTTTGATCATATAGTATTTGTTACCTTTGAAAAACGGTTTTATTTTGATATTATGAAACCGGTCTTGAGGTGTTTTTTTAGTAATAGTGGCAATGTTTTTATCTACTAAAGACTGCCGTTCTTTTGCTGTCATATTATCGGTTACCCCATCAAGCACTTCCTTTGTGATGTCAATGATATCATCAATGAAAGTAACAGTTAAACCTTCAGCCGGCAATTCTTCTTTGTAAGAATTAGCCCAAAAACCATCTTCCAAATAATTGTGTTCAATAGTTGACAATTTTTGTATAGCATCATAACCACAGTGGTGGTTGGTAAAAATCAATCCTTTGTCGGACATGACTTCAGCCGTACAGCCGTTTCCGAGTTGCACAACAGCATCTTTAATAGCGGGTTTTTCTTCACTCCAAATATCGTCAGCTGAAATTTGCATCCCCATATTTTGCATATCGCTCTCTACTTGCTTAATGGTATTGGGCATCCACATACCGCCTTCTCCTTTTTGTGCATAACTGCTCAATATGACGAAAAACAATAATAGTAAACTTAATCTCTTCATTCTTTTATGTTTTTAAAGGTTTTTAAATGACTCAAATTTACAAATATTATCCATGTTGTCTTTGTTTTTAACGAATTATTAACCCACATTAGTCAAATAAGAACGTAGAGAATAAATATGTCTAATGCGTTTTATATAATAAAAAGCTGCCTTTTGAGACAGCTTTTCTTATTATTTTATTTCATTCCATTATCTATTTCTTTATTATTTTCATTGATGCTGTTTTTCCATCAATAACAACTTTCATATAATAAGTTCCGGTATGTAATTTGGACATATCAATATTTAGTTGAGATTTTTTATCGGGAATAATACTAATTAATTCTTGTCCTAATAATGAAAAAACTTTTATTGAATCAAAATTTTTGTTGGCACTGATATTTATACTCTTATTAAATGGATTAGGATAATATTTAAAATCAAATTGTGATAAATTATTGACGCTACCTCCATTATCTATCACTATTAATTGTGCATCGACATTAACAACCGGCTCATCAGGGTCATTACTAGAGATGGCTATGGTGCCATTATAAGTACCTACCGTCATATCTGTCGAATCGAAATTAACATCAATAGTTACACTAGAGCCGGGCGTAACACTTCCTGATGTTTGTGTAGTAGATAGCCAATAGTTGCCTCCTATAAGAAAAACTATTTCATTTTCTATCAATTCAACCATATCGGGTTTTCCATTATTATTGTCATCGTGTTGGAAATTATCAGATTGAAAGGCATTGAATAGACAATTCTGATTCGCATTTAAGACAATGGCACCATTTGTTGGATAGCTATCAAATGCTGCTAATTGTGTTGCACCATTAATTACGTCGACAATTTGTCCGTCGGTATAGTATTGATTATTAGACCAGGTAAAGGTGTTAATTTGATTAGGGCTGTTAAAAATAGGATGGCTGGTATCTGTTGCAGAAAAATTAATAGGTGTTTCAATATTATTTACAAAAGAAATACCAAAATTTGAGAAAAGAGAATGATAATAATAAACATCCACACTCCAGTCTGAAAAGATTAAATAGCCCCCATTAGATTGATACGTATCAAGAGCTGTTAAAACATTGGAATCGCATTGTTCAACATAGGAATTAACAATGACTAAATCCCAATTTGTTCCATTACTAATTGTATTTTCTAATTCATTCCAACTACTTACTTGTGTAAAAGTATATCCTAAATCAATTAAGGCATCTACATAGTAATTTTGATTAGCGGTTTGTTCGTAGATTAGTATATTCGGATTGTTTCTTATATTATAATAAGTTCTTTTAGAGAATGTAGGAGTGATCATGATGTTATCTAAACTATTTTCTACAAAATAAGGATTTAGATTATCTGTTTCTACATCGGCATAACCAACAGGTTCTGAATTTGTAGATATTATAATTGAATTAAGGGTAAAATTCAAATCATCATCACCATTATTAGTAATGGTAACATGTTGTGTAGCATTTTCATTCGGATATAATGTCTGAGTTAAAGACAAGGGACTAACTGCAATATCGGGTGTGCCATGCCATGATACATTTACGGTATTAGAGGGTAATGACTCACCTTCATCATAAACAGAAGTTACATAATATTGGTAATCACCATAAGCCGGCAATTGATCTGTATATGTTTCGGGAACTGAGGTCCCTATTTCACTACCATCTCTATAAATTTTATAGTTTTGAAATGTACTAGGTGTATTTGATGTATATGTGTAGTTGTTTCCATATCTTGGTGTTGGAGTAGTTTCTGTACCAATGATAACATTACCACTACAAGTTTCATTATTGTTACAGTTTCCAGAACTTGTTATATATCTGTAGCTGTTAGGTTCTTCAACATTAAATGTATAACTGTTTGTTGTATTTGATAGTTCTGTTAATGAGACATAGTCAAAACTAGCTAAATTTACCGTATTACTATAGCTATCATACATTTTAATTCCTATTTTACCTGAAGGAAAAGTATCATCGAAATATGAACCTAATGAAACATTATTAATGAATACATTAATATAGCCATTAATATATTCTACTTTTACAATATTCCAGTTGTATCCGGTATTGATAGCTGAAGAGCTGGTCCATCCCACAATATTTATCCAATTTCCATTTACTATTTTGGATAGTTTCCAACTACCGTTTGTGCAATATGATAAGCAATATCCATTAATCCAATCACCGTATGTATCTAAATCATCAGGATCGCCGTTGAAGTACATCGAGATATTACATGAATCACCGCCATTTTTCTTTGCTTTTATTTCATATTCAAAATTTGAAAAATCATAATTATAATAAGATGAAGAAACATCATGAGTTGTTCGGGTGACATTATATGTATTATTGGAAACATTCCAGTTGCCGGTAACAGGAATCCAATTATTGGCTATGCCATCGGTAAAATCTTCATAAAAACTTGAAGTTTGATTCCAATTTAAAGTAACGATACCAGTAGTTGTATCTATATCAGCTGTTAAGTTGCTTGGTGAATATAAAGCTTGTGTTGTAAAAGAAACAGGTCCTACCCACAAGCTGTCATCATCACCGGGGTTTGCACCACAAATGGCTTTTAAATAGACATCATAATTAGTTTGAGGTATTAACCCTGTCAATGTGAAAGGATTGGTTGCAACGGAAACAATTGTTCCTGTGCCTTGCGTAAATCCTGCATTACCATATTCAATTTCCCAATTGGTTTCCGTATTTCCGTTAGTCCATGATAAATCAGCACTTGATGCAGTTATATTATTGACTGCAAAATTAGTAGGGACGGGACATGTCGGTGCTTCAGTGATTTTAATATCATCAATAGCCATATCACTTTGATAGCCATTGCCTTTAATACCTCTGAATCTGATTTGAACATTGCCGGTAAAGCCATTTAAAACAACTGTTTGTTCAATCCATGGAGAAGTGTCGGAAGTCTGTTGTTCTCCATCGAAAACAATTAAATCATTTGTCCAGCTACCATTATTAAAAATATCTACATGCAATGCGCCCATATCAGCCCCATACATATGGTAATAAAAACTTAATTGAGGAAGCGTTAAAGTTGAAATATCAATAATAGGTGTTAAAAGTTCGGCAACATCTCCGGTATAGCCGTTACTTGCTTCCGTATAAAAGTAAGTAGAGCCACTATTGGCATGCGAAGGTCCTGTTCCCGATGAAGGTGTATAGCCATTACTAGATATCTGCCAAGCATAATTATAAGAAGAAGCCAAAGGTGTAGCAGACCAACAGTTTTCTATATCATAATCACCGTTAAAAGATTCAAGGTCGTCTATAAATGGAGCAGCCGTAACACTACAAAGTGTTGTAAAAGAAACAGGTCCTACCCACAAGCTGTCATCATCACCGGGGTTTGCACCACAAATGGCCCTGACGTAAAAATCATAGGTTGTACTAGCATTTAGTCCGTTTATTGTATATGGGTTTGTAGAGGTTTGTACTAATGTACCGTTACCATGTGCAAAACCGCTAATACCATATTCAATTTCCCATTCAGATTCAGAGCCTCCGGCAGTCCAACTTAAATCTATAGAGTTCTCACTGATATTTTGTGATATAATATTTGATGGTCTTGGACAGGAAGTAAAAAAACAATCGACTGTTGCATCCCAACCATCATAAGTAACAGAACCATCTGAAGTAAATAAAAAAGTCAGGGTTCCGTTTGGATTATCTGAGGTAAAAGGACCGGGAATAGAAGAGCCGGAAAAAGTTCCAAGCAACGGTGCATTTGTGTCAGAACCATTATAAACTTTTAGATAATCAAAACCACTTTCTATATGAAATGTATTAAAGGTGACGGTTATTGTATTATTTCCTGTACTTGGTGCAATTGTAGTTATGGAATACTCATTATTGGAATAAGAGCCATTTGCGCCACCTGAATCATAAAAATGATCACCATTGCAATAATCAGAAGCCGTTGTAAATGTTGATGAAACGCCCCATTCGCTAAAATTGCCTCCACCGCAATCAGATCGCACATAAACAGTATATTCGGTAGAAGAATTTAAACCGGTTAAAGTATATGGATTACTATTAACCGGAATCCCAATTCCTGTAGGCGTACTTCCGGCTTCTACAGCTTCAATTTCCCAATTTGTTCCTCCACTATTATCAGTCCAACTGATATCTACAGAGTTTAAAGTAACATTAGATGTTGTAATATTAGTTGGTGCTAAACAAACTGTTGTGAAGCTGTAAATTGCAGAAAAGGCACCTTCTCCACACCTATTGGAAGGTTTAACTCGCCAATAATAAGTTGTATTATAGTCTAAGGTTGTAGCTTGATAATTAGTTGAATTAAGTGAAGCACTTTCAATAATATTTGTAAAGGAATTATCTGTTGCAATTTGAATCAAGTATTGTTGTGAATTCGGATTTTCTTCCCAAGATAATGTTGTATCAATAGCCACTGCTGTTGCATTGTCTGCAGGACTACTTAAGATTTGAGGCGGAAAAGCAGTATCATATACTTGAAGGCTAACATCTAAATCAGCAGTATCTGTACTGCTTGATCCGTGAATGGTAAATGGGTAAATGCCGGGAGTTAATCCTGAAAGATTAGATAAATTTAAAGTGAAATTTCCGGCAGCATTTAGTGATGAAGGGCTAAAATTAGCATTTACACCGGCAGGTAGATTAATAGTTGAGAAGTTTACAGTGTCAGAAAAACCACTAATGGTAGATAAATTTAAATTATACTGAGCGGTATCTTCTCCTTGACATATATTTTGATTTACATCAGAAGAAGTGATGTAAAAATCGTTAAATGAGATTCCGGTTACTATTATTGAAAAATTTTGCGCTCCTCCTTGCAAGGTGCCTTTATGGGTAACGGTTAAGGTATACGAACCGACAGGATTGTCAATAGCTACTTGTTCAATATTATCAACAATATTGTCACCTTTAGTTGCAGCTGCAGAAGGATTGTTAGGATCTAATTTCCAAGGATAATAAGTTGTACCGTTTTTAGTAATGCGAATATCTAAATCATTTACTAAAGCCGGCGAATAAAAATCTTCAATTGTATTGGTAATAATGGTTCCCGCCGGATCTGTCCAACAGATAGTTGCTTTTAATGGTTCAGTTCCTAAAGCGTTAAAACTAATACTGTAAGTTGCACCTTGGTTTAAGGTTTCTTCTGATATATAAGATATAAGTCCGTTATCTTTTATTGCTTCTGCTGCTTTTTTGGCATTGATTAATCCCCACCCATATTCATAGTCAGGTCCCGGATTAGTACCTGCTTCATCTGCAGTATGCAATGCCAAGCCCCTTAAGGTAGCAGAACGCATAAAATGATTGTTTAGTTGGTGGTAGTATTGTTGCAATAATAAAAGCGTTCCGGTTACACTTGGAGCTGCCATTGAGGTACCACTTAGCGTCAGA
>Ga0256832_1002721_pt1 | contig 12069 bp, 9 predicted proteins | sample 134614metaG_FD_190534 | JGI IMG/M metagenome (GOLD analysis project Ga0256832, IMG submission 190534) | Hydrothermal vent microbial communities from Lau Basin, Pacific Ocean - 134-614 | ecosystem: Environmental > Aquatic > Marine > Hydrothermal vents | place: Pacific Ocean: Lau Basin | collected... | reverse complement strand
AACGTTAATCAAATGTATAATAAGGATTTAATTTAAAATTTTAAAGAAGCTACAGAGATGTATTCTCGAGGCTCTTCGCTGCACACCTAGTGACAGTAAGTCTGGCTTCACCCTAGGTAATAAGTATACACTGTCACTCAGACTAGGAACGAGAAAAAGTCTCTTACGAATTGCTTTTTTCTTTTTTTCGAATGAACCACAATCCGATAAAAGTCATCAAACCGTTTAGACCTAAAAGTTCAAATCCAAAGTGATAACCATTAAACCATTTTGGTGCATTTTCTTTTAACAAATAACTAATGATTACCGAAAGAATACATACCAATAAAACGTATTGTTCCTTTACTTTGTATTTGGTAAAAATACCAAAAAAGAACAATCCTAAAAGCGGTCCATATGTATAACTAGCAATGGTAAAAAGACCGGAAATAACGCTTTTATCTAACAATTTATCAAAAATAACCACAACAATAACTAGAATGATTGAAATTGCTATGTGTACTCGTTTTCGGATTTGTTTTTGCTTGTTTTTTGGCTTTTTTTCGATATCTAAAAAATCCACACAATACGAAGTCGTTAAGGAAGTTAAAGCAGAGTCTGCACTTGAATATGCTGCGGCGATAATCCCTAAAATAAAAACCATTGCAAGCGGTAATCCTAATCCGCTTTTAACAGCAACCAACGGAAATAATAAATCGGTTCTTGATTTTCCGTCGATTACCGGAACTTGTAAGCCAAATTTTTCGGCATAGATATATAACAAAGCACCTAAAGATAAAAAGATAAAATTAACGACTACCAATAATAAAATCATGCTAATCATATTTTTTTGTGCATCTTTTACATTTTTACAGGTGAGGTTTTTTTGCATCATATCTTGGTCTACTCCAGTCATGGCAATAGCCATAAATACACCGCCAAAAAAGGATTTTAAAACGTATAGCGGACTTTTATAATCTTCTGTAAATAGTATTTTGTTGTATTGTTTTAATTCTTCGGAATGTAAAAAATCCGAAAAGCTCCAACCTAATTTTTGGTTGATAAAATAAATAGCAAAAATTACTGCCGAAAGCATAAAAAAGGTCTGTAAAGTATCTGTCCAAACAATGGTTTTAATTCCTGCTCGATGGGTGTAAATCCAAATTAATAAAATAGAAATAATCACCGTTACAAAAAACGGTACATGCCATTGTTCAAAAATAAGATATTGCATGGCCAGTGCCACTAAAAAAATACGAAATGCTGCTCCGATGGTTCGCGAGAGTAAAAAGAAAAAAGCACCTATTTTATGGCTGGTACTTCCTAATCTAATTTGTAAATATTCATAAATGGAAGTAACATTATACTTATAATATATCGGCAACAATACATAGGCAATTACAAAAGTACCTACCACAAATCCTAATACCATTTGCATATAACTAAACTGTTGTGATGCAACAGTACCGGGAACCGAAATAAAGGTAACACCAGACAAAGTGGCGCCAATCATACCAAAAGCAACGACATACCAAGGTGATTTTTTATTGGCTTTAAAGAACGAATCATTGCTATCATCTTTTCCGGTTATTACCGAAATTAAAAATAACACTAAAAAATATCCTGCTATGAGTAAAAGAATATATAAAGGTTTCATATAAAAGTTGTTGTATTTAAAAACGCAAAATAGGTATTTTTATGGAATAATCTTCACCAAAAAAGAACATTCTTTAATTTTTTAAAAAACCTACTAACGCCGTTTTTAATTCGGTTAAATTCTCTACATGACTCATGTGTCCTTTGTCAAAAATAGCTAGTTTGGTATTGGTGTCTTTGGTTTGAGCAATCAAATCGTTATAATTTAAAATAGGATCTTCCTTGCCAATAATCATCATTTTTTTAAAGCTCATGTCTTGTAAAATAGCGCTTCTATCTTTTCGGATTTTCATTCCTTCTAAACTAGCAATAACACCTTGTTGAGTAGTTTTTAAAGCATCTTTTTTTATAGCATTAATTTTGGTTTTAAACAGTACTCTGCTTTCAGGAGAAAACAAATTTGGTATGGCCATTTTAATAAAGATATCTTTGTTCTTTTTAACTAAAGCAATAGCGTGTTCGCGGTTTTTTTTCTTTTCTAAAGAATCCGGAAATGCAGTAGAGTTCATCAAAACAATACCTTTTGTATTTTCTGAAAACAATTCGGCGAAAGCCAAAGCAATATAACCACCAAGCGAATGCCCAATAAGGGTTACACGACGCAATTTTAAATGCTGCAACAAAGTCTTTACCATAGTAGCTTGTTCTTCCATAGTATGCACGTAGTTGAGGTTGTCCGATTTTCCGTGTCCGAGTAAATCTATGGTAATTACACGATGTTTTTTAGAAAGAACAGGTGTAATTTCACGCCACATTTCTTTATTTTCTAAAAAACCATGCAACAGAACAACAACACTTCCTTTACCGTTAGTAGTGTAGGAAATGTTGCTGTTTTTATAATTGAATGTGGTATCCGAATTGATTTTTTCCATTAAATGGGAAGGAATTATTCTTGCATTATGCTTTCAATTTCTTCAACAGTAATCGGAATATTTTTCATCAAATTTATCGGCTCGCCCGTTGGTTGAATGACATAATCATCCTCAATACGAATGCCTAAATTTTCTTCAGGAATGTAAATTCCCGGTTCCACGGTAAAGACCATGCCTGCTTGCATAGGTTCGGTTAAAATACCGTAATCATGTGTATCTAATCCCATGTGATGCGAAGTTCCGTGCATAAAATATTTTTTATAAGCTGGCCATTTTGGGTCTTCATTTTTCACTTCTTCTTCGGTTATTAAACCAAGATTTAGGAGTTCTTTGGTCATTAATTTACCTACTTCTACGTGATAATCTGCCCAAATAGTACCGGGAACAAGCATTTTTGCAGCAGCATCTTTAACGCGCAATACGGCATTATAAACTTCCTTTTGTCTTTCGGTAAATTTACCGTTTGCAGGTATGCATCGAGTCATATCACTGGCATAATTAGCATATTCAGCTCCGACATCCATTAAAATCATATCGCCGTCTTTTACTGTTTTATTATTATCGATGTAATGTAAAACGCAAGCATTATAACCGCTGGCGATAATTGGCGTGTAAGCAAAACCATTTGCTCTGTTTTTAGTGAATTCATGAATGTATTCTGCTTCGATTTCGTATTCACCAACATTAGGTTTTGTAAATTTTAATACACGTCGTAATCCTTTTTCCGTAATATCACATGCTTTTTGTATCAGTGCAATTTCTTCCGGTTCTTTAATCGAACGCAAACGTTGCAAAATTGGTTGACTTCTCAGATAAGTATGTGCAGGATATTTTTGTTTTAAGTTTTTAATAAATCTGGCTTCGCGAGTTTCGGTTTCAACATTTGCACGATAATGTTCATTAGTATTAAGGTATACATTTTCGGTTTGAGTCATGACTTCAAAAAGAATTTTATCAAAGTCTTGCAGCCAATAGATATTTTTAATTCCACTAGTTTCAAAGGCTTTTTCTTTGGTTAATTTCTCGCCTTCCCAGATAGCGATATGTGCATTGGTTTTTTTTAAAAAAAGCATTTCACGATGTTCTTCTTTTGGCGCATCCGGAAAAATAACCAAGATACTTTCCTCTTGATCCACACCGGAAAGATAAAAAATATCGCGGTGTTGTTTAAAAGGCAAGGTGCTATCGGCACTTATTGGATAAATGTCATTAGAATTGAATATTGCCAAGGAATTTGGTTTCATTTTAGAAACAAATTTCTTTCTATTTTTAATAAATAGTTGCTTGTTAATTGGTTCGTATTTCATTTTTTTGTTTGTTTTATAGATGGTAAAAACTTGATATCCTTCCTTTAGAGAATAAAAAATCAAAAAAATATTACCGAAACAAATTTAAAACTTTTCTATGGGAAAAATCCGTTTTAAGTAGAAAAAAAAATAATGTAACTTTGTGCCGAATTAAATTAAACTTCATGAAAAATCACTTTATTGCTTTTATTCTTTTTTTTAGTATTCTAAATGCTGCTGCACAAGACGGAAAAGCATATCAAATATTTAATGCTAAAGGAAAAAAAGTATCCTATAAAAAGATGTTAAAAAAATTGGCAAAATCCGATGTTGTCTTTTTTGGAGAGTTACACAATAACGCCATGGCACATTGGTTAGAATTGCAAGTTACCAAAGATTTGGCTAAAAAAAAGGAATTGGTTTTAGGTGCGGAAATGCTGGAAGCCGACAACCAAGAGGCGCTAAATTTATATTTACAAAACCAAATTAATAGTAAAGGATTGGATTCTACCGCAAGATTATGGCCAAATTATAAAACCGATTATAAGCCGTTGGTAGATTTTGCTAAAAGGCATAAAATACCATTTATTGCTACCAATGTTCCAAGGAGAAATGCAAGAATTGTGTATCACAAAGGGTTTAAAGGTTTGGATTCTTTGTCTGAAACAGAAAAAAAATGGATAGCACCACTACCAATTAAATATGATAAAAATCTTCCGGGTTATGTTAAAATGATGGAAATGATGGGAGGTCACGGAGGCGAAAATCTGCCAAAAGCGCAAGCGATAAAAGATGCTACGATGGCATATTTTATTGGTAAAAATTTACAAAAAGGAAAGTTATTTTTACATTATAATGGCTCTTACCATTCTAATAACCACGAAGGAATTGTATGGTATCTTAAAAAAAGCCATCCTAATCTAAAAATTGCTACAATTACTGTAGTAGAACAAGATAAAGTTAAAAAATTAAAGGAAGAAAACAAAAATATAGCTGATTTTATCATCGTTATTCCTAGTGATATGGCAAAAAGTTATTAAGTTAACTAAAAACAATTAACAAACATTTAGTAAAAAATAAGGCTGTTAACCAAGCTACTTAATTACTTTTGTTTTTGTTAGTGAAAATTCATAAATAAATATTACTTTTGCAGGATGAAAAAATTTGTTTTTTTAGTATTAATAAGTATTGCTTTTGTTTCGTGTAGCGAATACCAAAAAGTTTTAAATAAAGGAACGGTATCAGAGCAGTACAAAATGGCAGAAAGATTGTACAAAGACGGAAAGTATAATAAGGCTTTGATATTGTTTGAAAAAGTGATTCCTAAGTTTAAAGCCAAACCTCAAATGCAACGCATTCAGTTTATGGTGGCAAAGTCAAATTTTGAAGTTGGGAATTACGATATGGCTGCTTATTATTTTAATCGTTTTATAAATAATTATCCAAAAAGTTCTAAAATAAAAGAAGCAGATTTTTTAATAGCCGAGAGTTATTACAAAAAATCTCCAAAATACAGTTTGGAACAAAAAGATACGTATAAAGCATTAACCTATTTACAAGATTATTTAGATAAATATCCAAATTCAGAATACGAAGATACGATTAACAAGCAATATAAAGAGCTTACGAATAAATTAGACAAAAAATATTTTGAGATAGCAAAACAATTGTATACTATTGAAGATTATAAAGCGGCAATTCCTGCTTTGGATAATTATTTAAGCGATCATTTAGGAACACCTTATAAAGAAGATGCTTTGTATTATAAATTTATGGCAGCTTATAAACTAGCCGAAAATAGTGTAGAATATAAAAAGGAGAAACGTATTAAAGACGCTTTAAAATATTTTGAACGTTTTAAAAAGATTTTTCCTGAATCTAAATATTTAAAAGAAACCGAAACACTTGCAGAAAAATTAAGACTAATGTTAAAAAATAGGTCTAATCAAAGCGAGATTTAATTCCGTTAAGGAAAAAAATAAAAGTACCAAGTTAATAAATAGTAGTATGAAAGATTATAAAAATAGTAAAGCACCTTTATCTACAATCACTTACGATAAAGATGCCATCGAAGCACCAACAGGTAATATTTACGAAGCAATTGCAATTTTAGCAAAAAGAGCTGCACAAATTAATGTAGAGTTACGTAAAGAATTAGTAGATAAATTAGAAGAATTTGCTACACACAACGAAAGTTTAGAAGAAATTTTTGAAAACAAAGAGCAAATTGAAGTTTCTAAATTTTATGAACGTATTCCTAAACCAACTGCAATTGCAATTGAAGAATGGTTAAAAGGTGAAATATACTGGCGTAGACCGGAAGAAGAAAATTCTAAAGAAGCGTAAGCATGTCTGTTTTAAGCGGTAAAAAAATATTACTAGGTATAAGTGGTGGTATTGCTGCATATAAAACAACGTATCTTACCAGATTGTTTATAAAATCAGGAGCAGAAGTTAAAATTGTAATGACTCCTGCTTCTAAAGATTTTGTGACTCCTTTAACCTTATCTACCTTATCTAAAAATCCGGTTCATTCTGCTTTTTTCGATTCCGAAAATGAAAATGAACTATGGAATAATCATGTAGATTTAGCACTTTGGGCTGATTACATGCTCATTGCTCCTGCAACGGCAAACACTTTGTCTAAAATGGCAAACGGCACAAGCGATAATCTTTTATTAGCTTGCTATTTGTCGGCTAAATGTAAAGTGTATTTTGCTCCTGCAATGGATTTAGATATGTACAAACACCCTAGTACTAAAAAAAGCTTAGAAACTTTACAAGAGTTTGGAAATATAATAATTCCAGCAACTTCAGGAGAATTAGCAAGTGGTTTAGTAGGCGAAGGAAGAATGGCAGAACCCGAAGATATAATTTCTTTTATAGAAAAAGATGTCTTAAGCAAGCTACCTCTAAGAGATAAAACGGTTTTAATAACTGCAGGACCTACTTATCAAGATATTGATCCGGTTCGATTTATAGGAAACCGTTCTACCGGAAAAATGGGTTTCGCTCTAGCACATCAAGCGGCAAATTTAGGAGCAAAAGTGATTTTAATTGCTGGTCCTTCTCATGAAAAAGTAAACCATTCGTTTATTAACAGAATTAACGTTAGAAGTGCCGAAGAAATGTATCAGGAAGTTCATAAACATTTTAAAAATGCCGATATTGTCATAGCAAGTGCTGCAGTAGCCGATTTTACTCCTGCTACTGTGAGTGAGCAAAAAATAAAAAAGAAAGCAGGAAAAATGCAAATAGATTTAGTACCAACTAAAGATATTTTAGCTTCTCTAGGAAAAGAAAAAGGAAATCAATTTTTAGTAGGTTTTGCTTTAGAAACCAATAATGAATTAGAAAATGCAATAGGCAAACTAGAGCGTAAAAATTTAGATTTGATTGTATTGAATTCACTACAAGATAAAGGAGCAGGTTTTGCAGGAACGACCAATAAAATTACCCTTATAGATCGCGATAAAAATAAAAAGGAGTTTCCTTTAAAGTCCAAAAAAGATGTTGCCAAGGATATTTTCGATTTTATTTTAAAGAAAAAAATAGAAATTTCTTTTTCTGAATAATTTTTAATCTAAAGCACATACTTTATTTCAAACTAAAACGTTTTTAGTATATTGCAATCTCAAACATAAAACCAATGCAAAAAATAATCATACTACTCTTTGTATTTTTTACTTCCATAGGATATTCACAAGAATTAAATTGCATCGTAACCATTAATCACGATCAAGTTAGAAGTTCTAATGATCAAGTGTATAAAACATTAGAAAAGGCGATTTCAGATTACATGAATAAAACACAGTTTACAAACAAATCTTATAAAAAACAGGAAAAAGTAAAATGTGCGATTACTATTAATATCACCGATCAGCCGGACAACGATAAATTTAAAGGAAGTTTACAGTTACAAGTTTTACGACCTGTTTACCATTCAACTTATGAATCACCTATATTAAATTTAGTAGATAATGCCATTTCTTTTCAATACGAAGAATACCAACCACTAATTTATAATAAAAGTAGTTTTGAATCTAATTTAACGTCTATTTTAACCTTTTATGCTTACGTGATTTTAGGAATGGATGACGATACCTTTTCATTATACGGAGGAACAGAAAATTTTCAAAAAGCCGAAGAAGTAATGTTAGTAGCTCAACAAAGTGGTTACACCGGTTGGAAAAGTATTGACGGAAGTACATCGCGATTTGTGTTGATAGATAATTTACTAAACAATACCTATAGAACTTTTAGGTTGTCTATGTATAATTATCACCTAAAAGGATTGGATATTATGTACAAAGATAAGATCAAGGCAAAAAAACAAATAGCCAATGCTATTATAAGGCTAAAACAGATTTATACTATCCGACCAAATGCCTATTTATTGCGTATTTTTGCAGATACTAAACAAGATGAAATTGTAGCCATCTTTAAAAGTGGTCCACGTATAGATACCACCAATCTAATCGAAACTTTAATGAGAATGTATCCTTCAAGAGCTGAGTTTTGGAAGGAGATTAAATAAGGTTAGTGCTGCTACGTATGCTGCTACCGCACGATTGAATCGTGTGGTTTTTGATAATACTCAAGAGTACTCCAATTTAAAATTAAAATCTTCTTGGATAGATAATTAATCGTTGTCCGATTTTTAATCTAGTATTTCGCATACCATTCCATCGCATTATTTTTTTTACGGAAACGCCATAGCGTCTTGCAATTTTTCCTAAGAAATCCCCATTTTTAACGCGATATCTAATTCTATTGTTTAGCTCAGTATATTTTGGTAAAGGTTTTTCTCTCTTTAAAGCATCAGCTTCGGCAAATTGATAAATTCGCTTTTCATTTTGAACAAATTTTCCAATATAATTGGTAGGTAATCTTAAGGTGTAATGTCTGTCTTTTATTACAGGAATAATTCCTAATTTATATTGTGGATTTAAAAATTGCAACATCTTTTTATCTATTTTAGTTGCTTGCATAATTTGGTCAAAAGTAATTTGCTTTTGCACTTGAATGGTATCCGTTTGGTAATATTGAATGCTAATTTCTTTTGGTTTAATCTGATGTTTATCGGCAAATTCAAATAAGTACATTGTGGTATAGAAAAGAGGTACATAGCTAGCCGTTTCTCTAGGTAAATAAGCTCTTAGGTTCCAGTAGTTTTTTGAACCCGAACGTCTTATCGCTTTAGTAACATTTCCCGGTCCGGAATTATAAGCAGCTAGCGCTAAATCCCAATCGCCAAAAATACCATATAATTTATTAAGATACTTGCAAGCGGCTTCGGTAGATTTTAAAACATCACTACGTTCATCTACATAAGAGCTTACTTTTAAATCAAATTGTTGTCCGGTTTGATACATAAATTGCCATAATCCGGTTGCTCCAACAGGTGATTTTGCAAGCGGATTTAAAGCAGATTCTACTACGACTAAATATTTCATTTCAAGTGGAATTTTATATTTAGCCAGCTGTTCTTCAATTAACGGAAAGTAAAATTTAGCTCTTGCCATTAAAGTAGCATAATTTTTTTTTCTTCTTTTTAAGAAGCTTTTAATGATGGCTTCCAATTGTTGGTTGTAAGAAACATAAAAAGGTGTTTTACTATCTAAATATGCCAATCTTTCTTTTAATAAATTGGTGGTTAATTCATCTAAAACAGCAACAGAATCCGTTTTAACATCTTCAAAAAATGCGTTATCTAATTCCTTAAACCACAAAGCATCAATTTCTTTTGCAAAAGAATTATCTGCTTCTAAAGACAAATCGGTATTTATAAATTCTAAAGGAGGTGTTTTTTTTACACTATCTTTTAAAAGAACAGCATGCTCTTTTTTTACATCATTTATAGGAGTAGTTTTACTGGTAATTAACGAATCTATTTTTGTGGGATTTACTTCGTCTTGAGCCTTTATAGATAAAGAAATTAGAAAAATAAATAGTGCGATTAATCGATGCATAATTAGAGATTATTTTGAGCTTGCTAAAGTAGTATATTTTTACTTTTTATTACTTATATTTAACATATTCAATATATTATTTAACGAAGTATATTGAAATATATTTGTTTAAATAAAAAATTATGCTAATATTTGTTTTTCATAACCAAAACTATTAATTAAATGAAGAAATTAATTACTCCAAATTTACTCTTGATTTTCATGGTGTTAGTTTTTCCTTTAGGAATTTTAGCACAAACAATTTCAGGTACTGTAAAAGATGAAAATGGTGAAGTGTTACCATTTGCTAATGTGCAAGAAAAAGGTACAGAAAACGGAACAACAACCGATTTAGATGGAAAATTTACTTTACGGGTAAGTATTTTACCAACTAAAATTATAGTGAGCTCTTTGGGTTACGCAACCGTAGAAGTTCCTGTAACCGATACAAAACCTCTTGAAATTACTATTAAAGAAGAAGGTGTTGGTTTAGATGAGGTGGTAATTACCGGTAACAGAGCCAAAGCAAGAACTATTTTAGATTCTCCTGTACCAATTGATAATGTTAGTGTAAAAGAATTGATTAATAGCGGTAAAAATACGGTTGACGAAATGTTAACCTATAAAATACCGTCTTATAATTCGTCTAACCAAACTATTTCCGATGCAACAGCACACTTTGATCCTGCCGATTTAAGAGGATTAGGGCCAAGTAGAACCTTGGTTTTGGTAAACGGTAAACGTAAAAATTTAAGTGCATTAGTATATATTAATGACACGCCGGGGAAAGGTGAAGTAGGTGTAGATATGAAAAGTATCCCTGCCGCCGCAATTGATCATATTGAGGTTTTAAGAGATGGTGCTTCTTCGCAATACGGTTCGGATGCCATTGCTGGAGTTATCAATGTAATTTTAAAGAAAAATGTTAAAAAGAAAACAGCCAATATTACTTCAGGAATCACTACAAAAGGAGATGGTTTTGAAATAGGAGCAGACTTTAACGGCGCACTAAGTGGTAAATCAGGTGCTTACGTAAATTATACTTTTGCTTTACAACATCAAGAGCATACCGATCGCTCCGGCGAACCTGGGGAAGATTTGCTTCCTGGCATACCTAATACACCTGTTTTTGCTAATGATCCTACTTGGGGAAGTTGGTTAGCCGAAAACCCAGATTTAGGAATGACCGTAGGGCAACCGGATATGAATACCGGTGAAGTCATGTTTAACGGAGCTGTTCCTTTTAATAATGATAAAGGCGAATTTTATGCTACCGTAGGTGCAACGGTTCGCAGAGGAAAATCTTTTGCATTATACCGAACACCTTATTGGGTTGAGGATACTTATAATTTAATGCACGATGCAGGTGAAGATTATAACGGTTTCCAACCAACTTTTGAAACGGATATTGTAGATAATTTTGATATTGTTGGTGCAAATTATACCAGCAATGGCTATAAATTCGATTTAAGTGCTACATACGGAACCAATTCTGTTGATTATACCATAGGAAATACCATTAATCCGGATTTAGGACCAATGAGTCCAACCAGATTTGAAGCAGGAGGTTATCGATTTAATAACCTTATCGGAAATTTTGACTTAAGCAAAACATTTGATAAAGTAAATGTTATAACAGGATTAGAATATAAATTAGAAAATTTTAAAGCAGTTGCAGGTGAACCGGATTCTTATTACGGAGAAGGAGCAGAATCTTTTCCCGGTTTAAGGCCTTCAAATAGAGCAGATGCAGACCGAAACAGTTTTGCAGCATTTGCAGATATTAGTGCCGATGTTACCGAAGCATTTTTAATCGGTGGAGCTGCTCGTTATGAAAATTATTCCGATTTTGGAAATAACACTACCTATAAAATAAACGGTCGTTATAAATTTGGAAACAAAGGAGCTTTAAGAGCTTCGTATAGTACCGGTTTTAGAGCTCCTGCCCTGCACCAAATATATTTAAGTAATATTCAAACAAAAATTTCAGGAGGTACAGTTTCTAATCAAGTAACTTTTAATAATATGAATTCTGTTGTTAGAGATGATTTAGGAGTGCCACAATTAAAAGCGGAAACTTCTAACAACATCTCAGCAGGTTTTACTTTTAAACCAATTAAAAATTTATCGTTTGCCGTAGATTTTTACCAAGTTAAGGTAGATAATCGTGTAGTATTCACTGGTGATATTGGTTATAGACAAGATCCAGGTGACACTGATACTAATGCTGATGGTAATTTGTCAATAGACGAATTGTTTACGCCAACTAATCCAATCGAAGTAATTTTAAATGCCAATAATGTTACTTCCTTAAAATTCTTTACA
>Ga0256832_1002720_pt1 | contig 12070 bp, 15 predicted proteins | sample 134614metaG_FD_190534 | JGI IMG/M metagenome (GOLD analysis project Ga0256832, IMG submission 190534) | Hydrothermal vent microbial communities from Lau Basin, Pacific Ocean - 134-614 | ecosystem: Environmental > Aquatic > Marine > Hydrothermal vents | place: Pacific Ocean: Lau Basin | collected... | reverse complement strand
TTCAGTATTATATCAAGGCTGCGTTAAAGCTCCATTAATTAATATGAACTCCTACAGGAAGCTATTTCGTCCGTTTCAGATCAAAAAAACTCTCTCGTTTCCGCTGTAGCATCTCTGCACTTTCTCTCCCTGTTCCCTGTCCGATCCCCTCCATAGCCAAACGAAGATCGGAGGGACTTGTTGCGTTTTTGAGTGCCTCTTCCTGAGAGATTCTGCCCTTCTTGTAGAGTGCAAGCAGTGACTGGTCAAAAGATTGGGATCCGTATATCTCTCTTCCTTTTTCTATCGCTTCAAGAATCTCATCATCCCTGTTATCCGCTATCAGTTCAGAGATGCGCTTCGTTTTTCGCATCACCTCTACAGCTGGAACCTGTCTGCCGTCTGTCGTTTTGACCAGCCGTTGAGAGACGATCCCCTCAAGCACAAACGAGAGTGTCATACGTACACGGCTCTGCTCCTCTTTCGGAAACATCCCCAAGATCCTGCTAATGGTCTCTTTGGCATCGAGTGTGTGCAGTGTAGAAAAGACAAGATGTCCAGTATTGGCAGCATGCAGTGCGATCTGCATCGTCTCCAGGTCTCTGAGCTCCCCAATAAAGATCACATCGATATCTTCTCTCATCGCTGCACGAAGTGCATTGGCAAAAGATTCGGTATTGGTACCTACAGCACGCTGGGAGACAAGGCATTGGTCATTGCGGTGAATAAACTCTACCGGATCTTCGATACTGATGATATGTTTACGGCGCAGTTTGTTTATCCTATCCAAAATCGCCGCCATCGTTGTTGACTTACCTGCACCCGTCACGCCGGTGATCAGGACAAGTCCGTGGCTCAAATCTGCCAGTTCATTGACTACAGCAGGCAACTCCAGTGCCTCGACTGAACGGATCTCCGGAGGAATGGCACGCATCACAACACTCAGACCATCTACCTGATAGAAAAAATTGACACGAAATCTGTGCCGCTCATCAAGTGTGTAGGAGCAATCGAGCTCCTTCTTTTCTGCCAGATCATGATACTGAGGCGTTGTCAAAATTTCTCTGGCAATGCCCACAATATCATCGTTGCTCATCGTCTCTTCACTAATAACTTCAAGCTCACCGTTGATACGGATATGCACTTTCCCGCCTGCCTGCAGATGAATATCACTGCCACCTTTTTCGATTAGCTGATACAGAAATGTTTTGAGTCTATCTTCCATTCTTTTTCCTCTTGATGATACTCTATATAGTTATTGTATCATAATCGAAAAATATGCTACAATTGATCTATATCTATCAAGGAGCGAATCATGAATGATATTGTCATAGCTTTGGCAAAAGCTGCCATACTGGTAGCCTTGAACCAGCCTGTCTCTTTCGACCTTGAAGCTGCACTTCAGAAATATCCGCAACTCAAAGAGCCAGGAGCGGCATTTGTGACCATCAACAAACGTCCCAATGACCAGCTCAGAGGCTGTATAGGTTCCCTACAGGCATACCGCCCGCTCTACAAAGACATCATCGCAAATGCGCAGGCGGCAGCACTGCAGGATCCCAGATTTCCACCGCTGACACCTGAGGAGCTCAAAGATATCAAGATTGAGGTCTCGATCCTCTCCGAGCCAAAACCGCTTGCATATACAGACAAAGAGGATCTTCGTAAAAAAATTACCCCATATAAAGACGGGGTCGTACTCAAACTCGGCTCACACCAGGCAACATATCTCCCACAGGTATGGGAACAACTGCCGGATTTTGATCTCTTTTTTGCATCACTCTGCCAAAAAGCAGGGCTCGATGCCAACTGTCTGGATCAACACCCCGAGATACAAGTCTATCACGTGACCAAATATGAAGAGGAGTAGTACTACTCCGTAGCGATAAACTCTACTTCTATCTCGTAGGGGCGTGTCCCCCTGTGGGCACCGAAGCCAAAACGCTGCAGCTGTTTCAGATAAGCGACCAATCCGCTGTTGAAAGCCTCATTGTTGGAGGCAGAAAGCACTTTAAATTCAAAATAGCCGCTTGGCGCTATCCTGAGCCAGACTTTTGCCTTTTCGCCTGCATAGTCACTCTGTGCAGGCCACCCTTTGAGCTTCTCTTCCACTTTGGCAAAATAGGCATTTTCTATACCACTGTCACTGCTCTTTTGTATTTTGAGTGAACTGCTGATGCGTTGACTGGCACTCATCGGCTTCTCGGTAACTTTGATCAGGTCACTTTTCCTCTCGGTAGTAACCGGCTTATCTGTCACCTCTATCATACTCTTTTTGTGTGGCTTGACATTGGCAAAAAGATTGGAGAGTTTTTCTTTTTTTGGACGTGTACGGTTGTGATCCTCTTTTTTGATCCGTTTTTTGACCGCTTTCTTTTTGATGCGCTCTTTTTTGAGAGGCTTTTTAGATCTTTTTTTATGCTTGGGTTTCTGTTTGATTTTGGGTTTGATTTTAGGTTTTCGTGTCGGTGTTGTTTGTTTGGGTTTTGCAGCCTTTTGGGATGCAGAAAGCGCTACTTGAATACGGTGTTCATCCTTTTTTACAAAATGTTTGCTTTTATCATCACTGCGCGTGTTGAAGTAGATCAGCAAAAGACCTATGATCGCAACATATATGGCGATCGCCCAGGCACCCCAGATCAGTTTGAACGGATTGTCTTTGATCATAGTGTTATAAGAGAGACCTTCTCAAAACCGGCCGCTTTGACACTCTTGAGCAGATAGATCACATCTTTATATTTCAGACGTTCATCTGCTCGTATATAGACATCTGAATTTTTGTCATACTTGGCTGATTGATTGACGAAATCATCTGCAAAGGTATCAAGCGTATACTTCTCTTTGCCAAGATAAATCTTCTGGTTTTTGTCCATACGTATAGTCAGTGTCTTTGGCTTTTCCACTTTGACCGTTTTGGAGCCCTGCGGCAGTGTAATCTGCTCTTGGAAGGTAATAGTAGGAGCTGTGACCATCAAAATAGCCATAAGCACCAGCATCACATCTACCAAAGGGGTGATGTTGAGATCCGGCGTGTCATCCCAGGAGAAACCTTTGGACATCACTATGCCTCCGCTTCCCCGGAGAGAATCACTTCAGATTGTGACTCAAGCAGTGAGGAGAGCTCATACGCCTTGCGTTTGAGTATGAGATGGAAGGTATAGGCGAAGATAGCAACAGCAATACCCGCAGCTGTTGCGATCAACGCCTCTGAAATGGCAGGTGCGACCACGCTGAGTGATGCACTGCTCTGCGCACCCAGTCTTGAGAAGGTCTCCAAAATACCGATAACCGTACCAAAGAGCCCAATGAAAGGTGAGGTCGATGCAATGATCGCAAGCCATGTCAGTCCTTTGGTAGAGACACGTATCGCATCCGATGCCGCAGCTTCAAGGATCGCTTTGTTCGGTCTTTCGACTCTTGAGAGATAAGTAAAAAGAAGTGACTTTGCAGAGACTGCTTTTGACTGACCTGTATAGAGAGATTTGAGAGATTGTGCTTCTGATCTGATGCGTGAATTCAAAACAACATATCTGTCAAGAAATATCCAAAATGTTGCGATGAAATAGAGTGAGAGCCATAACAGCACGATCGTAGTGATCGCACTGCCGTGGGTGAAATAATTAAAGAGAGAGCCCAAAGCTATGCTTTTCCTACACGCTCGATCTTGCTTACTGCTGTTGCGATGACCGTACTTGAAGCTTTGGCACTTTCGAGAAGTTTTTTGGCTTCTTCTATCGCTTTTGCCAGATCGCTGTCATCACCGGAGATTGCTACTGCACCATCAACAATACAGGTTGTCTTCTCTTCTTCCACTTTGACATATCCGGAGTTGATCGCTACCGCAACCTCACTGCCGTCAGCTTTGTCGATGACGATGACACCGGTCTCAAGCAGAGAAACCAATGCCGCGTGTCTTGGGAGAACACCAAATTCCCCTTCGGCACCCGGCAGTGTGACCTGCTTTACTTCATTATCAAATATTACACCGGTGGGTGTAACGATTTCCAGCTTAAAGAGTTCCATAGTTATCCTTTAAGACCCTGCTTATTTTGCATTGATCTTTTCGTTTTTGGCAACTGCCTCAGCCATATTTCCTACCATGTAGAATGCTGCTTCATTCATATGGTCATATTTACCTTCAAGAAGCTCTTTGAATCCTTCGATAGTATCTTCGAGTGAGACATATACCCCAGGGCTTCCGGTAAATACTTCAGCAACGTGGAACGGCTGAGAAAGGAATTTTTCGATCTTTCTTGCTCTTTCAACAACAAGTTTGTCATCTTCTGAAAGCTCATCCATACCAAGAATTGCAATGATATCCTGAAGATCTTTGTACTTCTGAAGGATCTGCTGTACACCACGTGCTACATTGTAGTGCTCTTCACCAATGATCTGAGGGTCAAGCATTCTTGATGTAGAGTCAAGTGGATCTACCGCAGGATAGATACCTTTTTCAGCAATCGATCTGTTCAATACTGTCGTTGCATCAAGGTGTGCAAATACAGATGCCGGTGCAGGGTCAGTCAAGTCATCCGCAGGTACGTAAACAGCCTGGACAGAAGTAATAGATCCTTTAGTCGTAGAAGTAATACGCTCCTGGAGTTTACCCATCTCACTTGCCAGTGTCGGCTGATAACCAACCGCAGAAGGAATACGTCCAAGGAGTGCTGACATCTCTGCACCTGACTGTGCAAAACGGAAGATGTTGTCGATGAACATCAAAACATCCAGACCCATCTCATCACGGAAATACTCCGCCATTGTCAGACCTGTCAGTGCGATACGGTTACGTGCTCCCGGAGGCTCACTCATCTGACCGTAGCAGAGCGCAACTTTGTCAAGGACGTTTGACTCTTTCATCTCGAAGTAGAGGTCGTTACCTTCACGTGTTCTTTCACCGACACCCGCAAAGACAGAGTAACCACTGTGCTTCATCGCAACGTTGTTGATCAGCTCCATGATGATGACGGTCTTACCGACACCTGCACCACCGAAGAGTCCGACTTTACCACCTTTTGCATACGGTGCGAGCAGGTCAACGACCTTGATACCTGTTTCAAAGATCTCAGTCTTGGTACTCTGCTCATCAAACGGAGGCGGTGCTCTGTGGATAGACCAGTGCTCTTTGGCATCACAAGGACCATTGTCATCGATTGTTTCACCGATGACGTTGAAAATACGTCCAAGTACTTCCTCGCCTACAGGCACTTTGATCGGTGCACCGGTTGCAATAACCTCTTGACCTCTCACACACCCCTCACTCATATCCATAGCGATCGTTCTTACTCTGTTGTCACCGAGTTGTGCCGCTACTTCCAAAACCAACTTTTGCTCTTTGCCGTCTACTGTGAAAGTTGTCTCCAACGCTTCATTGATCTCCGGCAGATAGTCTGTGAAGTCCACATCGATTACCGGACCCAAGACTTGTACTACTTTACCTTTACCTGTCATTACTTCTCCTCTAATTATTTCATTGATTCCATACCACTGATAATCTCGATGAGTTCAGTAGTAATCGCTTCTTGTCGCGCTTTGTTGTATTGCACTGTCAAGTCTTTGACCATCTCTTTTGCATTTTTTGTCGCCGCATCCATCGCCTGCATACGTGCAGAGTGCTCTGCTGCCAGTGAGTCAATCAATGCATAGTACATAGAGTACTCAACATAGCGTTTGACCAATGCATCCAAAAGTGTGTCATCATCTTCAGGCTCTATCTCGAGCTCAGATGTACTAACCTGACTAAGATCAAGTTTTGATGCATCTACCGGCAGTACCTGATCCTCTCTCACTTCCTGAGTGATCATATTGACATATCCGTTGTGCACCAGAATGATCTTGTCAGTCTGTCCGTTGACATAGCCTTCAGCCACATCTGAGATAAACTCTGCAGCTTCTTTGTATGTCGGTGCGGCAGAGAGTCCGATGATCGCATCATTCAGTTCGATCTTGTTGAACTTGAAATAGTCGATCCCTTTTCTACCGATCGCTCTGAGTCGTACTTTGACATCATCTGCTTTAAATCCCTCAAGCAGTTGATTGACCCGTTTGATCGTCTGTGCGTTAAAGCCTCCGCAAAGTCCCTTGTCCGCAGTGATGAAAACGATATCCACTTTTGTCGGATTTGCAACAGGTTTGAAATAGACATTGTCCAGTCCATCCACATTGACGTTTTGCATCCTTGCCGCGATTTCGTTGAGCAGTTCAGTCAGCTTCGCCGCATAGACTTTCGATCTTTTGGCGAGCTCTTCTGCTCGTTTGAGCTTCGCGGAAGAGACAAGTTTCATTGCGTTGGTCGTCTTTGCCGTATTCTTGACACTTCCGATCTTACGCTTTATTTCTTTTAAATTAGCCATGATGAGCCTTTCTTATGCGCTAAAAGATGCTTTGAAATCTTCAATCGCTTTACGTAATAGAGCATCTGTCTCATCCGTGATCTTCTTCTCAGTTCTGATACTTTCAAGGATGTTCGGATACTTCGCTTCCATAAATGGCATGAGTTCAGCTTCGAACTTGGTCACTGCAGATACCGGAATATCATCGAGGAATCCGTTGACACCTGCAAAAATGATCACAACCTGCTTCTCGACAGGTACCGGTGAGTATGGCGGTTGCTTCAAGACCTCTACCATTCTTGCACCACGCTCAAGCTGTGCTCTTGTATAGTCGTCGAGATCTGATGCGAACTGTGCAAATGCCTGAAGTTCTCTGTACGACGCAAGGTCAAGTCTCAACGTACCTGATACCTGTTTGATCGCTTTGATCTGTGCCGCACCACCGACTCTCGATACAGAAAGTCCTACGTTGATCGCAGGTCTGATACCGGAGTTGAAGAGATCCGTCTCAAGGAAGATCTGACCATCTGTAATAGAGATAACGTTGGTCGGGATATACGCCGCAACATCACCAGCCTGTGTCTCAATGATAGGGAACGCAGTAATCGATCCTGCACCCAGTTCATCATTCAGCTTCGCTGCTCTCTCAAGAAGTCTTGAGTGGAGATAGAAGACATCACCTGGGTATGCCTCACGACCCGGAGGACGTCTGAGGATCAGTGACATCTCTCTGTATGCTACAGCATGCTTGGAGAGATCATCATAGAAGATCACGGCATGTCTGCCGTTATCTCTGAAGTACTCAGCCATAGTGACACCTGCATAAGGAGCAAGGAACTGCAGCGCAGATGAATCACCCGCACCGGCATTGACGATGATTGTGTAATCCAATGCACCATGCTCTTCAAGTTTTTTGACCACAGATGCAACAGTAGACTGCTTCTGACCGATCGCAACATAGATACATACGACATCCTGACCTTTTTGGTTGATGATCGTATCGACCGCCAATGTCGTTTTACCAGTCTGTCTGTCACCGATGATAAGCTCTCTCTGTCCACGTCCAACCGGTACGAGTGCGTCGATCGCCTTGATACCTGTCTGCAGCGGCTCATGCACTGATTTACGTGCCATGATGCCAGGTGCTTTCTCTTCGATAAATCTGTACTCAGCTGCTTCAATTGCACCTTTGTCATCCAGTGGTTCGCCAAGTGGATTGACAACTCTGCCCATAAGCGCATCACCAACTGGTGTCTTAAGCAGTTCACCCACTCTTTTGACACTCATGCCTTCACGGATACCCTCACTCGAACCGAGAACGACAACACCTACATTTGCCTCTTCAAGGTTGAGTACAAGACCTCTTGCACCGTTTTCAAACTCGACAACCTCACCTGACATGACGTTGTTCAGACCGTATACTGTTGAGATCCCGTCTGCGATACCTACTACTTTTCCTACTTCATTGATGTCTACATCAATATCAAAGTTCTCAATTCTCTCTTTGATAATCGAACTTATCTCATCTGCTTGCAATTTAACTGCCACTGATACTCCTTTCTATGATAGATAACTAAATTGATTTCACAATAAAATCAATCAGTTGTTCCTGAACTCTCTTTTTAGAGAAGTTTACCTCAATACCCAAATCATCTACGACCACATGCAACCCGTCAAGATCACTCTTTTGCTGTGTAAGTTTGATCTCTGCACCAGTATAGTGATGCAGTGCTTTCTCAAGCTCGCCGATCGCATCTGTATCCAGTGTCTCTTCACTCTCTACAATGCCTTCGTATTTGTTGGATGCTCTTTGCAGATCTGCATTCAACACTTTGGCAATAGTAGGAATAAGATCAAGTCTTTTGTTCTCACCCAGTATTTTGATGAAGTTTACCAGTACTGTGTCTGCATTCTCGCCCAGCGCCGAAAGAATCATCTCAGTTTTCTTTTCAGCTGAAACCAGTGGAGAAGCGATCACTTCTCTGACCTCATTAGCAGACATCGCTTCTGCCAAAACATTCAAAATAGCAGCAGCAGTCGCAATATCTTTTGTCGATTCAGAAAGCGCTTTTACATATCTTTTTGCGATCAATTCATCCATCTTATGCCACCTTCTTTGCAATAATCTCAACGACTTTTTTCGCATCGAGTGCGATATCGTCAGGTGTGATATTGTCACCGAGTACTTCTTTGACCGCTTCTCTTGCAGCTTTACGCTCTTCTGCTGTCATCTTCTCTGCATACTGTTTCTCAAGTATCTTGAGTTCGTTTTCAGATGCTTCTGCGATCTTTTTGGCAAGAAGCGCTGCTTCCTTCTTCGCATCTGTGATGATCTCTTCAGCTTTTTTTGTACTCTCTTCCAAACGAAGCTGCGCCTCTTTCTTCTTCTCTTTTGCCTCCTGAAGCATCTCTTCGATCTGCTTCAGTTTGTTTGCAATACTCTCTCTTCTCTCTTGAAAGAAGTTCTTGATCGGGTTTGCGATCAAGTAGTAGAGCAGTGCGGCAAAGATCGTAAAGTTGACGACTCTTGGCCAAAAGTCTGTCTCTCTGCCTGTCTGAGCGAAATATCGGCTTCCTTCAGACTCCCCTGCGCTCGCCAGTGCGATTGCAGGTAGGATCAGCAGAGAGAACAAAACGATTTTTTTCATATTCATCTCCCCTCCCTATAATTTGCTGAATTTTGCTTTTAAGCTCTCTTTGAAAAGAGGGATCTGAGAAAGCAGTTCATTTTTCAATGTCTTCTTCTCACTCTCCAGCTCTTCAAGGAAAATCTTGTAGCTTTGGTTCAGTTCAGAGAGTTTTGTCTCAACTTTACTCGCAGCCAATCTTTTCTCTTCTTCGATCGCTTTCTGTCTTATCATTGCAGCTTCGTTTTTCGCTTCACTGATGATCTCTTCCGCCTTGGCAATCAGTTCTTCACTGTTATTGCTAAGCCCTTTTGCAGCTTCCAAATCTTTTGCTATCGAGTTGTCTCTGTCATCCATGAACTTGAGCAGAGGCTGGAACAGCATAGTATTCAAAAGTACAAGCAGGATTAGGAATAACGCGAGAACGAACAACATTAACGGTAAATGTAGGTCAAGCATTAAAACTCCTCATGTAATTTCGCGCTATTTTACCATTAGCCAGATGAGAAGCGGGTTAAAAGTTATACTTTTTTGAGGAATGCCAAAAAGTTTTCGATATCTTTTTCATCACTGAAACTTATCTCTACACTTTTGGCTTTTATCTTGTGTTTGAAAGGGAGTGAACGGCTGATCTCCTCACGGTATTTCTCAAGCAGTTTTTCCTCCCCGCTCGTTTTGGGTGAAGTCGGCTTGCCCTCTTTGTAGCCTTTTGCCATTTTTTCGGCATCACGTACGCTGAGCTTCTGCCCGATAATACTGTCAATGATCACTTTCTGCCTTGCATCATCCAGCCCTACAAGCACCTTTGCATGCCCCTGCGAGATCTTGCCCTGGGCAACCTGTTCCTGCGCATAGGCAGAGAGCGTGAGCAGGCGTATGGTATTGGTGATCTGCGAACGGCTTTTGTGTACGATAGAGGAGAGTTCATCATGGGTGATCTTGTGTACCTCGATCAGTTCAGCATAGGAGTGTGCCAGTTCGATGGCATTGAGATTCTCTCTTTGGATATTTTCGATGAGCGCCAGCTCACGCATACGGATATCATCGATCTCAACATCAGCGACGATCGCCTTGATCGTATCGAGCTTCGCAAGCTTATGCGCACGCAGACGACGCTCACCCGCAACCAGAAGATAGCCGTCACCCTTGGGGATCACCACGATAGGCTGTAGAAGTCCATGCTCTTTGATCGACTGGCTCAACTCCTTCAGTGCCGCCTCGTCAAAATGCTTACGCGGCTGAAACGGGTTGGGCGATATCTGCTCTACAGGCAGAGCTTCCACATGGGCACCCTGTGCCTCAAGCTCAAAACTGTCGATGTCGCTGAGATCTTTTTCGTAGGCTTCTTCTACTTCAGAGAGGATCTCTCCAAGTCCGCGTCCAAGTGCCATACTAACCTCTGGCGATCACAGTGGCAAGGTCACGGTAAGCGACAGAACCTTTGGAGCTGCTTGCATAGTGTGTGACCGGTTTACCGAAACTTGGGCTCTCAGCGATCTTGACATTGCGCGGTACGACGATACACTGTTTGCCTTTTTTGACATGAAAGAGTTTGTCTTTGAAGTGGTGGCTGAGATCCGCAAGCACCTGCTTGGAGAGGTTGTTCTGCTTGGAGTACATCGTCGGCAGAAACCCTTTGATCTTCAACTTAGGATTGATCGTCTTTTTCAAGAGACTGACTGTATTGAGAAGCTGTGCCAGCCCCTCAAGCGCGAAAAATTCACACTGGATAGGAATGATGACCGAATCTGAAGCGCTCAAGGCATTGATAGTGATAGGACCCAGTGCCGGAGGAGAGTCGATGATGATAAAGTCATACTTCTCCCTGACCTCCTTGATCTTCTCTTTGAGCACCAGTTCCCTGTTCTTCTTTTTGGGGTTATAAAACTCTTTTTCTATCCCTACAAGACCAATGTTGGAGGGGACGATATCGAGCTTCTTGATCGCTGTTTTGAGGATCACTTCAGAGAGCTTTTTTGTCCCGATGAGTACATGGTAGATATTGAACTCATAGTCATTTCTGTTGTACCCGAGGCTGGTTGTCGCATTGGACTGCGGGTCAATATCCAAAAGCAAAACTTTTTTGCCTTTCTCTGCCAATGAAGCCGCGAGATTTACCGCTGTTGTTGTCTTTCCTACGCCACCTTTCTGGTTGGCTATGCTGATCACTTCACTCATCTTAGACTATACACCCTTCTTCCCTTTAATAGTATCGAACCGTCACTGCACAACTGCGCATCTACCAAACTGACTTTCGGCTCATTTTCATCGTTTTCAATATGAACTGAAAACTTTCTGCTTAGCTCAAATTCTATCTCATACTCACTAAATATCTGCTTCCATTTTGGAAATTTTTCGAGTGCTAAAAGGTACTTTTCGAGGAGCTTCCGGGGAGAGATATCGTACTGCAGGGCACTGTAGCCTTTTTTCGATTTTTTTAAATTGATGCCGATACCCACAATAACGGTTTGGTCTATTTTGTGTGTGATCGTTCCGCCTACTTTTTCATCATTTTTATAGAAGTCATTGGGCCATTTGAGCCAGATATCCTGACCAAGTGCCTGCAATACCTTTTTCATGATAAAAGAGAAGTAGATAGAGGCTGAAGAGAGCGGCAGATCCTCAGGAAGCAACGCAAGCGGCAGTGCCACAGAAGCAAAGAAGTTGCCTCTGCCGCCATCCCATTCATTCTCTCTGCTGCCCACACCGGCTGTCTGCTCGGCAGCAATCACTGCTACAGGTGCACGAAGGCTTTTGTCGGCTATCACCTCTTGCAGATAGCGTTGTGTAGAGGGGAGCTGATCAAAGGATAGTATCTCCAACCTTCTTCCCCCTTCCCACACAGTATGCCTTCGCGGGTACTGCCTTTTTTGACGGCGGCTGGATCGTACAGATCTTCAGTACCCCTTTTTGGCAGCCGACCTCTACGGCATCTCCATCAAAACCGAGAATCTCGCCCGGATGGTATGTACCTTCAATATCCAAAAGTGCCACTCCATCATACTTGGTACCATCGCTACTGAAAATACCGGGCCACCCTTCAAATGCCCGGTATTTGTTATAGATCGTTTCAGCATCCGAAAAGTCGATCTCTCCGTCACTCTTTTTGATCTTTTTGCAGAGTGTTGCCCT
>Ga0256832_1002719_pt1 | contig 12073 bp, 11 predicted proteins | sample 134614metaG_FD_190534 | JGI IMG/M metagenome (GOLD analysis project Ga0256832, IMG submission 190534) | Hydrothermal vent microbial communities from Lau Basin, Pacific Ocean - 134-614 | ecosystem: Environmental > Aquatic > Marine > Hydrothermal vents | place: Pacific Ocean: Lau Basin | collected... | reverse complement strand
CCCTCACCACAGCAAAAGCTGCACTCTTTACCATCAAACTGATACCAGGAGAAACAACCTATACGATCCTCCACCTCCTTGCGAAACACTACGGCTACCCCTTGGAGGTGTTACAAAAAGAGTATGACCGGTTCGCTCCCTATCCCGAAGGGGTACTCCTAGCGGAGAGCTACTTTGTGCCAAAAGGGATAGAGGCGGCACCGCTCATGCGCTATCTGGTGCGCACCTGCCTCGCTCGCCACGAAAGCATAGCCAAAAAGTTTCTTGGCTCCTATAACCAAAAGCTCTGGTTCGAGCGTATCATTACCATCGCGTCCATCGTCCAAAAAGAGGCAGCAGATGCCAAGGAGATGCCGCTTATTGCATCCGTCATCTATAACCGCCTTCGCATCGGGATGCCTTTGCAGATGGATGGGGCACTCAATTACGGCAGATATTCGCACGTAGCAGTCACACCACAGCGCATTCGCTCCGATACCACCCGTTTCAATACCTATAAATATAAGGGACTGCCTCCCTATCCGGTGTGTATCGTATCGTTACAGGCTATCAAGGCCGCCATCAAACCGGCACGCACGCGCTACCTCTATTTCGTGAAGGGCGCGGACGGCAAGCATATCTTTAGCACCAACTACAAGGAGCATCTGCGCCACATCAAAGATGTGCAGAAACGAAACAAAAAAAAGTGAGTCACCATTTTTCACAAGCTTTTGAGAAAAGATAAAACTATTAGGTGATACTATAGAGATGATAAAAATTCCAAAAGAGGAGAGCATATGAGTCAAGCCAAAATCGTTTGGACAAAAATCGACGAAGCACCGGCACTCGCCACCTATTCACTCTTGCCTATCGTAAAGGCCTTCACAAAAGATAGCGGCATCGATATCGAGCTGCGCGATATCTCGCTAGCAGGAAGAATCCTGGCTCAGTTTGCCGATAGACTTCCCGAAGAGCAAAGAGTTCCGGACGAGCTCGCGTATCTCGGAGAGCTCGTGCTCAAACCGGAAGCGAACATCATGAAGCTTCCCAACATCTCCGCTTCCATCCCGCAGCTCGTAGCGGCGATCAAAGAGCTGCAAGCTCAAGGATACGACATTCCGGATTTTCCTGAAGAGCCGCAAAATGCAGAAGAGGTAGAGATCCGCGAACGCTACATGCGCTGTGTGGGCTCTGTGGTCAACCCTGTTCTACGCCAAGGAAACTCCGACAGACGCCTCAGCGAAGCGGTCAAAGCCTACGCCAAGAAGCATCCTCACAAGATGCGCGACGTAGCACCTACCAGCAAGAGCTACGTAGCGCACATGGAGAAAAACGACTTCTATCAAAACGAGCAATCTTTCATCAGCGATAAAGACCAAACCGTCAAACTCGTATTCGAATCCAAAGACGGTAGCAAGAAAGAGGTGCTCAAAGAGGTAGAGGTCCTCAAAGGTGAAGTGTTTAGTGCAGCATCACTCAACAGAGCCGAGCTCAAGAAGTTCTACGAGCAGGTTCTAGCGGATGCCAAGGAAAAAGATATCCTCTTCTCTCTCCACGTCAAAGCGACGATGATGAAGGTCTCCGACCCTGTCTATATCGGGGATGCCATCCGCGTATACTATAAAAAACTCTTCGACAAATTCGGCAAAGAGCTCGAAACCATCGGATTCAACCCAAATAACGGTCTTTCCGACCTCTACAACAAACTCGACAGACTCCCAGAAGGCGTGCAGCAAGATATCAAAGAGTGCATCGACGAAATCTACAAAGAGCAGCCTCGCATGTATATGGTCGATAGCGATGCGGGCATCACCAACCTCCATGCACCAAACGACGTGATCATCGACGCATCCATCCCTGCAGTCATCAAAAACGGCCTCCAAGGATGGGGACCGGACGGCGAAACGGACGATCTGGTCATCACCGTGCCCGATAGAACCTATGCACGTATGTACAAACAGATCGTCTCCGACATCGTCAAGAACGGTCAGTTCGATCCTGCAAAAGTGGGAACTGTCCAAAACGTCGGTCTCATGGCCAAAAAAGCGGAAGAGTACGGTAGCCACGACAAGACATTCTTCCCGCCTGCCGATGGTTACATCAAAACTATCGACGAAGATGGCAACACACTCATGTGCCACGAAGTCCAAGAGGGCGACATCTGGAGAGCCTACAGCGCGAAAGACGATGCAATCGTCGACTGGGTCAAACTCGCCGTACGCCGCGCAAAAGAGAGCGGCTATCCTATCGTTTTCTGGCTCGATAGCAACAGAGCGCACGACGCTAACCTGATCAAAAAGACACTCGATACGCTCCGCGAGCTGGATCTTAGCGGCGTCGAGTACCACATCATGGCGCCAGAACAGGCTATGACATACACTCTCAAGCGTTTTAGAAGAGGCGAAGGAACCATCAGCGTCACCGGTAACGTGCTGCGCGACTACCTCACAGACCTCTTCCCGATCATCGAAGTGGGAACGAGTGCACGTACACTCTCTATCGTTCCACTCCTCAACGGCGGTGGCGTCTTCGAAACGGGTGCGGGCGGTAGTGCGCCGAAACACGTAGAGCAGTTCTTGAAAGAGGGGCATCTGCGCTGGGATAGCCTCGGCGAATTCATGGCGCTTGTAGAATCTCTCAAGCAAGCTGTCCGCCAAGGTGCCAGCGAAAAAGCGAACGTCATTGCCGACGCCCTCGATAGAGCGGTAGGAAAGTATCTCGACCAAGACAAAACACCGAAGCGCAAAGTAGGCGAGCTCGACAACCGCGGAAGCCACTACTATCTGGCCACTTTCTGGGCAGAGGAGCTGGCCAAGTGTGGTGATAGCGAGCTCGAAGCAAAATTCGCTCCCGTAGCGGAAAAACTCAAAGCCAACGAACAGGCGATCCTCGATGAGATCAAAGCATCCGAGGGCAAACCTACAGACATCGGCGGCTACTACCATCCAGACGATGCGAAAGCCGAAGCCGCGATGCGCCCAAGCAAAATCTTCAACGAAATCATCGACAACATATAATCGCAAGGGGCTGGTCCCCTTGCAGAAAGGAAAGTGGATGGCACAAAGTTCAAAAGTATCGATCGTAGGAGCGGGAGGTAATGTAGGAAGTATCGTAGCATACTCCGTAGCGATGCAAGGCCTGGCACACGAAGTGGTGCTCGTAGATAGAGACAAAGAGAGAGCTCTCGGTAAAGCTCTCGATATGAACCAAGCTGCCGCGGCACTCCGCACCCACTCCATCGTAAAAGCTGCTGAAAGCTACGAAGATATCGAAGGTAGTAAAGTCGTCGTCATCACAGCCGGCTTTCCTAGAAAACCGGGTATGAGTCGCGACGATCTGCTTTTTGCCAATGCCGATATCGTAAGCGAAGTGGTAGAAAACATCAAAAACCACGCTCCCGACTCCATAATAATAGTCGTCACCAACCCTCTCGACACGATGACATATGTAGCCCTCAAAAAGAGCGGCTTTCCCAAAAACAGAGTTATTGGAATGGCTGGGATACTCGACGGTGCGCGCATGACGCACTTTATTTACGAAAAACTGGGATTTGGAGCAGGCCAGATCCGTGCTACGGTGATAGGTGGACATGGTGACTACATGGTTCCACTCCCACGCTACTCCACAGTCGCAGGCATTCCAATAACTGACCTCCTAACCCCCCAAGAGCTCCAAGAGGTGATCGAAGCCACCAAGCATGGCGGTGCACAGATAGTCAAACTGATGGGTACGAGCGCATACTTCGCTCCGGGTAAGGCGACGGCCATCATGGTAGAAGCGATTCTCAAAGACTCCAAAAAGATCTATCCTTGCTCCACGCTTCTTGAGGGAGAGTACGGCGTCGACGGTATTCCCAACGGCGTGCCCGTGACATTGGGCAGCAACGGTGTCGAAGAGATCATCGAACTGCAACTCACTCCTCGTGAAAAAGAGGAGTTCCAAAGAAGCGTCGATTCGGTCAAAGATCTCATCGATGTTCTCGAGGCCCAAAACTACTTCGGGGAGAACAAATGAGAACGATCGCCTACGAAGAGATAGTCAAAGCGATTCGTGACACCATCATCTATTCGACGACGCATCTAAGCGAAGATATGCACAGAGCCCTCCAAGAGGCTCTTGAAAAAGAGGAGAGTCCCGTCAGTAGAGCCGTTTTGGAGCAGCTTCTCGAAAATGCCGAAATAGCCGCGAGCGAAAACAAACCCCTCTGCCAAGATACGGGCCTTGCGATCTTTTTCGTCAAAGTGGGTGAAGAGGTGAAAATCGAAGGGGGCTCCCTCAAAGACGCGATTTTCGAAGGGACGCGCAAAGGATACGAAGAGGGGTATCTGCGCGCATCTACCTGTGACTGCTTCACACGCGCCAATCTCAAAGACAAAGTAGGCTACAACCTCCCTCCCGTTATCTACTTCGATATCGTCCCCGGCGATAAGCTCGAAATAGAGTTCGCCGCAAAAGGCGGCGGCAGTGAAAACGGCAGCCGCGCCCGCGTCCTGGCACCTGCACAAGGTAAAGAGGGTATCAAAGAGTTCGTCAAGCAAGTGGTCAGCGATGCGGGTCCCAACGTCTGTCCTCCTATCGTCGTCGGCGTAGGTATCGGTGGTAGCTTCGACATGGCTGCTGTGATGAGCAAGCATGCGCTCTTTCGCGATATCGGCACACCCAACCTTGATCCGGAGCTCGACGCGTTCGAAAAAGAGATACAAGAAGAGCTCAACAAACTCGGTATCGGCGCGATGGGAATGGGCGGCACGCAGACCGTTTTGGCCGTTCATATCGAGACATATCAACCGGGTCGCATGTGCCATATAGCATCTCTGCCCGTCTCGGTCAATATCCAGTGCCACAGCTCGCGCCATGCGCATATCACTATATAAGGACGCATAATGGCAGAGTATAGACTTCGCACACCTCTGAGCGACGAGGATGTGACAAAGCTCAAAGCCGGAGATATCGTCTATCTCTCAGGCACACTCTACACGGCAAGAGACGCTGCGCACAAACGTCTCGTGGAGCTCATCGAAAAGGGCCAAGAGCTTCCCTTCGAGCTCAAAGGTGCAGTCATCTACTACGTAGGACCCACACCTCCAAAACCGGGAGAGGTGATAGGGAGCGCAGGACCCACTACCAGCTATCGGATGGATAGCTACGCCCCGACTCTCATCGAGCATGGCCTCAAAGGGATGATAGGCAAAGGTAAGCGCAACGACGCAGTCAAAGAAGCGTGTAAAAAGTATAAAGCGGTCTATTTCGGAGCGGTAGGTGGCGCGGGAGCGTTACTGGCCAAACGTATCAAAGATGCCGAAGTGATCGCCTATCCGGAGCTTGGACCGGAAGCGGTCCGCCGCATCGAAGTGGAAGATTTTCCGGTCGTGGTGGTCAACGACACCTACGGCAACGACCTCTACGAAGAGGGTAGAAAACAGTGGGCAAAAGCTTAAGAAAGGAGCATCGATGAATATACATGAGTATCAAGCCAAAGAGATTTTCCGCCAATACGGCGTACCGGTGCCTCGTGGCGGTGTGGCCTTCACAGGTCCTGAAGCACGACGCGTAGCCGAAGAGTTAGGAGGCGATCTGTGGGTAGTCAAAGCCCAGATCCACGCAGGTGGCCGTGGTAAAGCAGGCGGTGTGAAGCTGGCTCGCAGCCTCGATGAAGTGGAAAAGATAGCCGAAGAGATGATCGGCATGACGCTCGTAACGCACCAGACCGGTCCCGAGGGCAAAAAGGTCGAAAAAGTCTACATCGAAGAGGGAGCCGATATCCAAAAAGAGTACTATCTGGGGATGGTACTCGATCGCAGCAGCGAGATGCCCGTGATGATGGCATCCACCGAAGGTGGTATGGAGATAGAGGAAGTAGCTGCCAAAAATCCCGAAAAGATAATCAAAGTAGCTATCGATCCTACTATCGGTTTCCAAGGTTTTCACGGACGCAAACTCGCTTTCGGTCTGGGTCTGGCAAAAGAGGAGATACGACCTTTCATCAAGTTCGCCGAAGCGCTCTACAAAGTCTATATGGACAAGGATGCGAACCTTATCGAAATCAACCCTCTCATCAAAACCGGCAGTGGAGAGTTCTTGGCGCTTGATGCGAAGATGGGCTTCGATGACAATGCGCTCTACAGACATCAAGATATCGTAGAGATGCGAGACTTGAGCGAAGAGGACCCGGTAGAGGTGGAAGCTGCCAAGTATGGCCTGAGCTACGTCAATCTTGACGGCAACGTGGGATGTATGGTCAACGGTGCAGGACTGGCCATGGCGACGATGGATATCATCAAGCACGAAGGGGGTGAGCCTGCCAACTTCCTCGATGTGGGTGGCGGCGCAAATCCCGATACCGTAGCCAAAGGTTTCGAGCTGATCTTGCAAGATGAGAACGTCAAATCGATCTTCGTCAATATCTTTGGTGGAATAGTCCGCTGCGATCGCATCGCAAACGGTATCTTGCAAGCGACCAAGCAGGTGGAAGTGAACGTCCCCGTCATCGTACGCCTCGATGGTACCAACGCCGAAGAAGCGGCCGAAATCCTCAAAAACGCCAACATCAAAAACATCATCCCCGCCACCGACCTTGCTGATGGCGCCAAAAAAGCGGTAGCTGCTGCGAAAGGAGAGCTGTAATGAGTATTTTGGTCAACAAAGATACGAAAGTTATCGTCCAAGGATTTACAGGAAAAGAGGGGACTTTTCACTCTGAGCAGTGTATCGAATACGGCACGCAGATCGTAGGTGGTGTGACACCCGGCAAAGGCGGCCAGACACATCTGGGACGCCCGGTATTTAATACCGTCAAAGATGCCGTCGAAGCTACCGGTGCTACGGTGAGCATGATCTTCGTCCCGCCTGCCTTCACGGCCGATGCGGTGATGGAAGCGGCGGATGCAGGCATCGAGCTTGCCGTCATCATCACCGAAGGTGCTCCCGTCAAAGATATGATGTATGCCAAGATGTACGCCACGAAAAAAGGCATGAAGACCATCGGCCCCAACTGTCCCGGAATCATCACCGCCGAAGAGTGCAAGATCGGTATCATGCCCGGTTTCATATTCAAAAAAGGCAATGTAGGCCTTATCAGTAAATCGGGAACACTTACCTATGAAGCGAGTAATCAGGTAGTAAAAGAGGGCCTTGGAATCACGACTGCAGTAGGTATCGGCGGCGACCCGATCATCGGTCTTAGCTACAAACAGCTGCTGCCGATGTTCGAAGCCGATCCAGAAACGGAAGCTATCGTGATGATAGGTGAGATCGGCGGAACGCTCGAAATAGAGGCAGCCGAGTTCATCAAGGAAAACATCACCAAGCCGGTCATCGCTTTCATCGCGGGTCAAACCGCACCCAAAGGCAAACGTATGGGACATGCCGGCGCGATCATCAGCGGTGGTCAGGGAACCGCCCAAGAGAAGATGGAAGCGCTCGCAGCTGCAGGCGTGCATGTAGTCAAATCACCTGCCGATATCGGTAAGACCGTCGCGAAGGCACTTGGCAAATGAAAAAAGCTTTCGCCGTAGCCAACATCCGGTGCGAGGGATGCGCCAATACGATCAAAAAGGCGCTGGCACCGGAATTTGGCGAGGTGGAAGTGGATCTTACCAAAGAGCCTAGAATCGTAACAGTCGATATCGAAAACGAGACACAAGAGAAGAAATTCAAAGAGACTTTAAAAAGTCTTGGCTATCCTATGATTACAGACCAAACAGGTTTCTTGGAAGACAAAGCCCTCAAAGCAAAAAGCTTCATCAGCTGCGCTGTGGGCAAATTTACCTTAGACAAAGGAGAATGAGATGGCATTGCTCAAAGCCCCAGAAAACACACCCGTTTGGGTAGAAGAGAGTAACTGTAAAGCGTGCGACCTGTGTGTGGCTTACTGCCCTGCAGGTGTCCTCGCAATGGTACCCGAGCCAAAAACGATCCTCGGCGCTATGGTCAAAGTGGTCTATCCTGAGGCTTGTATCGGATGCAACGACTGTGAGCTCGAGTGTCCGGACTTCGCTATCATGGTAGCAGATAGAAAAGAGTACAAATTCGCCAAACTAACCCAAGAGGCGAAAGAGCGAGCCGAAGCGATCAAGAAGAACCACTATATGGCTCGCGAAGAAGATATCAAAGCACTTTGTGCATAAGGAGAAGCAATGGCAAGAGAAGTAATATCAAGCGGTAACGAACTTGCGGCACTGGCTGCGATAGATGCCGGATGTAGATTTTTTGGCGGCTATCCGATCACTCCTTCGAGTGAAGTAGCCCATGAAATGAGTGTATTGCTACCGCGTGTAGGTGGCAAGTTCATCCAAATGGAGGATGAGATCGGTGGTATTGCGGTAGCACTGGGTGCCAGCATGAGCGGCGTAAAATCTATGACCAACACCTCCGGACCGGGAATGAGTCTCAAAGCGGAGCAAATCGGTCTGGGCTTTATGACGGAGACTCCATTGGTTATCACCAACGTCATGCGCGGTGGTCCATCGACAGGTCTTCCTACACGCGTGCAGCAAGGTGACATCAACCAAGCCAAATCACCTACCCACGGTGACTACAAATCTATCACTTTCTGTCCGGGAAGTCTCGAAGAGTGCTATACCGAAGTTGTGCGCGCCTTCAACGTGGCAGAAGAGCTCATGACCATCGTCATCGTGCTTTTGGACGAAACACTCGGACATATGCACGGAAAGGCGGTTCTGCCGGATCTCGAAGAGGTGCAGGCAAGCATCGTCGATCGTGCGAAACCGGATCCATCTATTCCGAAAGAGGAGTTCAAGCCTTTCGACGTTCCGGATGACAAACCTGCTGTCATTCCTCCGATGTTCCAAGGATATCGCTTCCACCTCACGGGGCTCCATCACGGACCGACAGGTTTCCCTACAGAGGATGCGGAAATTTGTCAAAGACTCATCGAGCGTCTCCACAGAAAGATCGATGTGCGCAGAAAAGATCTACTCGATAGCTATGAAGAGTATATGCTCGACGATGCGGAGTGGCTCATCATCGCTTATGGAAGTGTCAGCCGCTCAGCTCGCGAAGCTATCAACCGCCTCAGAGAACAAGGCGTAAAAATCGGTATGTTTAGACCAATCACGCTCTGGCCAAGCCCTGAAGAGAAGATCAAGGAGATCGGCGAGAGATTTCCTGCCGAAAAGATCTTGATGCCAGAGCTCAACATGGGTCAATATATCGACGAAGTTGAGCGCATCATGAAAAAGCGTCCAGTCGCGCTCAACAAAGCGAACGGTCGTCCAATCAGTCCTACCGAAATACTCGACAAACTCAAAGAAATGGGAATCTAAAAAGGGGGAGATTATGGCATTTAACTACAACGAATATCTCAGAACGGACAAGATGCCCACACTCTGGTGCTGGGGATGTGGTGACGGAATCATTCTCAAGGCGGTGATCCGCGCTATCGACAAGCTCGGATGGAACATGGACGACGTGTGCGTCGTCTCAGGTATCGGATGTAGCGGACGATTTAGCTCCTATCTTAACTGTAACACCGTGCACACCACACACGGTCGTACTGTAGCCTACGCTACAGGTATCAAGCTCGCGAATCCTGATAAACACGTGATCGTCGTAGCCGGTGACGGCGATGGTCTTGCTATCGGTGGTAACCATACCATCCATGGATGTCGTAGAAACATCGACATCAACTTCATCCTCATCAACAACTTCATCTATGGTCTGACAAACTCGCAAGTGAGCCCCACCACGCCAAAAGGTATGTGGGCCGTAACCACGCAATACGGCAACATCGACCCCACATTTGATGCTTGTGAACTGGCAAAAGGTGCTGGAGCTACCTTCATCGCTCGTGAGAGCGTAACCGATCCGAAGAAGCTTGAAAAGATGTTTATCAAAGGATTCGAGCATCGTGGATTTAGCTTCTTCGACGTTTTCAGTAACTGTCACGTCAACCTCGGACGTAAGAACAAAATGGGCGAGGCTATCGAGAACCAAGAGTGGATCGACAGCATCACGCTGCCCAAAGCGAAGTACGACAAACTGCCTGAAGAGGAGAAGATCAACTACTTCCCGACAGGTATCCTCCATCACGTAGAGGATCAGATGGAGTACTGCGACGCGTATGACCTTGTCATCGAAGCGGCGCAAAACAAGAAAAAGGTAGATGTACCTATCCAGGTAAAACCGTTCTAAGGTGAGGGGCTTCCCCTCTCGTGAATGCTACGCTCATAGTAGTTATTCAAAGCAATAACAAAAACAGACTCAAAGGAAGTTGGCTATGAGACATCAACTACGTTTTACAGGTGTCGGTGGGCAAGGTGTACTGCTTGCCGGTGAGATTTTGGCTGCTGCGAAGATCAAAGCCGGTGGCTACGGCGTCAAAGCCGCTACCTATACTTCTCAGGTGCGTGGCGGTCCCACGAAAGTGGACATCATCCTCGATGACGAAGAGATTCTCTACCCTTATGCGAACGAGGGTGAAATCGAGTACATGCTCTCTACCGCACAAGTGAGCTACAACCAGTTCAAAGGCGGTGTAAAGGATGGAGGTATTATCGTTTTCGAGCCAAACCTCGTCACTCCTACCCAAGAGGACCTCGATAGATGGGAGATGTATGCCATTCCTATCATCTCCATCGCAAAAGAGGAGGTGGGCAACGTCGTCACCCAATCCGTCGTGGCTCTCGGTGTGACTATCGAAATGACGAAGGTGCTGGACGAAGAGCTGGTGTATGAGACGATGATCTCCAAAGTTCCACCGAAATTTATCGAACTCAACAAGACCGCCTACAACCTCGGCGTCAAGTACGCTCGCGAAGCCAAAGAGAAGGGACGCATCAAAACCGTAGCGGAAGCGGAAGCCCTCAAGGCGAAAGATATCTGCGCCGTCTAAAACCTCCCGCCCCTTTGGGGGCAAAAACCTTCTTGCAACGATTTTGCAACACATATATAGCATAATACCTTGTAAAAAAAGAGGTTCTACCATTGAAAAAATCGGCTCTTCTCGTAACTCTTTTTATCATCGGAGTTTTTGCCAAAGATCTCTGTCCCGTGCCCAATAGGGATGGATTCTACGAAAGATGCGATTATCTCGCTTCCAATTTCACAAAACCTCTCTCCAAGCGCACCGTAGCCAGATGGAAAAAGGCTTGCAACACCGGGGATCTGCAAAGCTGCTACAAACTCTCCTTGGCGTATGCTACGGGCAACGGAACATATCGATCCTTTTATAGAGCCAACAAACTGTGGCGACTAACTTGCGAAAACGGTAACGCGAAAAGCTGCTACAATCTCGCCAACTCCTATCTCCTCCATCACGGCGTGGAGATGAATCTCACCATGGCGCGTGACTATTTCGATCTTGCATGCGATATGGGATTTCGTCGCGCATGTCCACGCAAACGATAACCCCCTTTACATTAAGTTATTTTTAAGATATAATTGCTTTGGCGCAGCGGATAGCAGCTTGGCCGAAGGCCAAGAGGAAAGTCCGAGCTGCAGTGAGGCAGGGTTCCACCTAACCGGTGGCCGGCGAAGCCCTACGGGGATAAGCCGAGGGAAAGTGCAACAGAAAACAGACCGCCGATGGCCTTCGCGGCTCAGGCAAGGGTGAAAAGGTGAGGTAAGAGCTCACCGCCTCTTTGGCAACAAAGAGGGCAGTGTAAACCCAACCCGCAGCAAGTCGCACCTGGTTGGCGCCTCACACTTCGAGTGCGACGCTCGAGCTCTATGGTGACATAGAGCCTAGATAAATTGCTATCCAAGACAGAACTCGGCTTACAGCTGCGCCACTTCATCGATAGATCGTTTTGGAATCCACCAAAAGAACCGCATTTTTCGGCAAACTCTTCTTGATCTTCTCGATTACCATTCTCTTTTTGTCGCCTCGCAACTCTTCATCAGCCACTATCGCTACATGAACGTGCAAGTTTTCACCTCGCAACGTCACTTTCTCCACACGCACATGCACATCCTCTCTTTGTAGCTTCTCGTTCAAAGCGGCGATTTGGGAGTATATACGCTCCTCCGCAAAAAAGGTGCGCGTAGAGAGCCATAGCGGGATGACGATGAGCGCTACCATGAGACCTTTGATAAAAAATGCAGCCGCCGCGTAGCGTTGGGATGCGAAACCTAA
>Ga0256832_1002718_pt1 | contig 12078 bp, 9 predicted proteins | sample 134614metaG_FD_190534 | JGI IMG/M metagenome (GOLD analysis project Ga0256832, IMG submission 190534) | Hydrothermal vent microbial communities from Lau Basin, Pacific Ocean - 134-614 | ecosystem: Environmental > Aquatic > Marine > Hydrothermal vents | place: Pacific Ocean: Lau Basin | collected... | reverse complement strand
ATGGATAGAAACCTGGAGCGCACCGCTGCCGACATTCTGAATCGGGAAACAGCTGCCCAACTGCAAGAAATCTTTGGCAGATACGGCGAAGTGCGCAATGCCAGGTCGCTGGCACGGGCCATCGTCGAGGCTCGCCGGGTTAACGACATCCGGACGGTACAGCGGTTTTTGGAAGTCATCGGCCCCTGGGTGCGTGGGGACAGGCACCGCTACTTGTCCCAAGTCTTTCAGGCCTTGCGCATCGCTGTCAACGATGAGATGGGCGCACTTCGAGATTTTCTGCACGATGCGGCAGAAGTTCTTCGCCCCGGTGGCCGTCTGGTGATCATCAGCTATCACTCCCTGGAAGACCGTATGGTCAAACATTTTATGAAAACAGGCAGTGTCACCGGTGTGCCCGAAAAAGACTTCTATGGGCGTGTCATCCGCCCTTTGAAAATGCTTTCCAAAAAACCCGTGCTTCCCTCCGCGGAAGAGATAGCCCAAAATCCCAGAGCGCGAAGCGCTAAAATGCGCTTTGCGGAAAAAATTGAAACAACAGCACACTCAGCCCATGGCGACCAAAGAAAATAAAAATCTGTTCGGCAAAATCAGATCCTGGCCACAGCTATTGACCTGGATCCTGATGAATATATATTTCGTCGGATTCCTGGTGTTTCTTGGGATTTTATACATATCTCTGGTGCGCCATGTTGAGGGTAGCATTTATAAGATTGGTAAGCTGAATGAAGAAGTAGAGCGCCTACGCTGGGAATATATGGGGCTGCAGTCGGAGCTAATGTATGAGCGCACACAGTCTCAGGTAGTTGAGAAAATGAAGAAAAAAGGCTTGTCGCCCGGCAAGCAGGGCCCCAAACGCATTATCGCATCCGATGACATAACCGATTTGGTCAAGCAGTGAAGTTTAAGATTCAAATATTAAAACGCGCTTATATCGGCACTTTGGTGGTCCTGGTCCTGGCCCTGACGATCATCAGCAGGCTTTATCAACTCTCTTTTTATCCCGAAAAAGAAGAGCTGTTTAAAAATGCCCCATGGGCTCAGAAAGATAATGTCTTCCGGGATAGTATTACAGTTATTCCCGGCCGGCGCGGCAATATCCTTTCACGCGACGGCGAGATCCTGGCGGCTTCCTCCACTTTGTTTGACCTGCGCATGGACTTCGCCACCGGTCACCTGGACTCCGTCACATTTCTCAATGCGTTGGATTCCATCTCGTATTATCTGGCCCGTGTACTAAAACATTCCAGATATACCCCGGGCGGTTGGCGCGAGGTGCTCCTCCGGGCCTACAGAAACCAAAATCGCTACTTCAAAATCGCAGATAACGTCTCGTATAGCGAATATTCAAAACTGCGCAAGCTGCCCGTATTCCGTCTCGGACGTTACAAGGGTGGTTTTATCGCCGAACCACAAACGAAGCGGGTGCATCCGTTTAAGATGCTGGCCCTGCGCACGCTCGGATACGTCAAAGATGGCGTGACCAAGGTAGGATTGGAAGGTACGTTTGACAAAGAGTTGTCTGCCAACGACACCGTTCGGGAGCGCTTTATCCAGACACCCAACGGGCCGATCCCGCTTCATGATCCCACCTCCATTATCTCCAAGGTAGGTATGGATGTGGTCACCACGTTGGACATCAATTTGCAAGATGTGGTGCACAATGCCTTGCTCCGGGCATTGCAATATCACGATGCCGACCGCGGTACGGCCATACTGATGGATACCAAGACGGGCGCCATTCGCGCCATCAGTAATCTCGGTAGAGTAAAAAACGGCTGGGCCGAAATTTACAACTATGCCGTAGGTCATGCCTCCGAACCGGGCTCCACCTTCAAGCTGGCTTCTATCATTGCCCTGCTCGAAGATGGTTATGTGGATTTGGATGATAGCCTGAATATCTACGGAGGTAAGCGCAAGTTTTACGATGAGGAAATGGTGGATGCCTCCTATCATGGTTTTGACCGTACCACTGTCCGGCACGCATTCGAGATATCTTCCAACGTGGGGATTGCCTCACTAGTGGACAGCTTTTACAACCATACGCCCAAAGGCCGGCGGCGCTTTGTCCGTCATCTGAAAGACCTGCACCTGCACCTGCCCACCGGAATTGAAATCAAAGGCGAGGCTTTGCCATTTATCAAAGACCCCGATGCATCCACGGACCAATGGAGTGGTATTACCCTGCCCTGGATGGCCATCGGTTATGAAGAAAAACTGACGCCGCTGCAGTTGCTCACTTTTTACAATGCCATTGCCAACGACGGTGTCCTGGTAAAGCCTTATTTGGTATCAGAGCTCCAAAAGTCGGGCCGTACCTACAAGCGTTTTAAGCCTACGATTATCAGCAGTCGCTTAGTCAGTAGCCGGACACTCAAAAAAGTCCATCAACTACTCGAAGGCGTCGTCCAAAACGGTACAGCCAAAAAGCTGCGCACCGACTTATACCGATTCGCTGGAAAGACGGGCACGGCACAGATGAACTACGCCCGACGCAATGGCCAACAGAAGTATCAGGCGTCTTTCGTTGGTTATTTTCCTGCGGAAAGGCCGCGCTATTCTTGTATCGTCGTCATTTACGGCCCCAAAACAAACGGCTATTATGGCTCTGCCGTCGCCGGTCCGGTGTTCCGGGAGATAGCGGACCACTGCTTTCAGCTGGATCCGGCCCTGCACTACCCGGTCAATGCATTGGTGGCCAAATTCGATGCCCGAAAACTTCCCGGCCCGCAGCCGGTCTTTGCCGATGATGCCCGTACCATGGCCGAATTTGCGGGCTTGCCATTGCAGGATGCGTATCAGGAAGCGATTTGGGCAGACTTAAAGCCCGTCGCGGTTTCCGATTCACTATTGCTCCGCCCCAGGCAGTTGGCAGATAACTCCGTGCCCGACGTGCGCGGGATGACGCTCAAAGATGCCTTGTACCTGCTCGAGAACCGCCGGCTCAAAGTACGATTTAAGGGCACCGGATATGTGGTGGCCCAGTCCATTCGACCGGGCACCGCCGCCAAAGGCCAAACCATTTTTATCAGATTGAAGTCGTGAAGTACTTGCAAGACATATTGACTGGCGTCGCGCTCACAAGCCGCATCCCGGCACAGGCAGTGCCGGTAGAGGGCTTGTGTTTTGACTCCCGGCAAGTGCGTCCCGGCTACGCTTTTGTGGCCATTCGCGGCACCCGGGCGGATGGTCATCAATTCATACCGCGCGCCATTGAAAATGGCGCAAACATTATCATCGGTGAAGTGCAGCCACCGGGGCTCCCCCCGCACGTGCATTGGGTCGGTGTGCCCGATGCCAGAAAGGCTCTGGCCCTGATGGCGGCCAATTTTTACGATCGTCCTTCCGAAAAACTGCAACTCATCGGTGTCACCGGTACCAACGGCAAGACCACCACTGTCACGCTCTTGTATCAACTGATGGCCGGTCTCGGTATCAAGGCCGGCTTGCTCTCCACTATCGAAAATAAAATAGCCTCGCATACGGTTTCTGCCACCCATACCACGCCTGACCCCGTTACGGTCAATCGCTTGCTGGCAGATATGGTGCAGGCGGGATGTGAATATGCTTTTATGGAGGTCAGTTCACACGCCATTGATCAGCACCGTATTGACGGCCTCCGCTTTGCAGGAGCGGTATTCACCAATTTGACACCGGAGCATCTGGACTACCACAAAGACATGAAGACCTACATGAAGGTCAAGAAATCGTTTTTTGACAGCTTGCCCGATGATGCTTTCGCTCTGGTGAACATAGATGACAAGCATGGGCCGGTAATGTGGCAAAATACTCGTGCCCGCCGGTTTGGCTTGTCGCTGCGGACAATGGCTGACTTCCATGCCAGGATACAGGCCAACGGCTTGGATGGGCTTCAAATGACCGTAGAGGGTATGGAAGTTCATGCCCGCCTGGTCGGTCGTTTTAATGCCTATAATTTGCTGACGGCCTATGCCGTGGCGCGCATACTGGGATTTGACGCCCGGCAAGTTTTGACAGTTCTCTCCAATGCGCCCGGCGCGCCCGGACGGTTCGAAACCATTCGCGATGCCCATAGTCACCGCATCGGAATTGTGGACTATGCACATACGCCGGATGCCTTGGTTAAAGTATTGGATACCATATTGGAATTGCGCCGGCCCGGATATCAAGTGGTGACAGTCGTTGGTTGTGGTGGGGACCGCGACAAGACCAAACGCCCGCTCATGGGGGCCATCGCCGCCGAAAAAAGTGACCAGGCCATATTCACTGAGGACAATCCACGAAACGAAGATCCCGACCGGATAATAGCTGAGATGCTGGGTGGGGTGCCGCCCGCCCAACGTGAAAAGGTCCTGACTATTCGCGACCGGCGCACGGCCATCCGGACGGCTTGTCGCCTGGGCGGAGACAAGGCCATCATACTGGTTGCCGGTAAAGGTCATGAGAAATACCAAATCGTCCGGGATCAAAAGATTCCTTTTGATGACAGAGAAGAGCTGATAAGAGAATTTGAGCGCACGATGAAAGCGACGAATTGATGCTGTACCATTTGTTTACATATCTCGATCGAGCCTATGACCTGCCCGGAGCGGGACTGTTTCACTTTATCTCGTTTCGTGCCAGTGTCGCGGTGATTTTGTCGCTTATCACCACGATTACCTTTGGCAATCGCATCATTGCTTATTTGCGTAAGATGCAGATAGGGGAGACCGTGCGCGAGCTCGGCCTGGAAGGTCAAAAAGAAAAAGAAGGTACTCCCACAATGGGTGGAATCATCATCTTACTGGGTATATTGGTGCCTGTCCTGTTGTTGTCGGATTTGACCAATGTCTATGTGCGCCTGTTGATTTTGGTGACGGTTTGGTTGGGGGGCATCGGCATGGTGGACGACTATATCAAGGTTTTCAAAAAGAACAAAAAGGGGCTGAGCTCCAAGGCCAAGTTGTTGGGCCAGGTTGGACTCGGCCTGATTGTCAGCCTGACCATGCTGATGAGTGACAAAGTAGTGGTCAGTCTAAACCCCGAGGTGGCCGCCCAACGGCACTATCCTGTCGTCCGCAAGATATACGCATCGGATGTGCATGGGGAGGGGCCGGACTACGTCTGGGCAAAGGCGCCGATCACCAATGTGCCCTTTCTGAAAAACTACTCCGTGGACTATTCGGCTTTGCTCGATTTTTTGCCTCGATCCAAAGCCGTCACCCTGGCGTGGATCATCTTTATCCCCCTGGCCATATTCATCGTCACCGGTGTATCCAATAGCACCAACCTGACCGACGGTCTGGATGGGCTGGCCACCGGCTTGACCGCCATTATCGCAGTGGTGATGGCCATTTTTGCTTATGTGGCCGGCAACAGAATTGCAGCCAACTATCTGCACATACTGCACTTGCCGGGCGTCTCCGAGTTGGTGATCTATGCCGCCGCTTTCTTCGGTGCTACGATCGGCTTCTTGTGGCACAACTCCTTCCCGGCATCGGTATTCATGGGGGATACGGGCAGCTTGATGCTTGGCGGTGTCATCGCAACGCTGAGCCTGGTGCTCCGCAAAGAATTGCTCTTGCCCATTCTGGCCGGCGTGATGATGGTGGAGACCCTGTCCGTGATGATTCAGGTGGCCTACTTCAAGTACACCAAAAAGAAATACGGGCAAGGGCGCCGCATATTCCGGATGAGTCCCTTGCACCACCATTTTCAATTGCTCGGCATACCGGAAACCAAAATCGTAACGCGATTTTGGATAGTGGGTATTCTGCTGGCCATTATGACCATCATGACGCTGAAGATAAGATAATGAAAGGAGTCAAAAACATATTCTTGACGCTGAAAGGTGACCGTGTGATCTGGGCGATTATGATCCTCCTGGCTTTTTGGTCTCTTTTAGTGGTGTATAGTTCTACCGTCGAACTGGCCTACCGCTTCAAAGGAGGCAAGACAATGTTTTTTCTGTTCAAACAGTTGGCTTTCCTTATCGCCGGGTTTTTGATTGCCTATGTGGCCTATCGCCTGCCGCAAAAATTTTATCTGCGTGTGGCTCTCCCGGCGTATGTGCTGAGTATTGTCCTGTTGATTATCACGCCGATAGCTGGTGTATCCATAAACTCAGCCCAGCGGTGGTTGAATATCCCCATGGTCGGTTCTTTTCAACCGTCGGAATTTGCCAAGATCGGTATTATCATCTATTTGGCGAAGGTACTGACAGCCCACCAGGAGAACATAAAGGATTTACAAAAAGGCTTTATAAGGATTATTGTGCCGGTGTTGACCGTTTGCTTCTTGATAGCGCCTACAGACTTGTCCTCGGCGGTCATAATCTTTTTGACCGCCTTGTATATGATGTTTGTGGGTAGGGTTCGGATCGGACATATACTGGGTATGATTATGGGGGGGCTGTCGGTCTTTAGCCTGTTAGTGATTATAGGGCAGCAATTCAATAATTTTGTAAGAGTCGAGACTTGGCAGTCTAGATGGAGTAGTTTTCTCTCTGAGGAAATACCATATCAGGCCCAACAGGCACAAATCGCCATCGCACATGGCGGCTTGTGTGGCAAAGGGCCGGGGCACAGTTTGCAGTCCTTTTATCTGCCGTCGGCGTTTTCGGATTTTGCCTTTGCGATTATCACCGAAGAATATGGCTTTATCGGTGGCTTGATAGTCATCTTGCTCTATGTGGCTTTGATGGTCCGTGTGACGGGCTTAGCCAGCCGGGAAGAGTCCAGGACTTTCGAGTCACTGTTGATGATAGGACCGGCCTCGCTCATCGTCTTGCAAGCTATGGCCAATATAGCCGTCAATGTGGGCTTGCTGCCGGTGACCGGATTGCCGTTGCCCCTGATCAGCTTGGGGGGAAGTTCCATTTTGGTCACCAGTATGGCCTTTGGGATCATACTGAGTGTGAGCCGCCGCATTCAGAATCTGAAAGCGGCCCACGCCGCAGCATCATGAGAGTGTTGCTGTCGGGAGGTGGGACGGGAGGCCATGTTTTTCCGGCTATTGCGATAGCCAAGGCATTGAAAAAGTTCGATGCCGGAATTGAAATACTTTTTGTGGGCGCGGAGGGCAAAATGGAAATGCAGGCCGTGCCCAAAGCGGGCTTTGACATTGTGGCACTGCCGGTGCGTGGTTTTCAGCGCCGGCTGACCTGGCGCAATCTGGACACCATCCGCCGCCTGCTGTATTCCTTGCGCCGGGTACGGCGCATTCTAAAGGATTTCCGGCCCGACGTGGTCGTCGGTACGGGTGGTTATGCCAGCGCGCCGGCTCTGAAAGTCGCCCAACGCCTGGGCATCCCTACGGTCGTACAGGAGCAAAACTCCTATGCGGGGGTGACCAACAAACTGCTTGGTAGGCGGGCGCAGGCCATTTGCGTCGCTTATGAGGGCATGGACCGGTTTTTCCCAAAGGAAAAAATTGTCCTGACCGGCAATCCGGTGCGTGCGGACCTGACCAAGGACGTAAATACCACGGCGGCTTATGCCCATTTTGACCTGGATCCCGGTCGCAAAACGGTTCTGGTCATGGGCGGGAGTCTGGGGGCACGTACGATCAACGAAGCCATCGAAGCGGCAGCCCCGCATATCGCACGCGAAGAAGACGTGCAGGTGCTCTGGCAAATGGGGCGACTCTACCGGGAGCGCTTTGTGCAGGGCCGGGCGGCAAAGTTGGACCGGGTGCGCCCGCTGACCTTTATTGACCGCATGGATTATGCCTATCGCGTCGCCGATGTGGCGGTGTGCCGGGCGGGCGCCCTGACGCTTTCCGAGCTCATGGTGACCGGTGTGCCTGCCGTCCTGGTACCTTCGCCCAATGTGGCCGAAGACCACCAAACCAAAAATGCACGTACGCTGGTGAGCCATGATGCCGCCGCGTGGGTGCCGGATCAACAAGCCCGCGAGCACGTCTGGGACGAAGCGCTCCGCCTCCTGCGGGACGATGAAACCCGGCACCGTATGAGCAAAAATTTACTGGCGATGGCCAAGAAAGATGCGGCAGATGCCATCGCACGTGTGATTATAAAACTTGCCAGGCAAGAATGAATTATTTGACGAAAATATCCGATTCGCTGCGCAACAGCTACTGGCTGTTGAGTGTCGGCTTTGTGGTCGTACTCGGTATCGCCGCCGCACACCACAGGGCACGCACCCGTTTGTCCGAATGGGTCATCCGGATACAGCCCATCGGCAAAGAGGATCGTCGCCTTATCGTTGCCGAAGATGTCAAAGCACTCTTGCAAAAGAGCTTTATCGAAGATATCAATACATTAGATATTTCCCAAATCAAAACGCAGCGCATCGAAGCTGTACTGGAAAGGCATCCTTTTGTCGAAAATGCCGAGGTGTGGATTGATGCCAACAATGCCTTGCACATTTATATCCACCAGCGCGAACCTATTCTCCGCATTATTGACAACAACGGACTCAACTATTACCTGGATGCTTGGGGACATCGCATGCCGGTATCTTCCAACGCTACGGCACGCGTACCTGTCGCCACCGGTGAGCTACCGCCTTTCTTTGAAGAGTTTGTTCGGACTGACAATCGCCTCAGGCAGGTATTCGAAGTGGCGCGCATGATACGAGCCAATGCCACACTGCGGGCTTTGGTAGCTCAAATTGATGTCCTCAAAAACGGCGACATCGTCCTGATACCCGAGATCGGACACTTCCGCATCGTCTTGGGTGATGCATCCGATTTGAAAGACAAATTCGCCAGACTGCTCATTTTTCTCCGCGAGGGCCTGCCCTACGAAGGGTGGAGAAAATATCGAGAAATAAACCTGAAATTCACTAACCAGGTGGTTTGCACACGGCGTTGAGCCGGCCACCATAAACACTGTATCTATGGAAAATACCACTGCCATCCAAACCACCCCGAAACCAACCACCAAACCGATTACCGTCGCACTGGACATCGGCACCACAAAGATCTGTGCGATCGCAGGCCGCCTGGACGAGTTTGGTAAACTCGAAGTCCTGGGCATTGGCAAGGTCGTTTCGACCGGTGTCAACAGAGGCGTTATCTCTAATATTGACAAGACGGTCCGCGCCATCCGCGAGGCCGTCGATACTGCCGAAAAAGCCGCCGGCGTCAAGTTTCGCAATGTGCACGTCGGCATCGCCGGCCAGCATATCAAAAGCCGGCAGCACCGTGGTATCCTGACGCGCGACAACAATCAGGACGAGATTAGTCAAAAAGACATTGACAAGCTGATAGCCGACATGCATTTGCTGGTATTACCGCCCGGAGACAAAATCCTGCATGTGATTCCTCAGGAATATACAGTGGACTACGAGCAGGGGATTACCGACCCCATCGGTATGTCCGGTGTACGGCTGGAGGCTAATTTTCACATCATTACAGGCCAGGCCTCCGCTTCCGCCAACATTGTCCGTTGTGTGGAGCGGGCCGGTCTGAAAGTGCTGGACCTGACCTTGGAGCCTATCGCCTCTGCACATGCCGTGCTCTCCGATGAAGAGAAAGAAGCCGGGGTAGCTTTGGTGGACATCGGCGGTGGCACCACCGACCTGAGTATCTTCAAGGACGGTATCATCCGCCACACTGCCGTCATCCCGTTTGGTGGCAATGTCATCACCAGCGACATCGCCGAAGGATGCCATGTCACCAAGAAAAATGCCGAAAAACTCAAAGTGAAATTTGGCTCCGCCCTCGCCGCTGAGATTCACGAAAACAGAATCATCTCTATCAACGGCATTAATGACCGGGGACACAAAGAAATTTCCGAGCGCAATCTCGCCTTGATCATTCAGGCCCGTGTCGAGGAAATCTTCGACTATGTCCTCTGGGAAATCAAAAAGAGCAATTTCGCCGACAAGCTTATTGCCGGTATCGTCGTCACCGGTGGCGGTGCGTTGCTCAGGGATATTGACAAACTTATCGAGTATCATTTGCACTATCCCTGCCGTGTCGGACTGCCGCGAGAGCGATTTGCTCACGGATATAGTGAAAGCCTGGCTAACCCCATCTTCTCCACAGCAGTCGGTCTGCTCCTGCATGGCATTCAGCAGGCGGACAAGCATGTCCCGGCAGAAGAAGAGACCGTCCAAGCACATACCGAAACCTCTAAAAAGGCCAATCTGCTGGAAAAACTATTCCAGGGAGCCAAGCGCTTCTTTGAAATTGAAGATGACCTCAACGTCTAACACCTCCGAACAAATCTTGCCGCAACGAAACACATTTGTTCAACCATTTAACTCACTAACATCATGAAGTTCGAAATTCCCAAGCAAGAAAAGTCCATCATCAAGGTCATTGGCGTCGGTGGCGGTGGTGGCAATGCTGTCAACTACATGTTCAAGCAAGGTATTGTCGGTGTGGATTTTATCGTCTGCAATACCGACGCCCAAGTACTTGAAACCAGCCCGGTCCCCAACAAAATCCAGCTCGGCCCGTCACTGACCGAAGGCCGCGGCGCCGGGTCCAAACCCGAAGTCGGCAAACAGGCTTGTCTCGAGTCCATCGAAGAAGTCAAGCAATATCTGGCTGACAACACCAAGATGCTGTTTATCACGGCGGGCATGGGTGGCGGTACGGGTACCGGAGCCGCTCCCGTCATCGCCAAGGCAGCTCGCGAAATGGATATTCTTACCGTTGGAATCGTCACCGTTCCGTTCCAGTTTGAAGGCGGCCGCCGCAAAAAGTACGCGATCGAAGGGCTCAAAGAACTCCGGGAAAATGTGGATACGCTTGTCGTCATTTCCAATGACAAGCTCATGGAGATCTATCCCGATCTCGGTATCAATGAAGCCTTTGCCAAGGCGGACAACATTCTCACAACGGCAGCAAAAGGCATTGCCGAAATCATTACCATCCCCGGCTATGTCAATGTGGACTTCGAAGATGTCAATACCGTCATGCGCAATAGTGGCAAGGCGGTCATGGGTACCGGCAAGGCCGAAGGTGATAACCGCGCTTTGGCCGCCATTGATGCGGCACTCAATTCGCCGTTGCTGGAAGAAAACAATATCCAGGGAGCGACAAACATACTGATGCAGATCTCCTATGGCCGCAAGGAAGCTACCATGCTCGAAATCAAGCAAATCACTGATTTCATCAGCAAAGAAGTCGGTCAGGACACCAATGTCATCTGGGGCAACTGCCACGATCCCAATCTCCGGGATGAGTTGGCCATTACCATCATCGCTACCGGTTTTGAATATGCATCTCAGCTGACACATCATGCCGGCGCAGCACCTAAGGTCGTTCGCTTGGACGACGCCGAAGACGATGGCGATGCGCTCGCTTTGGGCAAGACAGACCAGCGTACCTTCGAGTTTGATGCGCCCACACCCAGCTATCTGGCTGATACCTTGATGCCCGATGAAATGGAGCTAGAGATGCGGCGCAAGCGTGCCGAGCAAGAGCGTCAGCGCAAAGCGGCTTTACTCAAACAAAACAACCCGGCCAAGCTCCATTCGTCCCAAACGCTCAACGAGCTGGAAAAGACTCCCGCTTTCAAGCGGCGTAGGATGCTCCTGGACGAGATTGATCTTGACGGAGACCAGGACTCCGGCTGGTCCGTCTCTCAGGACAACAAACTGGACACGCATTCCGGTAATTCCTTTATCCACAAAAACGTGGATTGACTGGTGCACTGCTGGCCCGGCACAGGGGTGGGGCCGGTACAAGAAGTTGGAAGCGTCCTCGCAATGGGTGATTTGTTAGTGAAGTGAATGGTTAGTGATTTGCGGACGCTACGAAAGGCCGGGCATACGCCCGGCCTTGTTTAATTAAAAATTAAGAATTAAAAATTAAAAATAACGAATTGGGAGCCCACGGGGGCTGCCGCAGGCAGCCACCCGTGTCGCTACTCCATCCCGCACCGCTAAACCGTCCCGCACTTACTTTCCCCAAAAGCGAAGCAAATAGCGCGCATCTTGCAAAAAGCATAAGCGGAAAGGGGCAAAGCCAAAATCAAGCAAAGCAAGTTAGTGCGGGGCCGCTAAACCGTCCCGCACTTACTTGCCCCAAGAGCGGAGCAAATAACGCACTTCAAGCAAAAAGCCTATGCGGAAGGACCAAAGCCAAAGACAGGCAAAGCAAGTTAGTGCGGGGTCGCTAAACCGCTAAACCGCTATACCG
>Ga0256832_1002717_pt1 | contig 12079 bp, 9 predicted proteins | sample 134614metaG_FD_190534 | JGI IMG/M metagenome (GOLD analysis project Ga0256832, IMG submission 190534) | Hydrothermal vent microbial communities from Lau Basin, Pacific Ocean - 134-614 | ecosystem: Environmental > Aquatic > Marine > Hydrothermal vents | place: Pacific Ocean: Lau Basin | collected... | reverse complement strand
GTCTCCTCTCGCTGACGGGCGGCTTCGATCAGGATTTCGAGATTGTTGCGCACCTTGTCCTGGCCATAGAGCTCATCCAGGCGTTTGATGCGCAGGGCCGCATCCAGACTGTCGGTGGGCTGGGCATTGGGATCGATCGGGCGTTCGGGCATGAGAAAAACAATGGAAGAATGTGATGGGGCGTTGCAGGGAGGATTGGTAAGAGTTATTATAGCCGGTCGTTTGTTCTACAACAAGTCAGCAACAAGTTTTCATCTATCGCCAGCTTGACGAAATATGCTTTTTTATGGTAAAACATTGCGCCGAAATCATTGGTTTTTCAAAGACGAAAGGCCAATGATGCGAACTTAAACCAATCCCTCGGATAGAAAATGCCAGTTATGAGGGATGTTTGGGGAATATGATATTCCCGCAGGAGGATAGTAATGTTGGATGCCCAATTTATCGAACACAACAAGCAGGTTTTGATTCACGAGCAAGAAAGATTGCATGAAGACATTCAACTTCTGAAACAAACGCTGAAGAATGAAGTGGATGTTGATATCGAGGAAGGCGATCCTGAGATCATCGAGCGGGAGAAAAGTGCGACGCTGCTGGAAGCCCTTGAGGCCAAGATGGCGGCCATCGAGCACGCTCTGAAGATTATTGCGGCGGGCCAGTATGGCATTTGTGAACGTTGCGGTGCGGAAATTCCCAAAGAACGGCTGGAAGTGAAGCCTGAAGCGACGTTGTGCGTTAAATGCCAGGGCGAGGTCGAGCGGATGCTGCGACGGGGGATGAATCCGCAGCGCACCCGCTGGCATTTCCCTGTGGAATAGTCTTGGGGCGTGGTTCAATTTAGGGGAAAACATGCTGTTCCGTAAATAGAACGCAGATGACGCAGAAAAAGCTGATCTACGCAGATAGAAAAGATAAAATCAGGATAATCTGCGAGAATCTGTGGGCATCTGATGTGTCTGCGTTCCATTTTCATTCCTCATCGGCGCGCAGCAGCTCATGGCGTCTGCTTCTTGTCTGTGACCAGCTCTCGCGCCCCGCCACTGTCCGGGACTCAAAGTCCGGCTCAAAGCTGAAAATCGGCTTCAGACGAATCTCATCTGCATCCTGCCGCGATTTTGTGGTACTGGCTGTGGTTGACGATTCCCAAAGCTGGCGTTACAATCTGTGTAATGTCAGCTTTTTTATTTCCGATAACATGGCCTTCTGGCCTCCCATTCATTTCGCGCGGGGAAAACGCAAATGGCTAAAGTACACGTTTCAACACACCCCCTCATTCAGCATAAAGTCACGATTCTGCGAGAGAAGGATACAGATTCCCTGCAATTTCGAAATCTGATCCGAGAGATTACCATTCTTTTGGCCTATGAGGCCACCATGGATTTGGAGTTGAAGCCTATCAAGGTGCAAACGCCCCTGGCGGAAGCCGAAGGCTTCGAGCTGCAAGAACGCATCGGATTGGTGCCGATTCTGCGGGCGGGTTTGGGCATGGTCAACGGCATCTGGGAGTTGGTGCCACAGGCCGAGGTTTGGCACATCGGGCTTTATCGGGATGAGCATACGCTGAAGCCGGTGGAGTATTATAACAAGCTGCCGGTGGCGCCCACAGTGCAAGTAGTGCTGGTGCTGGATCCGATGCTGGCGACGGGGGGCTCCGCCATCGCCACCGTGGATATTCTCAAACGCTGGGGCGCAAATCGCATCAAGTATTTGGGCATTATCGGCGCGCCCGAGGGCGTGAAAGCGCTGTCCGAAGCGCATCCTGACGTGGATATCTACCTTTCCTGCCTGGATAAGCATCTGACGCCCGAGCCTGAGAAGCCGGGCGATCCGCCCAAAGGTTTCATTGTTCCTGGCCTGGGCGATGCGGGCGATCGACAGTTTGGCACTGCCTGAGGTTAGCCGATTATGAGCAATCGACCCAGTTGGGATGAGTATTTCATGGACATCGCCCTGAAGGTGGCCGAGCGCGGCACCTGCGATCGGGCGCATGTAGGCGCCATCATCGTGCGCGACCGTCGCATTTTGACCACCGGCTACAACGGTTCGCCCGCGGGGCTGCCTCATTGCGATGATGTCGGGCATCTGATCGTGGACGGGCATTGCGTGCGCACCCTGCACGCGGAGCAGAACGCCATCATCCAGGCGGCCTATCATGGCGTTTCGGTGCGCGGCGGCGCCATTTACGTCACGCATCAGCCTTGCCTGACCTGCGCCAAGATGATCATCAACGCCGGCCTCAAGCGGGTGGTGTATGCGGGCGACTATCCCGACAACATCGCCCGGCAGTTCCTGGCCGAGGCGGGCGTCAGCCTGCAACGCATGATCTTGCCGGAGGAGAAGCTGGATGCAGTTCAGCATCACCCCGAATCAGGAAAAGACGGCGGCAATTCGGGCGAAACATGCTGTTAGCGACCATCCGTTTATACTCAGGAGATAAAGCCATGCACTTGCAGGAAGATTATGATCAGTGGAAACAAAATAGCCTGCTCAATATGAAAACACTGCAAGATTGGCGGCCTGTTATGGTCGGATTGGGCATTCTGGCCGCATTGATCGGCGCTGCCTTTGTAAAATTCTATATGGAGCAGAAAAAGTTGGAAGGCTACGATCTGGAGATTTCTTGATGTCACGGGGCCTGTTGATCCGAAAACCTGCTGCTGGCAAGTTGCTGCGTCTGACCATCCTGACGCTTTTCATGGCACTCCAATTCCTGCCCTTGTTCCCCATCCGGGTGCGGGCCGACGAGCCTGCCAAAAAGGTGCAGATTGTCCAGGGGGAGGTCGTCCCCCATGGGTTCGGACTGGTCTACCAGGTGAAAGGCTTGAAAACGCTGGATCGGCTGTATGTCAAGGTGCACACCGAGACCGGCAATCTCGATCCGCTGGCGGCGCTTGTCGCTGGCGATGCGGATGTCCTCAAGATTAATGTCGCCTTCAACGAGGCGGTGAACAAGGCCATCACCGAGGGCCGCGATCCGGTGGCCATGTTGCCCGATTTCGCCAACGAGCATTTTCTCATCTGGAACGATGACAGCGGCGGTTATGATTCAGCTTTCGAATACGCCATCCCCAAAGACGGCGACTACAAAATCCTGGTGTATCCCAATCCTGCGCACGCCAATTGGGGGAAATTCAGCCTGTCGGTGGGAGTAAATGAGCCGGGCGTGTTGACGGGCGAGGCTGAGCCCATGGGACAGCCATTCGTTTCAGTGATCAACATCTTTCCCCCCCAGAAAATCGTGCAGGAAGTGACCGGAATCGTGACTTCCGGCAAGCTCGAACAATTTCCTATCCGCCCGCTCACAGCAGGCGATACGATTTACGCCTATGCCGAAACCTCAGCCGGTGGCAGCGCCCCCATCCTCCGCCTGAAAGATTATGGCGACAAACTGTTGGCTGTGGGATTTGCCACGGATAAAGGGGAAAAGGCCGTTACACTGCAATACAAGCTGAAACAGGATGCCAAGAACTTCACCCTGACGCTGGGTGAGATGGGGGAGGGCGTCACAAGCAGCGATTATCGAGTGCTGGTGGGCGTCAATGCGCCCGATGTGCTCACCGGGCAAGCGCAGCCCACGCCAGGCATGACGGTGTTGCAGGAGCCTATTCCCGTACAGATTGGCATCAAGATGGATCAGATCACCGGTGTGGATCAGAAATCGGAGAATTTCGGTGTGGTGGATACGTTGCAGATGGAATGGCAGGACCCCAAACTGGCATTTGATCCCGCGGATTGCGACTGCAAATACAAGTCCCTCAGCACTAGCGATTTCATCAAATACGTGGCCGACCACGGTACGGTCTGGCCCGAGTTCGTCTATTTCAATCAGCAGGGGCGCCGCGATATCCAGAACGGGCTGGTGGTGGTGTTCAGCGATGGCCGGGCCATCTACTACGAGCGCGCCACCGTCACCCTGCAAGCGCCCGATTTCAACTTCCGACTCTATCCCTTCGACACCCAGACGTTCTACATCCGCATCCGCCAGGTGCTCCCCGCCCACCTGTTCATCTTCACCGAATTGCCCGATTTTTCTGGCGCGGGCAATCAGTTGGGCGAAGAGGAATGGGTGATCCAGGACAAATGGACAAAAATTGAGACTGTCGATAACTCCTCGCAGTTCAGTTTCGGGTTCACAGCCAATCGCCATTTGATGTACTACATCGTGCGCATTTTCGTGCCGGTGCTGATCATCATCATCGTCTCCTGGTTCACCTTCTTCCTCAAGGATTACGGCAAGCGGGTGGATGTGGCCAGCGCCAACCTGTTGGTCTTCGTGGCCTTCAACTTCACCATTTCCGACGCGCTGCCTCATCTTGGCTACGCCACCATTCTTGATCTGATTCTGGTGACGACCTTTGTCATCACCGGCGTTGTCGTCATCTTCAATGTGTGGCTGAAACGTTTGGAGATCACCAAGAAAGACTCCATCGCTCAGACCATCGATAAATACAGCATCTGGCTGTATCCCATCATCTATTTTGCCGCGTTCGCTTTGGTGGCCTTTTTCTTCACCAAAGGCGGCATCCAATAGCATTTCCATTCCAACCCTTTCACCAATCCAATCCCATTCAAAAGGAGCGACGTTATGGACAGACATGATGACATCGTGGCAGCGGAACATGAGATTTACTATCCCTCGCCCGAGGTGGTGGAACAGGCCTACATCAAGGATTATGATGCGGTCAGGGAGAAGGCGCTGGCCGATATCGAAGCCTTCTGGGCGGAACGCGCCCAGGAGCTGGACTGGTTCGAACCATGGGAAAAGGTGCTGGATGATTCCAATGCGCCTTTTTACAAGTGGTTCGTGGGAGCCAAGACGAATATCGTGCACAACGCCCTGGACCGACATGTGACCACCTGGCGCAAGAACAAGATCGCATTGATCTGGGAAGGCGAGAACGGCGATCAGCGTTCGTGCAGCTATTATCGTCTGTGGCAGGAGGTGAACAAATTTGCCAACATCCTCCGCAGCCTGGGCGTGAAGAAGGGCGATACGGTGACCATCTACATGGGCCGCATCCCCGAGCTGCCCATCGCCATGCTGGCCACGGCCAAGATCGGCGCCATTCATTCGGTGGTCTATGGCGGTTTCAGCGAGCAGGCCCTGGCCGACCGCATCAAGGACGCGCAGAGTCGGGTGCTGATCACCGCGGATGGCGCCTGGCTGCGGGGCAAAACAGTGAATCTGAAGGACATCGCAGATGAGGCGGTGCATCGTTCGCCCGTGGTGGAGCACATGGTGGTGGTCAAGCGCACGGGCCAGGAGGTGAACATGGAGCAGGGCCGGGATTTTTGGTATCACGATCTCGCCCGATTGCCCATTGCTTCCACCAAGGCGGAAACCGAGGTCATGGATGCCGAGGACCCGCTGTTCATCCTCTACACCTCGGGCACCACGGGCACGCCCAAGGGCGTTCTGCACACCCATGGCGGCTATCAGGTTTACACCAGCACCACCCTCAAATGGGTGTTCGATTTGAAGGATGACGACCGCTGGTGGTGCGCCGCGGATCCGGGCTGGATCACCGGACACAGTTACATCGTGTATGCGCCGCTAATCCTGGGGGCGACCACCTTCATGTATGAAGGCGCGCCCAACTATCCCTATCCCGACCGCTGGTGGAAGATGATCGAGCGCTACGGCATCACCGTCTTCTACACCGCGCCCACAGCCATCCGCGGACTGATGCGCTTTGGCGACGCCTGGCCCGCCCGCCGCGATCTCAGCTCTCTGCGCCTGCTGGGCTCGGTGGGCGAACCCATCAACCCCGAGGCCTGGCGCTGGTATTACCGCGTCATCGGCAAAGAAAAATGCCCCATCATGGACACCTGGTGGCAAACCGAGACGGGCGGGTTCATGATCACGCCCGTGCCCTCCTTCCCGCTCAAACCGGGCTCCGCCACCAAGCCCTTCCCGGGCATCGACGCTGACATCGTAGATGAAGAAGGCGATCCGGTCAAGCCCAACGAGGATGGCTATCTGGTGGTCAAAAAGCCGTGGCCCGGCATGGCCCGCACCATCTACGGCGATCCTGACCGTTATGTGCAGCAATACTGGGATCGTTACAAAGAGCAGGGCTGGTATCTGACGGGCGATTCGGCCCGCAAGGACGAGGACGGCTATTTCTGGATCATCGGTCGCATCGACGATGTGATCAAGGTCAGCGGCTATCGTCTGGGCACCGCGGAGATCGAGAGTGCGCTGGTCAGCCATCCCGCTGTGGCCGAGGCCGCGTGCATCGGCATCCCCGACGAACTCAAGGGGAATGTCATCTGGGCGTATTGCATCCTGCGTCAGGGCTATGAAGGTTCGGAGGATCTGGTGGATGAGTTGAAGAAGCACGTGCGACGGGAGACCGGGCCCATCACCGTGCCCGCCAAGATATTCTTTGTGGACAGCCTGCCCAAGACCCGCTCGGGCAAGATCATGCGCCGGGTGCTGAAGGCGCGGGCGCTGGGACAGGATGAAGGCGACACTTCTACGCTTGCTTCCTGAGAAACGCTATCGACGCTTCTTCAAGCCCTTCGGGAGACACAAGCCCGAAGGGCTTTTTCGTGGCCGATTTTGTAACTGCTAAGGTCGTTTTCGCATGAACGAACCTGACAGGTTCCTTTGGTAGCGATTCAGGGCCTTGCACGCCTTGTTGCTGGATGAAAACGGAACATCTTACCGCCAAGGTTACGAGAACCTGTCAGGTTTGAGTGAAAAAAGACAACCTTATGGCATACGTTAGCAGTTACCCGATTTTGCTACCTGTTTTGGGGGAGATGAGAATTTTGCGTTTTGAGACGCCATCGGTTAAAGTCTTAGCCGTTTGAATTTTCCGATCTTCTCATCCCCGCAACAGGTGTCTCATGTTTAAGCTTTTCAATCGCACACAGCGCCCTCAACCCGAAGTGTTGGCCAAATGGGGCCGCAATAACGAATGTTGGTGCGGCAGCGGCAAAAAATACAAACATTGCCACATGCCCAAAGATTTCCCCAAGAAATAATCCCCCCGACGACCGGCCTCAGGCCGGTTTTTCTTTTTCGGTCCGGACTTCCACCCGCCCATCATCCATCTTCACCCCATCGCCTGTGTGAATCTGACTAATGTCGATCTGATCGACCATGGGGATATTAGCAATGATGGCCCCTACTGCGGTAATGGCCTCGGACTCGGCGTTGATCATGGCCCGGGGGGCGACGCCATTGCGGGCGAGTCGCAATATGGTGTAGGAGCCCACCGTGGAGCCTTTGCCATGGGGAAAGACCAGGATTTTGCCCGCGATGCTCTGGCCTTTGAGAGGATGGTTTTGGTCCAGGATGACGCCCGTTTCCGGATCGACGCCGCCGAGGAAACCGATAGAATCGGGACTGACCAGGGCTTCTCCCTCGGCTTGTCCGGCTCTTACGATGCGGCCATTGAGAATGATTGTCTTCATGGGGTGTTGACGATAGGGGAAAATAATGCTGATTGGAGTCGATATAGTGTATGATTACGGTACTTGTTTTATAGCCAATCGTCAAGTTTAGCGATCGTTTTCCCCGGTGAATGACTATGCCTCAACCTGTTCTCTATGGCGGCGTCGAAGCAGGCGGCACCAAGTTTGTCTGTGCTGTGAGTGATTCGTCCGGCCAAATCCTGGATGAAATCACTTTCCCCACCACCACGCCCGCCCAAACCCTGGCTCGCGCCATTTCCTTTTTCGAGGGGGTTGCCGGCTTGCAGGCTGTCGGCGTTGGCTCCTTCGGGCCGGTAGACCTGCGGCCCGGCTCTCCCACATGGGGATTTATCACCACCACGCCCAAACCGGGCTGGCAACACACCGATGTGGCGGGGATCCTGGGACGGGCGCTGGGCCTGCCTGTCGCTTTTGACACCGACGTCAATGCTGCGGCGTTGGGCGAAAAACGCTGGGGCGCAGCCCAGGATGTGGATGATTTCATCTATCTCACCATCGGCACGGGCATCGGCGGCGGAGGCGTCATCAATGGCGGGCTGATGCACGGCCTGCTGCATCCCGAGATGGGGCACATCCGTCTGCCTCACGACCGGGAGAGCGATCCCTTCCCGGGCGTTTGTCCCTACCATGGCGATTGCCTGGAGGGAATGGCTTCGGGCCCGGCTATTGCCGCTCGTTGGGGCGTTTCCGCCGATCAACTGCCTCCCGACCACCCCGCCTGGGATCTGGAGGCCCATTATCTGGCTTTGGGCCTGACGAATTTCATTCTCACCCTTTCGCCCCAGCGCATCATTGTGGGCGGCGGCGTCATGAGTCAGCGTCAGCTTTTTTCCAAAATCCGGGCGGATGTGAAGCGCTTGCTGGCAAACTATGTCCAGCATCCCGCCATTCTTCACCATCTGGATGACTACATCGTCTCGCCAGGACTGGGAAAGCAGGCGGGCGTCATGGGGGCGCTGGCGTTGGCTATGGCATTAGACTGCGAATAATGGTAACTGCTAAGGTCGTTTTCGCTTGAATGAACCTGACAGGTTCTTTTGGCAACGATTCAGAGCGTTACACGCTTCATTGCTGGCTAAAGACTGCACATTCTACCACCAACGTTACGAGAACCTGTCAGGTTTGAGTGGGAAAAGACAACCAACTGGCATACGTTAGCAGTCACGAATAATGAGAAAGTCCCAACAGGATTTCAGGGGATGGCATGCCGGGCGGATTCGCAATCCGGCGGGTTTTTACAATACCAATACCCCTTGAAATCCAAAATGGACAGGAAAAACAACAACGGTTTTATCCTCCCCGTTTAGCGACGCTATTGTCAAACTTGTCAAATTTTTTAATTTGGGGGATAATAGCCCCTGGTAATGGCATTCGCAAGGATTCGTTCGGCGATGCTATTGGTGAAGGAGCTTAATTTAGTTTTATTAGCTTGGGCCGATTAGCCTTTTTGGCGTATCGCGCGTTCACAAGGCAGTTTTACCTTCTCGCCGCTGTCTGAATTCTTTGTTAGTTATTCTCTTTTTACAACTAATAAGCCTGTGAGCATTGCGTCTCTGGGGGCGATTCAGCATTCTCGCACTGAAGACGTCCCACACCTTGTCCTTCATCTGCATTGGAGGCTTGCCAATGATGCGGATAAGCGCGCGCGTTTTCTGATATGGGCCGAAGACGCCGGCGTTTCTCCCCCCAAGCGTCGACGCGGCCGGCGCGCCAACCATCCTGCGCCCCGCCCGCATCCTTTCGCACTGAAGGATCAATCGCTCATCCGTTATCAATTGCAGCGCTTCGACAAAATGCTTATCACTCAGGGCGTCGAAGATTTTATTCTGCAATTACCCGCCACGCGCACCGGACCCCTGCCGTCTCCTCAGTTGCCGCAGAATTGGGAACTGGATATGAAAGATGTGCGCCTGGAGCCCTGGATCATTCAGGGCACGCGGGCGCCTTTTATTCGCATACTGGATATTCTGAGGCTTACTGGCGATTGTGATTGTCCCGGACATCTTCTCTTTGGAGATGATTTGATTTATTGGCGCAAGGCGCTTGGTCTGGCTTTGGAGATTCTCAGCCAACAACAGTATGTGCCCTCCCTGATTAACCGGGATGGCGTTATCGAGGCCCGATGGCGGCCCGTTTTCGAGTCTCCCGTTATCAAAGAGAAACTGTATACACTGGCCGCCGCTATGCCGCCGCTATGCCGGGCAGAGCTCGGGCCGGGAGAAAGCGCCTTTTCTTCTCTGGATTACCTGCAATCTTTTATCACCCGTACAGTGGATACTTTTGCCCGCACCTGGGGAGCGGAAGCGCCGCACCGCATCGCCTATCTGCACAATGGCAATGGCGTTGCCGATTGGCTCAAGGCGTTGCTACGATCAGAGGGAGTCATCCCGGAACCTGACGGACGATTGCAGCGCCTTGTTTATCAGGTGGAGGATTGGCAGCGCAACCTCCTGCCGGCGGGCAGCACCCAATACACCATCGCTTTCCGGCTGGAAGCGCCACCGCCCGCCTCGAATGGCAAAATCTGGCATGTCCCCCAGAAAGGGTGGCGACTGAGTTACTACCTCCAATCCCGTTCCAATCCAGACATCCTGATACCCGCATCGCAAGTTTGGCAAACCCAGGAAGAAATACTCATCAGTCAGGGGCTACGTTTCGATCATCCGCAAGAAAAATTGTTGAAGGGATTGGGGTTGGCAGCCAATATCTTTTCTCCCATCGAAAAAAGTCTGCGTTCCGTCGCGCCGGTTTCGGTAGAGCTGACAACGACCGAGGTGTATGAATTCCTGCGGGAGGCTGCGCCTCTTTTGCAACAAAGCGGTTTTCATATCCTCCTGCCCCCCTGGTGGGAGCGGGCCGGGACGTGTTTGGGACTCAAACTCTATCTCAGTCCCATTACGCCGGAACCGGTGGACGTCGTCCTGTCTCCCAACGCCCCCGAAAAGCCTGTCGCCTTTCAATGGGAGCTGGTATTGGGGGATACGACGTTGACCCGCGAGGCATTCAGTGATTTGGTCAGTTTGCGTTCGCCTCTGGTGCAGCAAAATGGCCATTGGCTACGCTTGGATCCCGAACAGATCGAAGCAGCCCAGCGTTTTTGGGAGCGTCATTCCTTCGAAGGCCATCTCACCCTGCTTCACGGGATTCGCGTCGCTCTTTCTTTTGATGAGCACACGATGGTTTCGGGCCTGCCGGTGCACAAAGTTTCGTTGGGCGGCTGGTTGCCTGAACTTTTGCGCCGATTGGGGTCGGGCGATGAGCTTTTGCGCGAAGCGCCGCAACCGCCCGGACTCAGAGGCGAACTTCGTCCATATCAGCGTTATGGTGCAGCATGGCTGCGGGAGCATTACCATCGCGGCCTGGGCGCCATTTTGGCGGACGACATGGGCCTTGGGAAGTCTATTCAGACCATCGCTTTCCTTCTGCATGAGAAAGCGGAGCAAAAGATGCTGCCCGGGCCAACATTGTTGATTTGCCCCACCTCGCTGTTGGGCAACTGGCGACGGGAAATTCAGCGTTTCGGGCCCTCGTTAAGCATCTACACGCATTATGGGCCGGATCGCGCTCGCAACGGCGCCTTTGCCGAGGCAATTTCGGGCCGGGATATTATTCTCACAAGCTACGCTTTGGCCCGCCGCGATGCCGATTTTCTGCAAGAGCAAGACTGGTTTGGCCTGGTGCTGGATGAAGCCCAGATGATCAAAAACCCGGACGCATTGGTCACCCGGGCAGTCAATCAATTCCAGGCCGATTATCGTTTTGCCCTGACAGGCACTCCTATCGAAAACCGTCTTTCAGAATTGTGGTCTATTTTCAATTTCCTCAATCACGGTTATCTGGGCAGCCGCACCAAGTTTCGCAAGGAATTCGCTTTGCCCATCGAGAATTATCAGGATCAGGTGGCGCTGGCCCGCTTGCAGCGCATGGTGCGTCCTTTCATCCTGCGCCGACTCAAAACCGATCCCGCAGTGATCCAGGATTTGCCCGATCGGCTGGAGATGGATGTGTACTGCACGCTGACCGACGAACAGATCGAGCTTTATCAGAAGGTGGTGGACGAGGGACTGCCGCGCATCGCCGACGCCACCGGCGGCAGCCGTCGTATTCATGTCTTCAACTTGCTCACCAAGCTCAAGCAGATTCTCAATCATCCCGTCCAATATCACTACAAAATCGGGCCGAACAGTATTCCCAACGAGCCTCTGGCCGGGCGCAGCGGCAAGCTGGATCGTCTCACCGCCATGCTGGAAGAAGTGCTGGAAGTGGGCGATAAGGCCCTGATCTTCACCCAGTTTGCCGAGATGGGGCTCTTGCTCAGCGAGCATATCCGTGACGCCCTGGAAACGCCGGTGCTCTATCTTCATGGCGGCGTGCCCGGCGGCAAGCGTCAGGAAATGGTCAACCGTTTTCAGGAAGACCCCCATGCGCCGCCTATCTTTATTCTCACACTCAAGGCCGGAGGGTTGGGATTGAACCTGACCGCGGCCAACCATGTTTTCCATTACGATCGCTGGTGGAATCCCGCTGTGGAGAAACAGGCGGCGGATCGCATCTTCCGCATTGGGCAGACCCGCAATGTGCAGATTCACAAATTCGTTACAGCAGGCACGCTGGAAGAAAGCATCCAGGAAAT
>Ga0256832_1002716_pt1 | contig 12080 bp, 7 predicted proteins | sample 134614metaG_FD_190534 | JGI IMG/M metagenome (GOLD analysis project Ga0256832, IMG submission 190534) | Hydrothermal vent microbial communities from Lau Basin, Pacific Ocean - 134-614 | ecosystem: Environmental > Aquatic > Marine > Hydrothermal vents | place: Pacific Ocean: Lau Basin | collected... | reverse complement strand
AATAAGCAAAAAAAAAAAGAAAAAAAAGAACATCATAAACAACAAGATACGGAAATCCAACAAAAAGAAAAGCAAAAAACGGCTGAAAAGCCCAAAAAAAATATGTCAAAAAAACACAGCCCTACCAAAGCCGAATTAGAACAAATGCTTAAAGATGAGAAAGATAAGTATTTGCGTTTGTATGCCGAATTTGAAAATTTTAGAAAACGAACAGCCAAAGAAAAACTGGAACTTTTTGAAACGGCTTCTGAAAAGGTTATCAAAAACTTATTGCCAATTTTAGATGATTTTGAACGTGCTATTGCCGAAATGAAAAAAAATAAAGAAGATGAAATGGTAAAAGGTGTCAGTTTGATTTATGATAAATTAAAGAAAACCTTAGAAAAAGAAGGTTTAAAACATATAGAAGTGCAAAAAGGTGATAGTTTTGACCCTGAAATTCACGAAGCTATTGCACAAGTGCCGGTCGAAGACGAAGAGATGAAAGATAAAATTGTCGATGTTGTAGAAAAAGGTTACCAATTAGGGCCTAAAAACATTCGTTTTCCAAAAGTTGTAACAGGAAGATAACACGTTGTAATTCAAAGAAATATAAAAGCTGTCATTGATTCATTCTGCTTCAATGGCAGTTTTGTTGTAAACAAACCAATACACAAATGAAAAGAGATTATTACGAAATTTTGGGGGTTAGCAGAACAGCCACAGCCGCAGAAATCAAAAGAGCTTATCGAAAAAAAGCCATTGAATATCATCCTGATAAAAACCCGGGTGATAAACAGGCGGAAGAAAAATTTAAAGAAGCTGCCGAAGCTTATGAAATTTTGTCCGATCCTGACAAAAAAGCACGTTATGACCAATTTGGTCATCGCGCATTTGAAGGCGCTGGCGGCTATGGCGGTGGTCACCACATGAATATGGAAGATATTTTTGCCCAATTTGGTGATATATTCGGTGACATTTTCGGAGGAGGATTCGGTGCGTCACAAGGAAGAACCTATCGTCGTCGTAGTGCGCCGCAAGTGCGTGGTACCGACTTACGCGTTAAGCTCAAAATTACCCTTGAAGATATTATAAAAGGTGGAGAAAAGAAAATAAAAATAAAACGTAAAGTTAAAGCGCCCGGTACCACTTATCAAACTTGTCATCAATGCGGCGGAAGCGGTAAAATAACCCGTGTAACCAATACTATTTTTGGTAAAATGCAAACAACAGGAACTTGTAATGTTTGCGGTGGCACCGGACAAGTATTAAAATCACGCGGACATGGTTCCGATGCCAACGGCATGATTCTCAAAGAAGATATCGTGAGTATCAAATTGCCCAAAGGGGTGCGCAATGGCGTACAACTGAGAGTAGGAGGAAAAGGTAATGAAGCACCCACAGTCAATGGTGTTCCCGGCGATTTAATCGTGCAATTGGTTGAACAAAGTGACGAAAAATTTAAACGTGAAGGCAACAATTTACATTATGATTTATATGTCAGCATACCCGAAGCAGTTTTAGGAACTGATAAAATAATTGATACACCTTCCGGAAAAATTAAATTGCACCTGGAACCCGGTACGCAATCTGGAAAAATTTTACGTTTAAAAAATAAAGGCGTTCCAGATATTGATGGCTATGGCGTTGGAGATTTGTTGATCAATGTCAATGTTTGGGTGCCGAAAAAATTAGATAAAGACCAGAAAGAATTTTTTAAAAAGCATTTTACGCATCCTAATTTTCAACCCAATCCGGGTAAATCGGAAAAATCTTTTTTTGAAAAAATACACGATTTATTTTCCTAAACTTACAAATCTGCCGTTAAAGGCAGATTTTTTTATGATTTGAAACCGGATTGCATTAAAACGTATCTTAAAAAAAATTGTATATTTGTTTCGAAGCCTGCAACTATATGGAAACAAAAAAGCCAAATGATAATTTAGAAGAAGCTCTTATCCAGGAAAAAGAAAAAGTCGTCAAACAGGAATTTAAAGAATTTTGGCAAGTTGCTATCGATTTTGTCAAAGAACTGTTTAATATCAGAAAAAATAGCGATAAAGACTTTACCCGACAAATCATTCTTGAAAATATTCCTTTTCGAGGACATACTGCTTGGCTATTGATTTTTTCAGTAATGATTGCTTCAGTTGGTTTAAATGCCAATTCAACACCGGTTGTAATTGGTGCGATGCTTATCTCTCCATTAATGGGACCTATTATGGGCGCCGGTTTTGCCATCGGCACCAATGATATCGATACATTTAAAAAGTCGGGCATCAATTTTCTGGTTATGGTGACTTTGAGCATACTAACCTCATTTATTTATTTTAAAATTTCGCCCTTAGCTTACGAATCCAGTGAATTGTTAGCTCGCACATCTCCGACATTTTTTGATGTTATGATTGCATTTTTCGGAGGACTTGCCGGTATTGTTGCCTTAACAAAAAAAGGTTTTTTTAACGTAATTAGCGGGGTCGCTATCGCAACCGCCTTGATGCCGCCGTTGTGCACAGCCGGTTTTGGTTTGGCAACGGGTAATATGCACTTTTTTTCTGGAGCAATGTATTTACTATTGATTAATTCGTTTTTTATTTCTCTGGCAACCTTCTTGATTATCAAATATTTACATTTTCCTGTTGCACATTATCTCAACTCTGCCAAAAGACGTCGTATCAGTCGTTTTATTTATGTTTTAGCCGTTTTGGTGATGATTCCCAGTATTATGTCATTTATAAAAATGTATAACGAAGAAATTTTTAAACGTTCGGCTGCATCCTTTGTCGAAAAACATATCAAATATGAAGGTGCGCAGATTATCAAAACGCAGATTAATCCGCAATCTAAAGAAGTAGCAGTTTATTTAATGGGCGAAATTGTTCCAAATGAAACCATTGAACAATGGCAAAGCCGTTTGCAGAATCATCCGGACTTTAAAGATGCTGTTTTAAGAATCTACCAATCGGCTGATAATACACGTGAAATTGAACAAAACTTATCGGAAAAACTCAAGCAACAAATATTAGACAAGTTATTTAAAGAAAACAAAGAAACTATCAAAAATAAAGATGCACAAATAAAACGTTTAACGGCGGAATTAGTAAAACTCAAACAACAAAAAGAACAAAGCCGGTTGCCATTTGACCAATTTTCAAAAGAAGCTAAAACCATTTTCCCCGATATTAAAGAACTGAGTGCCGGGCAGCTGGTTAATACTGATTTTAAAAAACATGACACTTTACCTGTGTTTTTAGTAAAATGGGAGAAATTGCCACGATATAAACGCCGTCGTTTAGAAAAAACTTTTTATAAATGGACCAAAGAACGTTTACATTTAGATACGCTAAAATTGGTTAGTTTACCATAATATCAAACTTGAACAATGTCAGTTAATACTATAAAAATATTATATTTGCCATAAGTTTTTACGAAGATTTATTATTGTTGAAAAACCCATAAAAAATGAAGAAAATATTAATTATCGAAGACGAAGCGGCTATTAGACGCGTTTTAAAACGCATCTTGGAGCAAATGGATAAAACTTACCAAATAGAGGAAGCCGAAGATGGGGTAGAAGGGCTGGAAAAAATTAAACAAAACGATTATGATTTGGTATTATGCGATATAAAAATGCCGAAAAAAGACGGTATTGAAGTTTTGGAAGAAAGTAAAAAAATAAAACCCGAAACAACTTTTGTGATGATTTCGGGACATGGTGATATCGATACAGCTGTTGATAGTATGCGACTTGGCGCTTTTGATTATATACCGAAACCACCGGATTTAAACCGCTTGATGACTTCCGTAAGAAATGCATTGGAACACAAAGAATTGGTAGTAGAAAACAAGCAACTGAAAAAAAGAGTGAGCAAGAAATATGAAATGATTGGCAAGTCGGATAAAATACAACGCATAAAAGAGGTTATTGAAAAAGTTGCCCCGACCGATGCCCGTGTATTAATAACCGGAAGTAACGGAAGCGGGAAAGAATTGGTTGCTCATTGGATTCATCAAAAAAGCAAACGAAACAAAGGTCCTATGGTAGAGGTAAATTGTGCAGCCATTCCTTCCGAATTGATCGAAAGTGTTTTGTTTGGTCATGTAAAAGGTTCTTTTACAGGGGCTTATAAAGATAAAAAAGGTAAGTTTGAACAAGCTAACGGTGGCACCCTGTTCCTTGATGAAGTAGGGGATATGAGCTTGTCGGCACAGGCAAAAGTGTTGCGAGCCTTACAAGAAAACCGGATTAACCGAGTAGGAAGTGATAAAGATATCAAAGTAGATGTAAGGGTGATTGCCGCTACTAATAAAGATTTAAAAAAAGAAATTGCAGAAGGGCGGTTTAGAGAAGATTTATACCACCGATTGGCGGTGATCTTAATTGAAGTGCCTTCGCTTAATGAACGCCGCGAAGATATTCCGCTGTTGATTGAGCATTTTACTAAAAAAATAGCCGCCGAACAAAATATGCCGGTCAAAAAATTTAGTGAAAAAGCCATTAAAATGTTACAAGATTACGACTGGACCGGCAATATTCGCGAATTACGTAATGTGGTAGAACGCTTGATGATTTTAGGCGGTAATGAAATCACCGATAAAGACGTCAAGATGTTTGCAAGCAAATAATAAAACATCATTTTTCAATATAGATATATCTTAAAAAAAGAAAGTGAAGAATTTTGACGCTATCCTGAAATATTGGGGAACATACATTTGTAAAAATTTTTATTCTACTAAGGTTTAATTGTATGATTAACTACATCTTTCACAAAAACAAAAGAAGTATTGATATGAGTTTATTATAATAGTGTGTTCATTTGTAAAACACTGCTACTAACAGAACATTTTTTGTGTCAATTTATTTTGTTAAGCATTTGCTCACTTATGATAATATAATATGCTTGACAGGACACTGGTGTTTACTTAAAACTAATTAAAGCATCAAATACTTCCAAGACCGATTTGACATATTGTTTAAAGTCCGGATAATCTTTTGGCATAATATCATCAAATGAAGTATCTGCTGTTATGGTTACTTCCAATTTGGCATCTGATAGCTTTTTATATGAAGCCGTATAATGATGCTTTTGAAATGTAAATTCTTCATTATCTGGTATTTCATTAAACTTTTTACCGTTTTTTAATTCTATGGTATAATGTGATACATATTTTTTAGTGTTTTCATAAAAAATATACTTAATAGGATAATACCGTGTTTCATTATTGATAATGTTTTGCGTATATGATTTCAGTTGTAATGGTAATTTAAAAAATTGAGATTTACCTAATTTTTGCATCTTGTTTTGAACTTTAAATTTGGCTTCTAATTGCGCCGTATCATGTGTCCGGTCATTATCTACGATTTTATAGGAAATTAAATCCAAATCTAATTGATCCATATCTTCAAATGTTTTAATGATATCCTTTTTAAGTTTGATATCACTTTTTTGATTGAGTAAATCATGTAGAAATGCTGCACGCTCTCCTTTACCTGTAAGTGTAATATCAAGAATTTGCTTATCGGGATAGATAGTATAAACAACATCGGACTGGTAGACAGCCGGAATGGCATGATTTTGATAAATTTGAATCAAACCTTGTTTAACCGGTTCGTCTTTTTTATAGGGTATTTCCAACGCATTGGCGCCATACAAACTTATTGTTTCCGAATTAAATGGCAAATCTTTATCGGTCAATTCCAAATAGTGCCCTACGCCGTCAATATCTACTTTTGCAATACAATGATTAAAATTAATGGCCGGTAATACATCGCTGTTTTTGCCATTGTCTGCTGTGTTGACTAAGACCAAATTAACCTTTAAGCCGGCTTTTCTGCCCAAAGTAAGAAATAATGTTGAAAAATCTTTACAATCTCCCAATTTTGATTCCAATGTTTTAGAAGGTTTTTGTGGGATAAATCCACTTTGTTTAAAGTCAACAAAACTATAAGTTAGGTTGGCTGCCATATAATCATAGATTTTCTTGGCACGTTCATTTTCAGACAGATTTTTATAACCCTCGGGAAAAATTTTGTCAAAAGTTTGATTAACCGTTTTATCATATTTGATTGACCAGCGCGACAAATCGGCATACCATTTGGCTATTTCGTCCCAAGAATCGATTGTGCTGACATGCACCACACGTGCTACATCAATTAAAGGAGGCATAAAATCCTCACTCGGGGGTAAACCTTTCAACATTTTGTCGTACCAGTGGTATAAAGTATATTTACCCATGTTTTTTTTATTAAAATTAACTTTACCTCCGGTAACCGTATAGTGTATTTTTTTGTTTTTGGGTGCTATAATCCTAAAATTTGTTTCCAAAGAAGGGGAGTAAGTGTCAAAACGGAATTGTTTGGTCAAATCTTTATAAAAACGACCTGTTGAAGTATAATTGACTTCGTATTCCGTCAGAATAACATCCCCTACACTTAAACTGTTAAAAACCAAATAAGAGCCCGAACGTTCTGCCGGCACAATACTGCCGTCGGGTTTGACAATTTCGGACTTAATCACTTCATAATCACCTGACAAACCCAAATTATATTCTTTTAAATCTTCAATACCTTTTTCAGATGTTATTTCATATATCATTATATTATGATTGGTGTGAGCGCCTTCATTATAAAGTAAAATGCTGTAGTCATCCAGTAAGATATTGATACCGTAATTGTTCTTTTTAATTTTGCCGCGATTGTTTTTGATATATTCATAAGGGTCGTCGAGTAGAACTTTTTTGAGAGGATTTTTGACATTTTCCAAGTCGTTGATAGTTTTTCGCAAATCAAAATCGGCGCTGTTGTGCGACAAAGATTTTTTATACCATTTAAGCGCTTCCTTTTTTTGCCCTAATTGTTGCAGCAAAAAACCTTTCTTTTTCATAAAAAGGAAAGAATCCGGAAAATTTTTCAAAGCTTGATCAACATAAGGTAAAGCTTCTTTATATCGTTGTAAATCAATAAGTTTATTAACCAAAGTGATGAGTATATCATTAGATTCCGGCAGATAGTTTAACAGTTCTTTGAAGATGTTGAGAGCTTTGTCGTGTTCACCCTTTTTTTCATACAAGTAACTTAATGAACCGGCAAGACTTGGATGTAAAAATTTTTTCCGGGCTTTTTCATAAACTTGTATGGTATATTCATCGTCTTTAAAGATTCTGTTATATACCCCGGCATATGTGTCAATAAGCTTGGGTATTTCCAAATCTTCCGCAACCTTAATCAATTGTTTGGTTATGGTTTTCATTTTTTCTTGATCTTGTTCCCGGATAGCTTTAATTAAATCACAAGTAGGAGGAATATTCGGAATTTTAACTTTTTGTTTTATTTCATCCAATTCTTGATTGAATTCATCTAAATCTTTTTTTAACAATTTATTGACTTTCTTTAATTTTTGCAGTAAAGTCCAATAATATGTTTTGTCGGTATTTTCAATATTTTTTTTGATTTCTTCTGCCTTTTCATTATTGTCTTCCAGTATTTTCACCACGACTTGAAAAATCTTTACCCAAGAACTTTCCGGAAATTTTTTAGCAAATTTATCAATGATTTTTTCGGCCTTTTTCTCTTTTTCATTTCGCAAATAGGTTTGTACCAAGCAATAATTATAGAAATAATCATCAGGATGCTTAGCGACTTTATCTTCAAAGAAAGCCTCGAATTTATTGGGAATATTTACCGGTTTGATTTGTGCTTCGGTAGCTTTTAAATACGGACGATAAGTTGATGATATTTTAATATTTTTCACCGCTTGTTCCTGCTCATCGGTTATTTTCAGATAAAAATAAGAAACATCCGTATTGTTAACTTTAAACAATAACCGGTGGGTACCGGCAGGTAAGTGGACTTTAACGGTATAAGCACCCATTTCCGAAACCCGGTTTTCATCTTTTTCAAAGACCAAAACATCGTCGAGCCAAAGCTTCGTGGCTTGTCCGATACCAATATGTAAATAAATATCTTGCGCTTGGTCATTCTGCATAAATGTTTGCGCATAATTAATGCCATTGCCGTATTCAGCATGATTTAAGAAAAACATAAACGGATCGCCTTTTGATACGGGCGCTTTGTACCAATTGATAATCCCGTTACTATTAGCATTATAACCATTCTTGCTAAAAGCTTTTATTTCAGGCGGATAGACGGTGTTAATACCGCTTTTATTTAAGTTTTCAAATACGCCTAAAAACTGCCAGTCGGTAATGGAATTAATATCCGATGCGTATTTTTCATAACCGGGCTCTTTTAAAAGTTTAGCTAAAGCCGTATTGCGATAATGGATAATGTCCTGCATTTCAGGTATACTATAAGTTTGGTTGTATAAAAATTTTGTACGCTTGGTAATAAATTTATTAAAATCCTGATTTTTAGGATTACCTAATACATAACCTTCATTCAATAAAGCGTATAAATAATATTCAAAATCCTTATGTTTGACCAATTCATTCAAAAAATTGTTATCACCGGTAAACCCGCCATTTTCTATTTTGGTCAGTATTTTTAAGACCAAGCCCTCTGTATCAGCCTCATCAGGTTTTATTTTTTTTGCTATTGAAGCTGCTTCTTCCCTGTGATTTTTTAATAAAGATTCCCAAATTTTTCGATAAGATTTTTTTTGTGCATGTAAGTTGATATTAATCATTAGCACAGCTATAAAAAGGAATAGTTTTCTCATAAAGCTCTTCTTTGGATTAAATAACTGGTTTAAATTAAATGTAAGAGGTTGTAAAAATAGTATTTTTTTTCTAAAAATTAGCCCGAAAATAATTTTGATTGTTTATAAATAATACCTTACTTTTGCATTTTGCAAAAAATAAGATGAAAACCATACAACTTCACGACAAAATTTTTGAACCTTATATTGATAGGGACAAGATTGCTCGGGCTGTGTCAAACGTAGCTAAACAAATAGAAGCTTACGCTGGCGATACCCCCGTTGTTTTTGTAGTCGTATTAAAAGGTTCTTTTATTTTTGCCGCCGATTTGGCCAAAGTGTATAACAAAGATGCCATTTTCGAATTTTACCGCCTAAAATCTTATGAAGGCACCGGTTCTACCGGAGAAGTTAAAATTTTAGTCGACTTGGATGCCAAACAAATCAAAGATAAAAAGGTGGTTGTTTTAGAAGATATTGTCGATACCGGTAATACTTTGGAAAAAATTATTCAAGAATTACAAGCCAAACAACCGGCAGATTTAAAAATTGCCAGCTTATTTTACAAACCAAAAGCTTACACCAAAAGCTATGAAATAGATTTTGTCGGAATGGAAATTCCTAATGAATTTATTGTCGGCTATGGTTTGGATTATGACGAATTAGGAAGAAATTTACCTGAAATATATAAACTTAAAAACGAAAAGAAAAACGAAAAAATGATTGATTTCATATTATTTGGACCACCCGGAGCCGGAAAAGGCACACAAGCAAAAATCTTAAAAGATAAATTGGGCTTGACTTATATTGCCACAGGTGACATGTTTAGACATCATATCAAAAATGAAACTCCACTGGGCAAAAAAGCCAAAGCATATATCCAAAAAGGCGATTTGGTACCGGATGAAATCACCATAGATATGATAAAAGAAATCATTTCAGACCCCGATATTAAAGGTATTATTTTTGACGGATTTCCACGAACCGTTCGACAAGCCGAATTTTTAGACAAATTAATGGCAGAAAAAGATTTAATCATCGATGCCTTAATTGCTTTGGAAGTCCCCGAAGAACGGTTGATAAAACGTTTGTTGGAACGCGGTAAAACCAGTGGACGATCCGATGACAATGAAGAAACCATCAAACACCGGTTACATTTATATCATGCAAAAACCGAACCGGTTAAAGATTATTACCAAAAACAAGGCAAATATCACCAAGTAAACGGCGTAGGAAGTATAGAAGAAGTCAATCAACGTTTACTGGATGTTATCAGCAATATCAAATTGCGTGAAAAAGCCCAATAAAACACAACATGACCGAAGGTAATTTTACCGATTATATCAAAATTCATGTCAAATCGGGGCATGGTGGAAAAGGTTCTGCACATTTGCGCCGCGAAAAATATATTCCCAAAGGCGGACCAGATGGTGGCGACGGTGGACGGGGCGGTCATATCATTATCAAAGGCAATAAAGATTATTGGACGCTTTACCATTTAAAATTCAAACAACATTTTAAAGCCGAAAAAGGCGGTGATGGCAGTCGTCAACGAGCCACCGGTAAAGATGGTGAGGATGTTATCATTGAAGTACCGCTCGGTACCGTCATTAAAGATACCGATACCGGCGAAATCATTGGAGAAATAACCGAAGACGGGCAAGAAATCATTGTGGCCGAAGGTGGCAAAGGCGGTAAAGGCAACTGGCATTTTAAATCGGCAACCAATCAAACGCCCCGGTACGCCCAACCCGGATTGCCCGGTGTGGAACGCAATCTGACACTAGAACTGAAATTATTAGCCGATGTCGGTTTGGTAGGATTTCCCAATGCCGGAAAATCAACTCTTTTAAGCAAATTGACAGCAGCCAAGCCAAAAATTGCTGATTACCCTTTTACAACTTTAAAACCCAATTTAGGAATCGTTTCCTATCGTGACGGTCGATCTTTCGTAATGGCTGATATTCCCGGAATTATTGAAGGCGCCGCCGAAGGCAAAGGCTTGGGACATTATTTTTTAAGACATATTGAACGCAATTCCAATCTCCTCTTTTTAATACCTGCCGATGCCGATGATATAGGTAAAGAATATCAAATTTTATTAAACGAATTGAAAAAATATAATCCGGAACTTCTCGATAAAAAAAGGATTTTAGCCATTTCAAAAGCTGATTTGTTAGATGATGAATTGGAAGCTGAAATCAAAAAAGATTTACCGAAAGATATTCCCCACATATTTATTTCTTCCTATACCGGTAAAAATCTTGACAACTTAAAAGACTTGCTTTGGAAAGAGCTAAATAGTTGATTTACAACATCATTTCTTCTATAAATAAATTTATAACTCTTGGCAAAATACTGATTTTAACAGGTAAGGCTTCCATGATTTCTCCATCAGGAGACAACATTTTTTGCAGGCTGGTTGTAAATGAAACTTCCGAAGCTTGATAGTATTCTACAAAAGGCGAATTGATATAAGAACCGTCAAAAATTTTAGGAAAGGTTTTAAGCAGTTGCCAACGACTAACTTTATTAACCACAATAATATCCAGTAAACCGTCATCAACTTTTGCCTTTGGGGCAACCAACATTTTGCCACCCGCATATCTGGAATTGGAAACCGCTACAAAAGTATTTTGCATGTCATAAATATTCCCTTTGATATGCATTTGCAAAGGAAAAGATTTGAGTTTAATGGTATTGAGAATAACTCCCAATGTATAAGCAAAATCTCCTAAAAATTTATATTTAATTCCGGTTAAAGTAACATCGGTGGTAAAACCGAAACCGGTCATATTGGCAAAATAAAAAGTCTTGTTTTGGCCCGATACTTTTCCTATATCGAATGCTTTAAGATGGCCATCTGTAATAATTTTGACAAATTTTTCCATACTCTCGGCAGATGAAGCAATATCTTTGGATAACGAATTACCCGTGCCAACCGGTATCAAGCCTATTGGAAGCGGTTGGTTTTTATGCATAAACGCATTGAGCACATCAAAAAAACTACCGTCACCACCCGCCACAATCAAGGCGTCAAAGCTTGATAAATCAGCATCTTTTATCAATTTTGTTCCGTGATGCGCATATTGCGTTAAAAGGATATCCGCATGAATACCATATTTTTTAAAAAGCCTCATAATTTCAGGTAGTTGTTTAAGTGCTTTACCACTACCGGCATTGGGATTATATATACAAAGCGCTTTCATTTAACTTAAAATTATCCAATAAATTCCTATGGCAAAAGCAAACAAGGCACCAATATATTGTAACCAAATGATTTTTTGGCTATGGTAATCATGTTTTGAACCGGAAATCTTATCGATAAATAAGGCATAGATAATCATTGCGCTGACAATACCCAATCCAAAACCAATCATATATTGAATTGAATCAGTGGCAGATTTATAGCCTAAAACCGGTAACATTAAGATAAAGTGTGAA
>Ga0256832_1002715_pt1 | contig 12082 bp, 6 predicted proteins | sample 134614metaG_FD_190534 | JGI IMG/M metagenome (GOLD analysis project Ga0256832, IMG submission 190534) | Hydrothermal vent microbial communities from Lau Basin, Pacific Ocean - 134-614 | ecosystem: Environmental > Aquatic > Marine > Hydrothermal vents | place: Pacific Ocean: Lau Basin | collected... | reverse complement strand
GTGTAAGATGCTGGTAAGTATGGGTGCCCACATTGAGGGCATCGGCTCCAATATGCTCAAAGTCAGGGGAACGGATACCCTGGGGGGCGCCACGCACCGCCTGCTCGCTGACATGATCGAAGTCGGCAGTTTCATCGGGATGGCAGCGCTGACACAGTCCGACCTCGTGATAAAGGACGCCGATGTCGCCCACCTGGGGATCATCCCATCGGTTTTTCGCAAATTCGGAGTCAAGCTACGCATAAAAGGAAACGACATCCACGTACCGGCCCAAAAGCATTACCGCATCCGCAGCTTTGCCGATGGCTCCGTCCTGACCGTCTATGATGCCCCCTGGCCCGGACTGACGCCCGACCTGATGTCCATCCTACTGGTCATGGCCACCCAGGCAGATGGCAGTGTACTCATCCATCAAAAAATGTTTGAAAGTCGCCTGTTTTTCGTGGACAAGCTGATAGACATGGGTGCCAAAATCATCCTGTGCGACCCGCACCGCGCCACCGTCATCGGCATCAATCGCAAGTACAAATTGCGCGGCATCCACATGGTATCTCCGGATATACGCGCCGGCATCGCCCTGCTGATGGCGGCCATGTCGGCAGAAGGCACGAGTGTCATCAAAAACATCCACCAGATAGACCGCGGCTACCAAAATATCGAAGCGAGGCTAAACGCCATCGGCGCCCGCATCACCAGAAAGTAAGCGGCAGCCTACCCGTGCCGCGCGGCGATCTGCTCCAATACCTGACGGGCCGCTACCGGTATCTTGGTGCCCGGCCCGAAGATGCCGGCCACGCCCTTGCTGTACAAAAATTCATGGTCCGGCTCCGGGATGATGCCACCGACAACGACCAGAATATCATCCCGTCCGATCGCTTTGAGCGCCTCGATGGTCTCGGGGACCAACGTTTTGTGGCCGGCAGCCAGCGACGAGATGCCGATGACGTGCACGTCGTTTTCGGCGGCCTGGCGCGCCGCTTCTTCCGGCGTCTGAAACAAGGGGCCGATATCCACATCAAAGCCCAAGTCGGCAAACGCCGTAGCGATGACGCGCGCACCCCTGTCGTGGCCGTCCTGCCCCAGCTTGGCAATCAGGATGCGGGGGCGGCGGCCCTCCCGCTTTTCAAAGTCTTTGACCATTTGATGTACCTGGTCAAATAATTCATTGTGCCCCATAGCTCTTGAATAAACACCCGAAACGGTTTGATTGGATGCCACGAAGCGCCCAAAGTGCTTCTCCATGGCGCTACTGATCTCACCCAGTGTGGCACGCGCCCGTGCGGCTTCGATGGCCGCTTCGAGCAAGTTGCCGTCTCCCGTGCGGGCGACATCTTCCAGTCGCCGGAGCGCCGCGCGGACCTTTTCCGGGTCGCGCTTTTGCCTGACCTCGCGGATGCGGCGGATTTGCGCTTCGCGGACAGCGGTATTGTCAATTTGCAATATATCAATGTCCGCTTCCTCATCGGGCGGGAAAACATTGACACCGACGATGCGCGCCTTACCGGAGTCAATATCCGCCTGTTTTTTGGCGGCGGCTTCCTCGATGCGCATTTTGGGGATACCGGCTTCAATGGCTTTGGCCATGCCGCCGAGCGCCTCGACTTCTTCGATGAGTTGGTGGGCGCGTGCGACAAGTTGATCGGTCAGGTACTCCACATAATATGACCCCGCCCACGGGTCCACGGCCTGTGTCATGCCGGCATCGGATTGCAGAAGCAGTTGCGTATCGCGCGCAATCTTGGCGGAAAAGTCCGTCGGCAATGCGATGGCTTCATCCAGGGCATTGGTATGTAGGCTTTGTGTGCCGCCAAAGGTCGCTGCCAGGGCTTCGATGGTGGTCCGCGCGATATTGTTGAACGGATCCTGAGCCGTCAGGCTATAGCCCGATGTCTGACAGTGCGTGCGCAGCGACATGGACTTGGGGTTGGCAGGATTAAATTGCCTGACGATCTTGGCCCAGAGCAAACGGCCGGCCCGCATCTTGGCAATTTCCATGAAGAAGTTCATCCCGATCCCCCAGAAGAAAGAGAGCCGCGGCGCGAAGTCATCAATGGCGAGGCCGGCTTTCAGTCCTGTGCGGATGTATTCCAGGCCATCGGCGAGCGTATAGGCCAATTCAATATCAGCGGGTGCGCCCGCCTCGTGGATGTGATAGCCGCTGATACTGATGGAGTTGAAGCCGGGCATGTGGGCAGCGGTGTATTTGAAGATGTCACCGATGATGCGCATGGACGGAGCGGGCGGGTAGATATAGGTGTTGCGCACCATAAACTCTTTGAGAATATCATTTTGGATAGTGCCGGTGAGCTTTTCCGGGGGGACGCCGGTCTCTTCCGCCGCCACGATAAAGAAGGCCATAACGGGAATGACGGCGCCGTTCATAGTCATGGAGACAGACATTTTGTCCAGCGGAATACCGTCAAAGAGTATTTTCATATCCTCCACGGTATCAATGGCTACACCGGCTTTGCCGACATCTCCTACTACGCGCGGATGATCGGAATCGTACCCGCGATGGGTAGCCAGGTCAAAAGCGACGGATAGTCCCTTCTGACCGGCGGCCAGGTTGCGGCGATAGAAAGCATTGCTCTCTTCGGCGGTCGAGAAGCCCGCATACTGACGAATCGTCCAAGGCCGTCCCACATACATGGTCGCATAAGGACCGCCGAGATACGGGGGAATGCCGGCCACAAAGCCAATGTGCCCGATGTGCTCCAAATCTTTGGAATCATATTGCGGCCGGATAGGTATTTGCTCCGGCGTCATCCACCGCGGCTGTGCCTTTGCCGTTATCTTGTGGTGCTTCATCCCGCTCCGTTAAACTGATGTAACTGATTAGTACAAAGATAGGGCTTTTGCGCTTGCGGAATGCGGGCGGGCGGGCGCATTCCGCAAGCGCGTTCATATCGTAAAATCCAGCAAGCGTTGTTTGATCAAAGTATCAAAGCGTGGCTGCTCGTCAAACAGAAACTGCACTTCGACCGGTAATAGAAAGAAGGGGAGCCGTCTTTCGACGACTAAATTTCGGTGTGCATCCAAGCGTACGGCATCCTTTTCTGTGGTGATAATTACTTTGCGGGAGCCCGGCACATTGGCAAACATCTTGGCAATGTCTTCTATCTCTCCGGCGGTATAGGGATGATGGTCCGGATAGTCGGCAATAAAGACTTCTCCCGCGACAGATTTGAGATAAGAGACGAGATAGTCCGCACTGGCCAGGCCACTGACCAGGAGGATATTGACATCTTTGGTTAAGTGCAGGCGTTGTCTGCTGTCGTACATAAAATAAGGCGTACCGTACCGGTAGCGCGAAAAGAAGACCTGCTGATGCGGTTGCGGTGCAATTTGGTTGAGTATGGCATCCCGCCGGGTTTCGGACAGGTCCGCCGGGCACTTGGTCACCACAATCACATCGGCGCGGGACGCGCCGGATCTCCACTCTCTCAAATTGCCGGCAGGCAGGAGATAGTCCTTGAAGTAGGGATCGGAATAGGCGGTGAGCAGCATAGACAAGTAGGGCTTGACGGACAAGTGCTGCAAGCCGTCATCCATTATGATGACTTGCAAGTCGGGCCGGTGCCCCATCAGCCGTGGGATAGCGGTGACGCGGTCTTCGCCTACGGCTACCGTCACATCCGGAAACTTGCGCTTGAATTGCAGCGGCTCATCGCCGGCAGTCAACGCGCTGTCGGTTGCATTGACAATCCGGAAGCCGGAAGTCTTGCGGCCATAGCCGCGACTCAGCGTACCCACGTTGATATAGGGATCGAGCAGGCGGATGAGATACTCGACGTGGGGCGTCTTACCGGTGCCACCGACGGCGAGATTGCCGACCACAATCACGGGCACATCAAAGCGCACCGGCTTGTAGAGTCCGGACTCGTACAAGAAGTTGCGCACGAAGACACCTATACCGTAGAGCAAGGCCAACGGGGCGAGCAAAAGACGAACAAGTGGAAGGCGCCGCATAGCGGTCAGGCTTGGGCTTCCTCGCCGGTCACCATAAAGCGAAATCCGACGCCGCGCACGTTTTCAATTTTGATGCGGGGATCGGCCTTGAGATATTTGCGCAGGCGAGTGATGAATACGTCCATACTTCGTCCGAGGAAGTAATCGTCCTTGCCCCAGAGTGCCAGCAAGATATCCGAGCGCTTGACGAGTTGGTTGCGGTGCTTGGAAAAGAACAAGAGCATATCGGCCTCCTTTTGGGTCAAAGGAATGGTCTCCTGCCCATGCTTGAGGAGCAACCCGTCATAGTCGAAGCGATAGTCGCCGATGGTGATGATCTCGTTTTGCCCCTGCAATACCGGGCTTTTGGAGCGGCGGAGAAATATCTCAATTTTGAGCAGCAGTTCCTCCATGCTAAAAGGCTTGGTGATATAGTCGTCGCCGCCGATGCGGAGACCGTGCAGCTTGTCATCCTTGAGCGATTTGGCAGTCAGGAAGATGATAGGGATGAGTACATTCTTTTCCCGGATTTTTTTGGCCACTTCGAAGCCATCAATCTCGGGGAGCATCACGTCCAGAATAGCCAGGTCAAATTTTCCTTTCTTAAAAGCCCGCAAGGCTTCACGACCGTCTTTGGCAAAGGTAATTTTGTAGCCGGCCAATTCGAGATTGTCCTTGGTGACAAAGCCCAGCGCTTCGTCATCCTCGACGTACAGGATATGTGCTTTGTTTTTTTTCTCGCCCATTTGTCAGGTATTTGCGGCGAAAGTACGCATTTGGGCGAAAAAATGGACACTGTAATGCATAAATCGGTACTATCACGTGGTAATTGGCGCCTTTGCCGGAGGCAAACGAAGCGGTCCATTTTTTTGGGATTAACATTGCACCAACAAAGTATATGTGCAGCATCCGGTATATTTGCGCAAAATGATAATTATGCGAGCGACCATTCTTTTGTTTTCCCTGCTATTGTTGGCGTCCTGTGATCCGAAGGACGTCCAAAAGACAATGGAAATACTGACCGCATCATCGGATATCACGGCCGATGAAGCCGGTGCCGGTCTGAAAGAGGCCCTCAATCTGGGGATCACCCACGGAGTCAGTCTCTTGTCCGCCAAAGACGGCTTTTACAAGTCCTCTTACAAAATCCTGTTGCCGCCGGAGGCGCGCAAGGTGACGGCCAAGTTGCGCAATGTGCCCGGCTTCACCCAAGTGGAGGACATCATTTTGGAGAAAATCAACCGCGGTGCCGAGGACGCCGTCAAGCGGGCCAAGCCGATCTTTGTGGATGCCATCAAGCAGATGACCTTCCGGGATGCCTTTGACATTTTGATGGGTGCCGATGATGCAGCCACAAAATACCTGCGCCGGACCACCTATGACCGGCTATACAAGGAATTCAATCCGGTCATTGTCCAGTCCCTGGATAAGTTTCAGGCGCGCAAGTACTGGGCCGATGCGGTCAATGCGTACAACAAAATCCCCTTGGTAGAAAAGGCCAATCCCGACTTGGACGACTATGTCACGCGGCAAGCGCTGGAAGCCGTGTTTACGATGGTACGCAAGGAAGAATATGCCATCCGTAAGGACAAGACCAAGCGGGTGACTGACTTGCTCCGCCGGGTCTTTGCCAAACAAGACAAGCGCTAACCGGCCCAAACCACACAGGCGCGAAGCGGCTGTAAACGCTATCTTCCCTTTGGCTGCGCCCTTATGGGGGCATCCGGGTGATGACCTTCCCTGCGCATGAGAGAAAAAAAGTTTGCGGCGTGACCGCCGCGAGGTGGCGGTTGAGTGACTTTCCGGAAAGGACGAAACGCGACACAAGTGCTTCGGTAGTGTCCCAACTGTTCAATGTCTCAAACTACACCGCGGCGGGTACATATTATCACCGGGGAGTTATTATCTTTGTCACCAGATGACAAGTTCAAATCGCAAGCAAGATGTCTATCACCGCATAGAAACCGGCCGCACCACCGGGAGAGCATCCTTTGCCATGTTGATAGATCCGGACAAACTGCCCCCGGATGAAATACCGCAGATCGCCATCCTCGCGAGCCGTGCCGGTGTGGATTATTTTTTCGTGGGAGGCAGTCTGATGATGACGGACCGGATGGACGCTTGTTTGCGCGGGATAAAAGCGGTCTGCGACATCCCTACGGTGTTGTTTCCCGGCAGTCCCGTACAATTGAGCGAAGAGGCCGATGCCCTGCTCTTCCTGAGTCTGATTTCCGGTCGCAATCCGGACTTGCTGATTGGTCAGCATGTCATCACCGCGCCGGCGCTGATGCGCAGCTCGCTGGAAATTCTGCCTACGGGCTACCTCCTGGTGGACGGTGGCAAGCCCACTACGGTAAGCTATATCAGCAACACCCAACCCATTCCGGCTGACAAGCCGGAAATCACCGTGGCCACTGCCATGGCGGGACAGTTGTTGGGGCTCCAATTGATTTACCTGGATGCCGGCAGCGGTGCCAGGCACCCGGTGCCTCCGGAAATGATCCGCCGGGTACGCAAGGCCATAGACCTTCCGCTCATAGTCGGCGGGGGTATCCGGACGCCGGAGGAGGCCGAGGCGGTCGCCAGAGCCGGGGCCGATGTGATCGTAGTGGGCAACCGGCTGGAGTCCGACCCGGAACTGGTATTGGATTTGGTGCGCCGCGTCCATACGGCACAAAAGACCTGAATCTCCGCTAAACCGCCATTTCATGCATATCGGCTTTGATGCCAAACGCCTTTTTCACAATCGCACGGGCTTGGGCAACTATGGCCGTACCCTGGTGGGTAATTTGCTCACCTACGCACCGGCGCATCGCTACTATCTCTATACGCCATCGCGCCCTGTGCCATCTCCGGCAGATGAATTGGCAGCGAGGGATGGGATTACGGTGCGCCAAGCCAGGCGCTGGGGTGCCTTGTGGCGCAGCTTCCTGGTGGGAAACCAATTAAAAAAAGACGGAATTGCCATTTATCATGGGCTGAGTCATGAAATTCCGCTACACCTGCCGCCCGGCGTGCGAAGCCTTGTCACCATCCATGATCTGATATTTGAGAAGTTTCCCCACCTGTATCCATTGGTTGACCGCCGGATATACCGGCAAAAATTTCGCTATGCCTGCCGCCATGCCGACCATATCATTGCCATCAGTGACAATACCAAACGGGACATCATCGAACTGTATGGGATAGCTCCGGAGAAGGTATCGGTGATCTATCAGGCTTGTCACCCCCGGTATTACGTTTCCGGTGCACCGGACCAAATGCCACCCTTGCCTGCAGGCCTACCCCCGCAATACATGCTGTACGTCGGCAGCCTGGAGCCGCGAAAAAATATCGGCGCCATCCTATCGGCTATGGCACGACTGTCCCCGGATATCCGCCTTCCCCTGGTCGCCGTGGGACGAGACAGCCGATACCGGAAAAAACTGGTGGAGCAAGCGGAAAAACTCCGGATCAGCAAGGAAGTCATCTGGCTGACGAATGTCACGGACGACGCCGTATTGCAACGGCTCTACCTGAACGCACAAGTGTTGGTCTATCCATCGCGATACGAGGGCTTTGGGCTCCCGGTCGCCGAGGCCTTATTGTCCCGGACACCGGTGGTCACCTCCAGCACAAGTGCGCTTCCCGAGGCGGGCGGCCCTGACAGTCTGTATGTGGATCCCGGCGACACCAACCAACTCGCAGCCGCCATAGAGCGGGCGCTGACAGATACGGAACTGCGCCAACGGATGATCGAAAAGGGATTCGTCTATGCGAAGCGGAGATTTGATCCCCAATCGCTCACCTCACGATTGACGGCCTTGTACCGCCGTGTTCGCGGTGATTAAAATCACCGTACTACATCCGGTGTAAGGCAGCAAAACGGGCGATGGAAGGATATATAAAAAAAAGCCATATTTTTTTGGGATAACATCCTGAAGCCGGCATCGCCCGACAATACGAAGCACGGGAGCAGCGTTTGGCATACGCTACCATTTTCCAGCGCAGAGCAAGTACCTTGTGGCTTTGTTTTTGCGGTAAAGAGCCGCCAGCCGATTTGTCAAAAGATGAGCAAAATAATGGCTAATTTTGTCGTCCGCTCTGGCAAAAGCGAAGGGAAAACGTAACAGTTTAGGCCCCTTGTTTTTGTGCTAAAAACAGGAGTACCTAAATTACGTAACTGTTTAGGGCCCTGCTGTTTTTGTGCTAAGATGCCCTTTTAGCGCCTGCCTTTGGTAAAATTTTTCACGTAGCGCTCTACGTATCAAAAATTTCACCTTCGGCATCCAAAAAACGCCTATTTTATCCCAAAATGCAGGAGCACCTAAACAGTTACAAAGTAACAGAAAAACGAAACTTAATGCATTACTCAAGAATCGCTTACACTCTCCTGTTTTCGATCTTGTCAATAGCAGCAGCAAATGGTCAAAATCCCCTGCCAGTTGTTAGCAAGGGACCGGCCACCGCCGCGCGTGCTGCCTGTTCAGATCAGTTTGCGGGCAATGTAAACTTCGCCAATTTCATCGGGCAGAGCAATGATATCTGGAACACAGGCGCGCCATCGCCGGATACCATCTTTTTGTGCGCCGATGATCATTTTGACCTGGCTATTACGGGCCAGAACCTGACCGGCGATCCGGATATGAGCACGCCGGCCGGCGTGGGCTATGCACTGTACAACTGCCCGCCGACTATTTCGGGGCCGGACAAGGCGACCGTGGGAGGCGACTGCCACTACATGGGGGCCACAGACTTTTTGGTCTCTACGGGCGGTGTGACCACCGGTATCCAGACGTTTACGAATACGGGCAATTTGCAGGGTCTGCTCAACAGCGGCAATCCCGTCTGTGTATGGTTTGCGCCCATCACCTTTGATGCACTCAACGGCAACACAGCAGTGTATGAAAACGGCGGCCCTTGCGTCAACGTCAATGTCAGTGACGCCTTTCCGGTAGTCTATCTCAACCAAATTCAAATTTCGGATATCCAAAACACCATCGGGGGATTCGGCTGCAAGGGCTCTTTTATTGTGCAAGGAGGCCTTCCGGAATACATCAGTGGAGAACACTACCAAATAGACATTTCACTTGTATCGGATCCTTCGGTCAAGGCTATTTTGCTCAAAGACAGTTATTCTGACGGCGACTTGGTGCGATTCCAGGTCAATACGGCCGGCCTGTACAATATCAGGGTCCGTGATGGAAAGAGCTGTGATGCGACTGCCACGGTAAATATGCCGGGATGTCCCACCATCAGCCTGGATTTGCCGGATACGACGGGACAACAAGGTACCAAAATATGCGTGCCACTCACCGCCGGCAACTTCACGGATATCAACGGACTGGAGTTTACCATTAACTGGGATTCGACTGTGCTTTCATTTTCGAATATTACTTCCAGCTTGCCCGATTTTGATGTTTCCAGTTACAATCAACTCAATGGTGGGCAAGTCGTCGTCGTATGGCTCACTTTCTCCGGAGTCAACATTCCGGATGGAGACCCGGTCATGGAAATATGCTTCGACCTGACGGGGCCGCCCGGAGGCAGCACTCCGATATGGCTTGGTCCCAACGTCAACGGCATTGCCATCAGCGATATCAACGGCAATCAGTATGGCCTGCTGGATAAGCCGGGCTCCATAGCCATTGTCAATCCCAATGCACTATCCGTCACATTGGATTCGACAGCCGCTTTGTGTGCGGGCGATGCCACCGGCAGTATAGATATTACCGTGGGTGCCGGCGCCGCCTTCCCCATCAGTGTGGATTATGACAACAACGGCGGCAATCCGATGGGCACCGTCAACATCACCACAGCAGGGCAGATGACCACTATCAACAACCTGACCGCCGGCACTTACAATCTCCACTTTACCGACAACAATGGCGGTGTTCTGGATACGACCATTCAGGTGCTCGACGGCAAGACGCTCGGTGCCGGCCTCCCTACTCCGACGGGTACGGGCCTGTGCTATGGTGAGTCCATGCAGATATGCCCGATTGTATCCGTCAACGGGACGCAAGTCAATGATCTGAGCGGCTATTCTTTTGTGTGGAGCAACGGACATACGACGCAATGCATTGATACGGTGCCAAACGGCTTCTTTGCGGTGACTGTCACCGATCCGGACGGCTGTCAGGCCTCGGCGTCCGGGGTGCTCACCCAGAAGCCGCCCATCGTACTTAACACGACAATCACACAACCAACCTGCAGCGGAGTATCCAATGGTGTCATAGATGTACAGTTTTCAGGCGGCACTTCAGCCACGGGGGATTATAGCTTCCAATGGCAACACCTTCCAGGCTCAAACATGGCCGCCTCGTCACAGATATTTAATCTGGCTCCTGGTACATACTATATCACTGTCACCGATGACGATGGATGCACGGCGTCTGACTCGTTTACGTTGGCTTACGAAAAAGAAATATCACTTATGGCCACGGCGCAGAGCATCAGTTGCTACGGTAGCCAGGACGGACAAATCACCGCCAGTGCACACAACATCGGTGGCACGGAGGCCTTGCCCTACACCTTCACTTGGTCGCCGGCGGTGACCAACACTTCCAATCCCAATCCCAATGACGAAGTGGCATCCGATCTGGCGGCTGGTACTTATCAAATCATTGTATCGGATGCCGACGGATGTGTGGACACCACGACGGCGGAGGTCACGGAGCCGGATTCCATCACCATCGTACCGGACTCCATCCGGCACGAATCGTGCGGTACAGGTGGGGACGGACTGATCGCCATTACCGCAACGGGAGGCGCCGGAGGCATCACCTATGCCTGGAATACCACGCCGCCACAAAATACCAATATCATTGGGGGGCTGGCCTCCGGCACCTACACGGTGACCGTGACAGATATAAACGGTTGTACGCGTGAGACAAACTTTACCGTCAATCCGCCCACCCCGCCGGTCATCACAGGATTCAACAAAACGGACGTGACTTGTCCGACGGACAATGACGGCACGATGGAGCCGGTCGTCACGCCCGGCAACGGGACCAATCTCAGTTTTTCCTGGAACCAGGGCCAAAATACACCTTCTATATCAGGCCTCCAGACAGGCATATATAGTGTCACCATTGCGGATGAGTACGGCTGCACCGCCACGGCAAGCGACAGTATCGTCGCCACCGACGGTTTCTTTATTGCTAGTGATACTTTTATCCGGCCTACTTGTCCGGGCTTTGCGGACGGCAGCATCATTCTGACGGTCGCCGGGTCGGGGAACTACTCGTTCAACTGGGATACCGGCACATCCACGACAAACACACTGAGCGGAGTCACGGCCGGCACCTATAACGTGACCGTGGTGGACAATCAAAGTGCATGTCCCCCATTGACCGGTACCTACACCCTGCCCGATCCGCCGCATATCGTGCCCGTCACCACGTTGATACAGGGAGCAAGCTGCTATGATGGCTCGTTTCTGGATGGCAGCGCCCAAACTACCGCCGCCTATTCAGACAGTACATCCGGCACATTTACCTTTACGTGGCAGCCCAATTTCTATCAATGTCAAAACACGGACAACTGCACGGTAACCAATCTTGGGCCGGGGCAAGCCATCCTGACTGTGGACGATGGGACCTGCTCGGTCAATGATACGATCATCGTACCTGCGCCGGATTCCATCAAAATAGACTACACTACCACGCCGGCTTCGTGCTATCATTCCACGGACGGCGGAGCGACGGCCATCGCCACCGGCGGCACGCCGGGTACCAATCCGGACTACACGTATAGCTGGACACCGGGGGGACAAACCGGCCCCAACCTGACCAATGTGCCTGCCGGCAATTACACGGTATCTGTCACCGACGGCGTGGGATGTTCAGCTACTTTCGACATCGTCATTGACGAGCCGGACTCACTGGAACTTCTTGTGGATTTGACTAAGACCGTGGACGTGTATTGCTACGGCGACTCCACCGGCCAAATCGTTGTCCAGGCCGTGGGCGGCAATGGTGTCTATTCCTTTGACTGGTCACCGGATATATCTAACACCAATATTGCCAGTTTGCTGCCGGCGGGTGACTACAGTGTCACGGTCACCGACCAAAAAGGCTGTACCCAGTCGTTGGATTACACGCTCTCACAAAATGAGCCGATCGTCGCTTCACTGAATCCGGTCGAGCCCCCG
>Ga0256832_1002714_pt1 | contig 12084 bp, 6 predicted proteins | sample 134614metaG_FD_190534 | JGI IMG/M metagenome (GOLD analysis project Ga0256832, IMG submission 190534) | Hydrothermal vent microbial communities from Lau Basin, Pacific Ocean - 134-614 | ecosystem: Environmental > Aquatic > Marine > Hydrothermal vents | place: Pacific Ocean: Lau Basin | collected... | reverse complement strand
TCACCAATAATTCCGATTGGTGACTCAACAACAAAAACATATTCTCCTGTACAAGAATTAAATGTAATGTGATAATCACCAGCAAAAACAGGAATATTGGGTCCATTTTGTGTTCCTGTTCCTGTCGGGAAATCACTTGACCCCCAGTTGATAGTCCAGTCATCATTTGCTCTAAATTTAACTTCACCTTTTGCCAAAGTCACATCCAATGTCCATACACAAGTATCGGTTGCATCCTGAACCATATCAATATCAGAATCCCAACCGTTTGGAGTAGCAGAACCAATCAATCCAACGGTTGTAATTTGTCCGATACCGGCAAAACTCAACATCATTCCCATAAAAATAAAAAGTAATTGTTTTTTCATAATTTAATTTTTTAATTAATAGATTTTTTATAATTACTCAAGTGGAATCATTTCGACTGAAAAACCACTTCGACTTTTATATCAATCAAAAGTTGCTAAACTTATGACATTTTAGATCAATATATTCATGGGGGTATAAATAAAATTTTTTATATCAATAATCATTTAATAATAAACGAAAACTAATATAAAATCAAAATTAATTATTATTTTTGAAAAAAAAATAAATTCGCAGGTTAATTTTTTAATTAATTTTTTAATAATATGAAACGAATAAAAATATTTTCCCTTGTATTAGCTTTAATACCCGTATTTGTTTTCGCGCAGAAAACTATTACGGGCAATGTAAAAGACGCAGCTTCCAAGGAACCTTTAATAGGTGTTTATGTTGTAGTAAAAGATTCTGCAGCAATAGGTGCAGTTACCGATTTTAACGGAGATTTTGCAATCAAAGTTCCAAAAGGATTCAATACACTTACGTTTAGTTATGTAGGTTATCAACCGGTTGAAATTAATATTGATAATCAAACGATTATTAATATAGAAATGAACCAGGGTGAATTATTGGACGAAGTGGTTGTTATCGGATATGGTACTGTCAAAAGAAAAGATGTAACCGGTTCATTGCAAACCGTAACATCTGATAAATTCAACAAAGGGGCAATAACAAGCCCTCAGGAACTTATGGCCGGTAAGATTTCCGGTGTGACGATTACAACTGATGGTTCTCCGGGGGGAGGATCGAAAATCAGGATAAGAGGAGAATCTTCTTTGAGTGCTTCCAACAATCCTTTGATTGTAATAGATGGTATCCCGATCGAAAGCGGAAATGTGGCAGGTAGCAGAAATCCTTTGAATGTAATCAATCCCAATGATATAGAAAGTATCACCGTTCTCAAAGATGCTTCGGCTACAGCTATTTATGGCAACAGGGCTTCAGGTGGTGTTATAATGATTACCACTAAAAAAGGAAAATTGGGGGAACAAATGAGAATTTCCTATAGCGCAAATATTTCAATGGGAAGTAAAGAAAATAAAGTCGATGTTCTTGGTCATGATGAATATATAAATCTTATCAAAAGTCGTTTTGGCGAAGAAAGTGCTGAATACTCACTGCTGGGAGATGCTAACACAGACTGGCAGGAAGAGATATATCAAAATGCGATAGGACAGGATCATAATTTGAGTTTATCCGGTTCATATAAAATTCTTCCTTACAGGGTTTCTTTGGGTTATTCAAATAAAAACGGAATACTGAAAACCGATAAATTTACAAGATTCACTGCCGGTATTAATATGAATCCTCAGTTTTTGGACAACAGCTTGCAGGTAAATTTGAGTTTGAAAGGAATGAAAACTCAAAATCATTTTGCTGATCGTGGAGCTATTGGTGCGGCTCTCGGGTTTGATCCTACCCAGGCGGTTAAGGATGCAAATAGTCCTTATGGCGGATATACTACCTGGACGGACAATGAAGGCAGACCGAGATTTATAGCTCCTACCAATCCCATGGCGCTATTGAATTTGATAGATAATAATTCGGATGTTTTCCGGTATATTGCCGGTTCAAAAATAGATTATATTTTTCCTTTCCTACCGGATTTGAGAGCAAATCTAAATCTGGCTTATGATTATTCCAAAGGAGAAGGCACATTAACTATTCCGACTTATGCTTCATTTGCTTTTGATACTATTACCGGAGGTGGGGCAAATAATAATTATAATCAGATCAAGAAAAATTCCCTGCTTGAATTATATTTGAATTATAAAAAGGAAATAGGAATTCACAATTTTGATCTTATGGGTGGATATTCATGGCAACATTTCTTTAATCATAATACATATATTAATACGGATAAAGCAGGTACCCCTGAAAAAACGGAAACCGGTGATGATGAAGGAGAGTATTATCTACTTTCATTATTTGGCAGGTTGAATTATTCCCTTTATGATAAATATATGTTGACATTGTCGATAAGAAGAGATGGTACATCACGATTTGCTCCTGAAAACAGATGGGGATTATTTCCTGCTGCTGCTTTGGCGGTAAAACTCATTGAAAATCAAAATACTTTTTTCAATAAGATAAAACTAAGGCTTGGCTGGGGAATTACAGGTCAACAGGAAATAGGAGATTATTATGCTTATCTTGCCAGATATGAACTCGGAGATGTAAATGCAGCTTATCAATTTGGAAATGATTTTATCAGAACTCTCCGTCCAAATGGTTATGACGAAAATATTAAATGGGAAGAAACCGCTACCTTAAATGCGGGAATTGATTTTTCAATAATAAATGACAGGTTATCGGGAACATTTGATATTTATCAAAGAAAAACAAAAGATTTGCTTAACTATATCCCTGTACCTGCCGGTACTAATCTTACTAACTTTATAACTACCAATGTAGGATCAATGGAAAGCAAGGGAATGGAATTGTCGGTCAATATGACTCCGGTGAAAACAGATAATATTCAATGGGATTTTAGTTACAACCTTTCATATAATAAATCCAAAATCACAAAATTGACTGCAACACAGGATTCTACTTACAAGGGAGTACTTACAGGTGGAATTGCAGGTGGTGTAGGTTCCAACATTCAGATTCACAGTGTTGGATATGAGCCTTATGCTTTTTATGTATATAAACAAAAATATGATGAAACCGGAAACATTCTTGAAGGTGAATTTGAAGATTTGAATGGAGATGGCAAAATTAATGATTCTGACAAATACAGATTTCAAAAACCGGCACCGGATTATACAATGGGTTTTTCAAGTAAATTGAGAATCAAGAATTTTGATTTTTCATTTGCGGGTAGAGCTTACATAGGCAATTATGTTTACAATAATGTCGAAACCGATATAGGTTATCTTAACAGATTGAACACAGGAGGAGTTTTATGGAATATTCACAGGTCAGCTGTAGATTTGAATGTGGAAGATCAGGGCAATCTGACTTTTAGTGATTATTATGTAAAAGAAGCTTCATTTTTAAGGTTTGATCATTTTACAGTTGGTTATAATTTCAACAATGTTGTAGGAAAATTTATGAGAATTTATGCAACACTTCAAAACCCGTTTTATTATACTAAATATGACGGGTTGGATCCTGAATTAGGAAATGGTATTGATAACAATGTCTATCCGAGACCCAGAACTTATGTTTTAGGTTTAAATGTAAATTTTTAATAAACAATTAATTTTTAGAAAAATGAAGACATATAAATATTTAACATTATTGGTTTTAATTACCATATTTTCTTTTGGAACCGGTTGTTTTAAAGATTTGGATACCGTACCGTTGGATAAGGATATTATTACTTCGGCAGTTGTATACGATGATCCTGAATCTTACATAAAAGTTTTGGCTAAATTGTATGCAGGACTTGCAGTATCAGGACAACAGGGACCTGCAGGTAAAGCTGATATTTCCGGTATTGACGAAGGATTCGGACAATATCTTAGAGGATATTGGTATCATCAGGAACTTCCTACGGATGAAGCTATTATTGCCTGGAATGATCAGACAATAAAGAATTTTCATTATCAGACATGGGGTCCCGATGATGGTTTTATATTTGCTTTTTACAGCAGAGTATTTTATCAAATCTCACTTTGCAATGAATTCCTGAGAGAAACTACAGACGAGAAACTGGATTCAAGGAATGTAGCGGCAGATTTGAAAGAAAAAGTTAAAGGCTATAGAGCGGAAGCAAGATTTTTACGGGCTTTAAGCTACTGGCATGCTTTGGATTTATTCAGAAATGTCCCTTTTGTAACCGAAAAAGATGCTCCCGGTGCTTTTTTCCCTGAACAAACAAATGCAAATGATCTTTTTGCATATATCGAATCCGAATTGAAAGATATTGAAAACAAAATAGTTCCTGCCCGTACAAATCAATACGGTAGAGCAGACCAGGCAGCAGTTTGGACGCTTTTAGCAAAATTGTATCTCAATGCTGAAGTTTATACCGGTACTCCAAAATATACGGAATGTTTGAATTATTGCAATAAAATCATAAATGCAGGTTATACACTTGAACCCGAATATGAACATTTGTTTCTTGCTGATAATGATAAGTCAAATGAAATAATATTTCCTGTAACTTTTGATGGTGTACATACCAGAACATGGGGAGGAACTACATTTATTATTCATGCTGCTATTGGAGGTAGTATGGATCCATTTGAATACGGAGTAAACAGTGGTTGGTATGGAACCAGAACCACTAAGCAATTTGTCGGATTATATTCCGATCTGGGAGGAGTAATTGTCAAACCGAATGAAGGGAATACAAAACAATATCCGGTGATTTATGTTCCCGGAGATTATCAGGGATGGGATGCTACTAATTCAGAAACTACTTTATCATCACAAGGTTCAGATAAAGTTTATGAGGGACATATTTACTTTGATAAAGGTAACAGCAAATTCTTTTTTACACCTTATCCCGATATTTCATATTATTTCGGGGATAATGGTGCTGATGGCACTCTGGAAATAGCCGGAGATACTATCGTAGTAGCTGAAAAAGGACTTTATTTTATAAAAGTTAATATGAATGATAAAACTTATGTTCTTGAAAAAAGAGAATGGTCTATTGTTGGTGATGCGGCTCAGGGATGGGATAATGATGTGGCTATGGTTTGGGATACTGCAGCCAAAGCGATGAAAGTAAATCTTGATTTGAATCCGGGACAATTTAAATTTAGAGCAAACGGCAACTGGGATGTAAACCTCGGTGATACAGGAGCTGATGCTATTTTGGAATATGGGGGAGACAATATTAATATTGAAAAATCAGGTACCTATGATGTATTTTTGTACATTGACAAGCCCGATTATACTTATGCAATAAATTTAACCAGTTTTGACAGTAGGGGAATGTTTTATACCGATGGGCAAAACCTTGATATAGATGATGTGGCTACTTTTACAGACGGATATGCAGTAGTGAAATTTAAAAATTTGACCTCGGATGGAGCACAGGGGTCGGATCCTACATTTCCGGATACTGATTTTCCGATGTTCAGATTAGCAGATGTTTATCTTATGGCGACTGAAGCTATTTTGAGAGGAGCAGAAGGAGGAAATATGTCAGATGCCGTCAATTATTTCAATAAAGTCAGAGAAAGAGCTTATCACGGAACTGCAGGAGATATTACTGAAACGGATTTGAATCTGGATTTGTTATTGGATGAATTGGCAAGGGAATTTTACTGGGAAGCACACCGTAGAACTGATTTGATCAGATTTGGTAAATTTACAGGAGGAGATTATTTATGGCAATGGAAAGGAAAAGAGAAAGAAGGTGTTGCAACTCCTGAATATAGAAATCTGTTTCCGATACCCTCTTCGGATCTTAGCAATAATCCCAATTTGAAGCAAAATCCAGGGTATTAGTAAATAGTGTCTGCCCGAAAACAGACACTAAATATAAAAATATATTGCAAAAAAAGAAAGTGAGGATGTTTTTAATACAGCCTCATTTTTTTATATTTATATAGATTATACCTTTATTATAATATTTTTTATAATTTCACCATTCTATAATAAAACAACTAAGTATGAAATATCTTCCCCTTTTAATTGCCTTGTTTTTGTCTTCCTCTTTGATTGGTCAGGTAGTGACTTCGGATCCTGCGTTTCCAAAAGTCGATGACGAAGTTACTATTACTTTTGATGCAGCTAAAGGAACCGCCGGTCTCAAAGACTGCAATTGTGATGTTTATCTGCATACAGGAGTGATAACTTCTGCCAGCAACAGTAGCAGCGACTGGAAACATGTGGTTACGTCCTGGGGAGTGGCAAATGCTGCTTGGAAAATGACAAAAGTACAGGGTGAAGCCAATCTATATACATATACAATTAGCCCGAGCATAAAAGCCTATTACGGTATCAATGCAGGAGAAATTGTTAAAAAAATGGCTTTTGTTTTTCGAAATGCAAACGGTAGCAAAGAAGGTAAAGACACTGGCGGAAAAGATATTTTTGTTGATGTTTATCCCGATGATGCAGGATTTATTGTTACACTTAATTCGCCTTCTCAAACAGATATTATTGTCAAACTAAATGATGTGATTCCTGTCAAAGTTTCGGCATCTCAAAATGTACAATTTGCCCTTTATGAAGACGATTTGCAATTATTTAATGATTGGGGACCGGAATTAAATTATTATTTAACCGCTTCCAATCCCGGAACTCATTTTGTTAAAATTATTGCAAATGCAGATACTTTATTCAAAACCGTATCTTTTTATTATACCGTTCCGTTGACAAATAATGTGTCTGACCTGCCTGACGATACGGAAGATGGTATTACGATCAAAGATGACAGTACTGCTGTTTTTACCTTATATGCACCCGGGAAAGAACATGTTTTTCTCCTTGGTGATTTTAATAACTGGAAAATAAATACGGATTTTCAGCTGGCAAATACTCCTGATGGCAAAAGGTGGTGGATCGAATTATCCGGTTTGGATCCTGAAGAAGAATATGCTTTTCAATATCTTGTTGACGGGAAGATTAAAATCGGTGACCCGTATAGCGAAATAGTTCTTGATCCATGGAATGACAAATATATCCCTAACAGCGTTTTTCCTGATTTGAAGCCATATCCCGAAGATAAAACTAATGGAATAGTTTCTGTTTTTACTACAGGAAAAGATGATTTTATATGGCAAAATGATGATTTTGTTAAACCTGCAAAAGAAAAACTGATTATTTATGAACTATTGATGAGGGATTTTCTTAAAGATCACAGTTATCAATCTCTGGCAGATACTCTGGATTATTTGCAAAGATTGGGCGTCAATGCAATTGAATTGATGCCGGTAAATGAATTTGAAGGAAACAACAGTTGGGGATACAACCCCTCATATCATTATGCACTGGACAAATATTACGGAGATCCGCATTCGTTTAAAGCATTTGTAGATGAAGCTCATTCAAGAGGTATGGTTGTGATATTGGATGTCGTCTATAATCATGCTTTCAGTCAATGTCCTTTGGCACAATTATTTTGGGACAATGCAAATTTCAGACCTTCGGCAGATAGTCCTTGGTTCAATCAGGTTGCAAAACATCCGTTCAATGTCGGTTACGATTTCAATCATGAATCTCCGGCAACTAAGTATTATGTCAAAAGAGGATTGAAGCATTGGATAGTTGAATATCATGTCGATGGATTCAGATTTGATCTTAGTAAAGGATTTACCCAAAAACAAAGTTACAACAATGATCAAATGTCCGCTTATGATGGAGGGAGAATCGCTATCCTGAAAGATTATGCTGATTATATTTGGGAACAGGACAGCCTTGCTTATGTGATTTTGGAACATTTTGCTGCCAATAGTGAGGAAAAAGTATTGTCAAATTACGGTATGATGTTGTGGGGCAATATGAATCATGAGTATAATGAAGCAAGTATGGGATATTCATCCAATCTCTCGTGGGTAACACATAAGCAAAGAGGGTGGAGCAAACCCCATTTGGTAGGTTATATGGAAAGCCATGATGAAGAAAGGTTGATGTACAAAAACCTTAAATACGGCAATTCAAGCGGAAGTTATTCCGTAAAAAATCTTGCTACCGCATTGGACAGGATGGAACTGGACGGAGTGTTTTTCTTCACCCTGCCGGGACCTAAAATGATATGGGAATTCGGTGAATTGGGTTATGATTATTCGATAAACAGATGTGAAGACGGTTCTATCAGTGACAATTGCAGATTGTCTCCCAAACCGGTACGATGGGATTATCAGGATGTTCAGGATCGTAAGGAACTATATGATTTTTGGAGCAAATTGATTGATTTGAAAAAGAAAGAGGATGTTTTCAGCACAACGGATTTCACTTACAATCTAAGTTCATATCAAAAATCAATACATCTGAACAGTACGGAAGAAAATGTGACAATTATAGGAAATTTCAGTGTAAAACCGGCAGGTATAAATCCGGCATTTCAACATGCAGGATGGTGGTATGACTATTTTGAAGGCGATAGTATCAATGTGATAAGCACTTCGGAATTGATAAATCTCAAGCCGGGTGAATATCATCTGTATTCTGATAAAAAACTAAAAGGCTTTACTACTGCTACACTTGATGATATCATCAATCCCAAAGATGTTGTTATCTTCCCCAATCCGGCAAAAAACGAATTTAATGTGATTATCAAAGGAGATTATTATGGAGAAATAACCATAGATATTATGGATATAAAAGGCAGAGTTGTTTACAGAATGAAAGAAAACAAAGGGCAAAATATTGATTTAATTAAAGTTAATCTCCAAAATTTAAAAGCCGGAGTGTATATAATGGAAATTCCCGAAATGAATACACGGAAGAAGATAATAATGGAGTAACTACTCACGTAGAGTCATTTTGATTGAAAGAAACTCTTTTTTTGCTATATTTCAGCTATTTTTTTCGACGTAGCTCCACTCCCGCCTTTTTGCGGGACAAGTTATGCCTTCAAAAAATAAGCTTCATCTAGCAAAAAAATCGAATTTTTTCATCTCAAAAGCACCCTGCCAGAGTACTTACATTAAATTTTTTTCACTTATGAAAAATGCCGATTAGATAAATTCAAATAATTAGATGATATATTAAAATGAACCATTGGCGTTATTTCTATGGGAAAAATGTACCTTAGCGAAACTCCGCGATACCTTTGCGGCACTTTGCGGGATATAACAGAATGTAAGATTTTATTTATTTTCCCGCTAAGGTCGCAAAGGACACGCAAAGGTACGCAAAGGAATATGGTGTGTGATAAAAAATTACAAATATTAAATCATCAATGATTAGTAGAATATTATATTAAATTTTATATTGTTTTGATATTAATTTTTCCGGATCTTTCCAAAAAAGATAAAGCGATATCACAAAAATATATTCAAGAGGCTTCATCAATAAATATGTAATATTTGACATTCTTTCATTATTTATTTTTGTTGAAATATTATACCCATATTTGTCATAAAATCTCCTTATAATTCTATGAATTCCTGGTGAAAACCTTTGTATCATTTCTTCAAAAGCATTTGCAACTTTTAATTGTCTATTTACTATAATATGATTTCCTCTTCTTATTCCTATACCTAAAGGTTTGACAATTTTGGGATTTCCTTTAGCTGCAACAGTACAAAGGTAGTGACCATGATGATCCAGGATTGGTGGATGCATTTGTTGAGAAAACCTCCAGGTTGTCGTATCTGTAAAAACCTTAATTATTGAATCTGCTTCTTGTCCAAAAAGAATTAGAATCATTGTTATTATTATAAAAACAGGAAAAGTAAAAACAAATGTCCAAATAGGCAGGATACTGCTTTGATATAAGAAACTATTTAATTTATTTAATATTTTACTATTGTATTCTCTCGGATTTAGTTCCTTGAAATTTTGGTTTAGTGTCTTAATGAGCAGTAAAATGGCTAAGATGATTCCTAAAACCGGTGTAAAAATGAAGAAAAAAGTACCATCATTTCCATTTTTAAGTCCTTCAGTATTGTGAGAACTAACTTGCAATGCTACAATGATATTTAGTACAATCCCTATTAATATAAAAACATAGGACAATACTAATGTAAGAGGGGGTAAAGATTTTCCGTTTATCCATACTATTAGCATAGATATCCAAAATAATATAGTAAATACTAATAATGTAATAATATGTTTTCCTCCAAATGGAATATAGCAATCATTGTACATCGGATCAATTGCTACAAAATATTGATTATTATGTATTGTAAACCCGAGTAATGACAAAAACAAAGTAAGAATATACATTACAAACAAGAAACGTTCCAATTTTGCATCGGATTTGATTATCCATCTAACAGTTAAGTAGATTATCGTTATCAAAAAAACAAGGATTAAAGCTAATAAAAAATATATTTCAAACATATTAAAAGATTTTTTTATGATTGCTTGAAATTAGGCAATCTTTAAGTTGTGAAAAATTTTATTTATATCAAACAGGATTATTTTTTCTAATAATCCATTTTGTACTTAGATAAAATATTATTATTTTTATTATTCATTCTCTGCTGTAATTGTAATATTGTACCAATCGATTAGTTTCTTTTTAATGTCTTTCATAAGTTTCGGTTTTTTATCGTTAAATAAAAGAACTTTGAAATACAAAGTATATAATTAAAAAAAATTGTATATATTTTCCCAATGCAACCAGAGGTTAGAAACTTTTATCTCAAAAAAGATCTTACCTTAATCTGAGCCATCTCGCTATACAGTGGGATTCAACCTTTTGGTTTAGACAGCTCTCTCTCCGCTCCAAGCCAAAGATCTCTTGACCTCTTGGCTAAAATACTTTCCATTCTCCAACCTCTTAGCAAAATTCTACAATCCCTTACCTTTCAATATTTTTTCCAAAGCATCTACATGCTTTTTAAATGCAATTTTTCCTTGCTCGGTTGCACTGTATTTTGTGTTAGGTTTTCGACCCAAGAATGATTTTTTTACGCTTATATAGTTTGCTTTTTCCAATGCTTTTATATGACTGGCCAGATTGCCATCCGTAAGTGACATCAATTGTTTTAATTCAGTAAAATCTACAAATTCATTTACCATCAGCACAGACATTATACCCAGTCTTATTTTGTTGTCAAATGCCTTATCAAGATCTTGGAAAAAGTTTATCATAACTATTTTTTATATTTTAAATACATAAAAATACCGTAAATGATATGAAAAATGCCAAAACCTAAAGCCCAAAAAAATAATCCATATCCTTGGTAATATGAAGCTATCAAACCGATAATCACTTCAAAAATTCCCAAAATCTTCACATTGCCATAAGTATAATTTGCAGCCAAAATCAGACTTAGTCCATAAAATATCAATGTAACCGGTGCTACCAAACCAATAGTTCCCTTTAGAATGAGTATAATTGATAAAATTCCCCCGACCACCAAAGGAATTGCCATATTGTATATCAATTTTATCGCTGCCGGAGTCCAAAGTTTTTTATTTGCTTTCTTGGTTGTTCTTGAGCTTGTATAGAGGGCTGTTGCTAATGTAAGAACAAATATAGCTAAGGCTATTCCAAGTAAAATAAAAGCTCCGGTTGAAAATTTTCCATCAACAAAATCATAATAAATTATTGTCTTTGATTTATAGATAAGCCTATAAGCAAAATATGCTCCTGTCAATGCATATATTCCTGCCATTATACCTGCCCAACCACTCAATGATAGAAATCTGGTCGACTTCTCCATCATACTCCTTATATGTTTTAATTCTTCTTGTATTTTAGTATCCATAACAAAGTGCTTTGTATTACAAAGTGCAAATTTAGAAAAATATTGTATTTGAGACAAAGTTTTTTTCTTTTTTTTCAAAAAGATGAAATTTTTTTCTTTTGTCATTTTCTTGAATTATACCAATTGAATATCAAAATACACTGAATAAATTCTATATATTATTTAATTTTCCCAACCCTTTTAAAATATTTTACGTCTATTATGTTGAACGTAAAATTTTAAAATCACTTTAATATGAAAAAATATATTTTCTTTCTATCGGTATTTGTCTTTACCCTTGTATCTTGTGGCAAAAATAATGAAGTAAAATTTCAATGTTCGGACAATCAGGATGTCTGTGATCTTGCACGATCTAACAATGATTTTGGATTTGATATATTCAAAGCATTACACAAAAAACACCTGAAAGATAATCTTTTTATTTCTC
>Ga0256832_1002713_pt1 | contig 12085 bp, 12 predicted proteins | sample 134614metaG_FD_190534 | JGI IMG/M metagenome (GOLD analysis project Ga0256832, IMG submission 190534) | Hydrothermal vent microbial communities from Lau Basin, Pacific Ocean - 134-614 | ecosystem: Environmental > Aquatic > Marine > Hydrothermal vents | place: Pacific Ocean: Lau Basin | collected... | reverse complement strand
CCCGCCGGGCATCGTCCCCGGTAATCCACAGGCTCTCACCGCTGGCCATGGCGGTGCGCCCGTCCAGGCTCATGGCCAGCTTGCAGCGCACCCAGGGCAGACCGGTCTTCATGCGCTTGATGAAGCCCGGATTGAGTTTTTCCGCTTCCTCCCGCAGCAGCCCCGAGGCAGTCTCCACCCCGGCTTCCGCCAGCAAAGCCAGGCCCTTGCCCGCCACCAGGGGATTGGGATCTTCCATGGCCGCCACCACCCGGCTCACCCCGGCTTCCAGAAGGCCAGCGGTGCAAGGGGGGGTCTTGCCATGATGGCAGCAGGGCTCCAGGGTGACATAGGCCGTGGCGCCCCTCGCCTTTTCACCGGCAGCGGCAATGGCCAGACGCTCGGCATGGGGCTCGCCCGCCTTGCGGTGCCAGCCTTCGCCCACCACCTCGCCATCGCGCACCAGCACGCAGCCCACCCGCGGATTGGGGTCTGTGGTGTACAGGCCCAGCCGGGCAAGCCGGATGGCGCGGGCCATGTGGGTGTAGTCGTCCCTGGTGAATGTCATATTGGTATCGACTCGCTGTTGGTCGGGCTTCAGCCCGACAACCTGCCGCTTTTTGTCGGACTGAAGTCCGACCTACGTTTTTCTCATGAATCGGGCAGAAAGATCTGTCATTCCTCCTTGCCCAGCAAATCCAGCTGCTTTCGCAGAGCCTCGGGGTCGGGCTGTTGTTCCAGGCGCTCGATTTCCTCACGGAAAGCCTGGACATCCTGGAACTGGCGGTACACGGAGGCAAAGCGCACGTAGGCCACCTGATCCAGGGATTTTAACTCATCCATCACCAGCTCCCCAATGCGCTCAGTGGGGATTTCTGGCTCCCCTGGCGCCATGAGCTTGCGGGTGATGCGGCCGATGGCCGCTTCCACGTCCTGGGTACTCACCGGACGTTTCTCCAGGGCACGCAGCATGCCCAGGCGCAGCTTCATTTCATCAAAGCTGGCCCGGCTGCCATCGGACTTGACCACCCGGGGCAGGTTCAGCTCCACCTTTTCATAGGTGGTGAAGCGTTCCCCGCAATCGATACATTCGCGCCTGCGGCGCACCTGGTCGCCTTCTCCCGCCGCGCGGGAGTCCACCACCTTGGTGTCCCGGGCATTGCAGAAGGGACAACGCATCAGTCAGCGTACACCGGCAGGCGCTTGCAGATGGCCAGGGCTTTTTCCTTCACTTCGGCAATAACCTTGTCATCGCCCCGGGCGTCGATGACATCGCACATCCAGCCCGCCAGATCTGTGGAATCCTGCTCGGTGAACCCCCGGGTGGTAATGGCCGGGGTGCCCACACGAATGCCGGAAGTGATAAAGGGCGACTGGGGATCATTGGGCACGGCGTTCATGTTCACCGTGATGTTAGCGTCCCCCAGCCAGCGGTCCACATCCTTGCCCGTGAGGCCGGCTTCGATGAAGCTCACCAGGAACAGGTGGTCATCCGTCCCTTTGGAAACCACGTCATAGCCACGTTCCATGAACACCCTGGCCATGGCCTGGGCATTCTTCTTCACCTGCTGCTGATAGGTCTTGAACTCGGGCTCCATGGCCTCCTTGAAAGCCACGGCCTTGCCCGCAATGACGTGCATCAGGGGGCCGCCCTGGGTGCCGGGGAAGACGATGGAGTTGAGTTTCTTTTCGATTTCTTCGTTGGCCTTGGCCAGAATCAGACCGCCCCGGGGACCGCGCAGGGTCTTGTGGGTGGTGGTGGTGGTCACATCGGCAATCTGGACGGGACTGGGATATTCACCCACGGCAATGAGGCCCGCCACGTGCGCCATGTCCACGAACAGGTAAGCGCCCACGCTGTCGGCGATGTCACGGAAGCGCTGCCAGTCCACGATACGGGAATAGGCGGAAAAACCGGCCACGATCATCTTCGGCTGGTGTTCCTTGGCCAGAGCCTCCACCTGCTCGTAGTCGATCTCGCCGGTTTCGGCATTCAGGCCGTACTGCACGGCATTGTAAATTTTGCCGGAGAAATTGGGCTTGGCGCCGTGGGTGAGGTGGCCGCCGTCCGCCAGGGCCATGCCAAGAACCGTATCGCCGGGCTGGCACAGGGCCATGTACACGGCCGCGTTGGCCTGGGAGCCAGAATGAGGCTGGACATTGGCATAATCCGCGCCGAACAGGGTCTTGGCCCGGTCGATGGCCAGTTGCTCCACCACGTCCACGTTTTCGCAGCCACCGTAATAGCGCTTATGGGGATAGCCTTCGGCATACTTGTTGGTAAGCACAGAACCTTGCGCCTGCATGACCCGGGGACTGGTGTAGTTCTCCGAGGCGATGAGTTCAATGTGCTCTTCCTGACGCTTTTCCTCGGCCTGGATGGCGGCCCAGAGGTCATCGTCGTAACCGGCGATCTGCATGGATTTCTTGAACATGGCTTTTTTCTCCGACAAACAAAAACGGCTCCGATAAAGGAGCCGTATTCTAACGCTTTTCTGGAATCAGCGCTGATTCAAACTGGGGTGGATGACGGGACTTGAACCCGCGACGACCGGAATCACAATCCGGGACTCTACCAACTGAGCTACATCCACCATAAACTGTCTTGCGCGACCCTCAGGGTCACGGCCTGAAACCGATGCAGAGCAGGTTCGAATCCTGCCGCATCCGGGGTCTTTTCCAGTTCCCTGGAATACCCTTTCTTAATGGCACGCCCGGCAGGATGATCGTCCTTCGGACTCCCCCTGCGGGGCCGTGCTGTGCACGGTGCTGGCTTGCCCTGCAAGCCAGTCGAACCTGGCTGTTTGGATGACGCAGGTTCGAATCCTGCCGCATCCGGGGTCTTTTCCAGTTCCCTGGAATACCCTTTCTTAATGGCACGCCCGGCAGGATTCGAACCTGCTACCCTCGGCTTAGAAGGCCGATGCTCTATCCAAATGAGCTACGAGCGCAGAGAATCGTTTCTGGCATGGTCAGCCTTCCTGCCGTATTACGAAATTGGTCGGGGTAGAGAGATTCGAACTCCCGACATCCTGCTCCCAAAGCAGGCGCGCTACCAGACTGCGCTATACCCCGTAAACCTGGATCTCCCTTCCGTTCTCATCTCCCTACTGCGTAGAGAGATTACAAAATGCTTCCTGCATTTTGCCCTGCGGGTCGCGCTCCGCGCGATAAAATCGCTCCCGGCGATTTTTGTCGAACTCCCGACATCCTGCTCCCAAAGCAGGCGCGCTACCAGACTGCGCTATACCCGGATATCGCTCCCAATGGAGCGAAGGCGGTGCATCATACTCAAGGGATGCAGGATAGTCAATGTCCCCACATCCGGATTGAAGCCGCAACTTCAGTATGCCAAATAGCATACAACCCACACTCGTAGCGAGTCTTACCGGAAAGCAGCAGCTATGGCCAACGTCGTGACCTGGCTCATATTAAGGGAAGCTCTGATCAATTTTCTGCTGATTTTTCCCCTGCAACCCTCTACACTTTCTGCTGTGAAAGACTATTCCGGGAATGGACATCAAATGAATAAGATCCCCGCCACAACGCGTTTTGCTGCCCTTGTGGCATTGTTTTTTGTCGCAAGCTTTCCCGTCACTGCGGGCATGTACCGCTGGACCGATGACCAGGGCAATGTTGTTTACTCGCAACAACCGCCCCCAGACAATCGTGAAAGCAAGCGCATCACAGCGCCACCTCCCCCGGCAGAGTCACCTGAGAGCAGCCTGGAAAGAAGCAGGGAACTGAACGAAAAGCTCAATGCTATCCAGGAAGAGCGCGCCAAGGCCAGACAGGAGCGTCTCAAGGCAAAGGCGGAAAAGAAAGAGCGCCAGACACGTTGCGACAACGCCCGGCATGACCTGAAAATGCTCACTGAGCGTCCGTCCAATACTCTGTACCGAATCGGGGACAACGAATGGAAGCGTTTCACCCAGGAAGAACGTTCTGAAAAGATTGACCAGCTTAACAAAGTCATCAAGGAAAACTGCAAATAGGGATCAGACATGCCATTACTCACATTGAATACCAATCTTGCGCTTTCCCCCGGCCAGAGAGATACCCTGCCCGCCATGCTGTCAGCCGAGGTGTCCCGCCTTCTGGGCAAGCCGGAAAGCTATGTCATGGTCATCGTGGAAGACAACCGGCTGATGACCATGGGGGGAACAGGTGAAGGTGCCGCCTATCTGAAACTCAAGAGCCTGGGACTGCCGGAGAATGATACGCCCAACCTGTCCGAAGCGCTGTGCAACCTGATATCCGATACCCTGGATATCGCGACAGACCGTATCTATATAGAGTTCTTCAACCCACCCCGGCACATGTGGGGCTGGAATCGCGGCACTTTCGGTTAGGTTTTCTGGTGCTGTTTGGACAGGATCGCAGCCGCCTGCGCCAATACTATTTGCAGGCCTGGCAGAAAAGGCTGCGCGGCGAGCCACTGGAAAGCCTGGAAGCCCTCATCGCCAGTGTTATTGAACAGCATCCTGAGTACCATGACATGCTGCGTTCTGAAGATGCTCTGCACCAAGATTTCACTCCGGAACAAGGCCAGAGCAATCCTTTTCTACACATGGGCATGCACATCAGCCTGGCGGAACAGATAGGCACCGACCGCCCCCCCGGCATCCGCAGCCTGCATCAGAAGCTGGCCATCCGCCTGGGCGATCCCCACCAGGCCGAACATCAGATGATGGAATGCCTGGGTCTTGCGCTCTGGGAGGCTCAGCAACAAAACCGCGCCCCGGATGAACAGGCCTACCTGGAATGTCTGAAAAAACTGGCCTCGTGATTGCTGTAGGCCGGGCTTCAGCCCGACAACGAAACTCATGGCAGAAAATGCCGGACTGAAGTCCGACCTGCGCTGTTATCATTACTCCCATGAACGACACCTCGCCTCCCGATCTCTTCGGCTACCGCAAATACTGGGCTCACAAGTTCACGCCCGCGCCCTTCCTGCCCATGAGCCGTGAGGAAATGGACGACCTGGGCTGGGACAGCTGCGACATCATCATCGTCACCGGCGACGCCTATGTGGATCAGGCCAGCTTCGGCATGGCCATTGTCGGCCGGCTCCTCGAAGCCCAGGGTTTCCGGGTGGGTATCATCGCCCAGCCCCGCTGGCAGGATACGGAAGATTTCATGCGCCTGGGGCGGCCCAACCTGTTCTTCGGGGTTACCGCGGGCAACATGGATTCCATGGTCAACCGTTATACCTCGGACCGCAAGATCCGCTCCGACGACGCCTACACCCCCCATGCCGAGGGCGGCAAGCGCCCGGACCGGGCTTCCCTGGTGTACAGCCAGCGCTGCAAAGAGGCCTACAAGGGCATCCCGGTGATCATCGGCGGCATCGAGGCCTCCCTGCGGCGTATTGCCCACTATGACTACTGGCAGGACAAGGTGCGCCACTCCGCCCTGGTGGACAGCAAGGCGGATATTCTGCTGTACGGCAATGCCGAGCGCGCCCTGGTGGAAATCGCCCATCGCCTGGCCGCAGGCGATTCGATCAGGGAGATGCTCCATCTGCGGGGCACCGCGGTTCTGCGCAACGAACTGCCGGAAACCTTCACCTATATCGACTCCACCGATGTGGAGGCTCCCGGGCCTGCGCAAGCCCCGCCTCATCCCTATGCGCAGCCCGCCCCTTCACCGGCAATACCCGGGGCGGACACGGCCAAGGTGGTCACCTTGCACAGCCGCCCTAAAAAGCTGGATCGCAATCACAGCGCCGTTTTGCTTCCTGCCTACGAGCAGGTCAAGAGCGACCCCGTGCTCTATGCCCATGCTTCACGCATCCTGCACCTGGAATCCAACCCGGGCAATGCACGGGCATTGGTGCAGAAACATGGGAAACGTTATCTGTGGGTGAATCCGCCCCCCATTCCCCTGACCACCCGGGAACTGGACCGGGTGTATGAATTGCCCTACCAGCGCCGCCCCCACCCGGTCTATGGGGATGCGCGTATCCCTGCCTACGAGATGATCCGTTTCTCCATCAACATCATGCGCGGTTGTTTTGGCGGTTGTACCTTCTGTTCCATCACCGAGCATGAAGGGCGCATCATTCAAAACCGCTCGGAAAAGAGCATTCTGAAAGAGATCGAATCTATCCGCGACAACGTACCCGGCTTCACCGGCAACATTTCCGACCTGGGCGGCCCTACCGCCAATATGTGGCGCCTGCATTGCAAGGATCCGAAAATAGAGGCCTCCTGCCGGCGCCTGTCCTGCGTCTATCCCGGCATTTGCAAGAACATGAAAACCGACCAGATGCCCCTGGTGCACTTGTACCGCAAGGCCCGGGCCATTCCCGGCATCAAGCGCATCTTCATCGCCTCCGGCCTGCGCTATGACCTGGCAGTGGAGACCCCGGAATACGTGAAGGAACTGGTCACCCATCATGTTGGAGGCTACTTGAAGATTGCCCCTGAACACACTGAAAAAACACCACTTTCTCACATGATGAAACCCGGCATCGGCACCTATGACCGGTTCAAGGCCCTGTTCGAAAAGTACTCCAAAGCCGCCGGTAAGGAGCAATACCTGATTCCTTATTTCATCGCCGCCCACCCGGGCACCACGGATGAGGACATGCTCAATCTGGCCCTGTGGCTGAAAAAGAACGGCTTTCGAGCCGACCAGGTGCAAGCCTACCTGCCCTCTCCCATGGCCCTGGCAACCGCTATGTGGCATACCGGCTACAACCCGCTGAAAAAGGTAGGCCGGGGCGCAAAGACCGTCTTCTCGCCCCGAGGCATGAAACAACGCCGCCTGCACAAGGCTTTCCTGCGCTACCACGACGCCAACAACTGGCCCCTGTTGCGCGATGCCCTGAAGAAAATGGGCCGCGCCGATCTCATCGGCAACGGCAAACATCAACTGGTGCCCAACTGGCAACCAAAGGGCACCGGAGAGCAAAAAGACAACGGCAGCCGCCCTTTTCGCAGCCAGCACGTCCGCGCCGGCAAGCATTCCGGAACACGCCGGCGGTCCCCGCCACGCAAACGCCGCTGAACCAAATCGTGGCTTCTGCTGTCCAATTATAGTTATGCACTACACTATTGCATATGGAACAACGGAGTAAAGACGACAAAATGAACAATCAGGAATGGACAGCCGAATACAGCCTCGGCGAGGAAATTGCCCATGCCATCACCCATGGTATCGGCATTCCCCTGAGCATCGCTGCCCTGGTGGTGCTGGTGGCCTTCTCAGCCCTCTACGGTGACGCCTGGCATGTCACCAGCACTGCGATCTACGGCGCCACTCTGGTTCTCCTTTACACGGCATCCACCCTCTACCACGGCATCCCCCATGAAAGGGCCAAGCCCTGGCTGCAAAAACTGGATCACGCCGCCATTTTCCTGCTCATTGCCGGCACCTATACACCCTTTACTCTGGTGACCCTGCATGGCCCCTGGGGTTGGACGCTGTTCGGCATGGTCTGGGGCATCGCCGTTCTCGGAGTCTATATCGAGATGTTCGCCAGCAAGCGCTGGCAACGCTGGTCCCTGCTCCTCTATCTGGGCATGGGCTGGCTGGTGATCATTGCCATCAAGCCCCTCATCGATAGCCTGGCCCCCGGGGGGCTGGCCCTGCTCGTAGCTGGGGGCCTGAGCTACACCCTGGGCGCTGTCTTCTATGCCTGGGAGAAACTGAATTGGAACCACGCCATCTGGCATATTTTCGTCCTCGCCGGCAGCACCCTGCATTTCTTTTCCATCTTCTTCTTCGTGGTGCCCGGACCCTGAGGAATTTTCCATGCGTTACAGATACCCTCTTGCTCTCATTCTGATGCTTTCAACCAGCCTCACCCAGGCAAAAGGCGCCCTGGAAAACCCCAAGCCCGATGACCCCGTAAGCGGTATCGGCACCATCTATGGCTGGAACTGCGATGCGCAAACCATCGAGATCCAGATCGACAATGGCAATCGCTTCGCCATCCCCTACGGCAGCGCCCGGGGCGATACCCAGAAGCCGTGTGGCGATAAGGACAACGGCTTTGTCACCCAGTACAACTTTGGATTGTTGAGCAATGGTGAGCACCGTATCCGCCTGTACGTGGATGGCACCAAGGAGCAGGACCGCAACTTCCGCGTGACAAGACTGGCCGAGCCCTACATGCGTGGACTGGAAGGCAGCTCCGTGGTTACCGAGTTTCCGGACAAGGATCACGACATTACCCTGACCTGGTCCGAAAGTACGCAGAACTTTCAGATCACCAGTATTGAACCCACAGGCAGCCATCCCCTGGCCGGCTTCAACGGACTGTGGCGGGTAAAAAACAGCGCCGGCAATGTTCTTTTTCAGACCAGCGCCGGCTACCGGAACAATGATCCCTGGCTGACACTATCCATGCTGGATATGGATTTCAACAGCCTGCAGATCTATTCCGGACTCCTGGAAGGCCGCACCGCTGTTATTGATGATGAGTACAGCAGCGTGGATGCCGCTTTTGAAATGAAACTGCTGAATAACGATGAGATGCGCATGACTGTACTGCACTGCGCCCCCGTGAGCAGCTGCAATATCCACACAGGAGACGAATTCACCTTGTTGCGCAAAGAAACTGTGGGGCAGTAATCACGAGCCCATTGGGAATAAAGCCGTATCCCTCTGAAACGGCAACAGGAAAGCAGAGCAATATGCCCAATATCGAACGAGCTATTCCCCTGACTGGCAGTCTTTTTGTTCCCGCAGAGGGACCATCGTTGCATGACAACAATCAAGACGCTGAAACAAATGTGACACAAGCAGCCACCACTTTCTTGCTCATTAGAATTTTACGATGACCCAAACGACAGGTGGTAAACAGTTTGGCCTTTGGCGCGGCTTGCCGCAGCTGCTCGGCATGGCTGTAGGGAACCTCACGGTCATCACAGTCATGGACAAGCAGAATGTCGCCGGAGACGCTTTTTATGGTATTCAGCGGTGACAGCTGCGGCCAGCGCCAGGGCTTGCCATAGGCGTGGCCATAGCGTTTTTCAGCTTGGTCTCGCATAGCGGCAAGGGATTTCTCGTTAAGGGCATAAACCGCGCCAAATTGATCCACTGTCCAGAGAATATCGGCAAAGCAGCTTATCAATACCAGTTTTTCCGGAGCAAGTCCCAGCCGGTCGATGGCTAGCAGGGAAGTGCCGCAGCCGAAGGAGTGGCACACCAGCGCGTGAACCGGCCCCTCCTGTTCGGCTACCGCCGCCACTACGCCGCTGACATCGAGCATGTTGGTGCGCCTGCCGGAGGAATCGCCGTGGGCAGGCGCGTCATAGGCAACGACACGGAAGCCTGCATTCACCAGTGGCTGAATGAAGCTGAAAAACTGGGTGCCCCGCCCGCCCCAGCCGTGGGAGAGCAAAACCGTCGGGCCTTTACCCCAAGAGCGTACAGCGATTTTCCTTCCGTCAATTTCCTGAAAATGCAGATCGGCGCTGTCGCGCAACCTCTGCTCGCGGCGCGGCGCGCCAAAATGCGGTGGCGTCATGAAAAAACGTATCGCCAGTTTTCCCGCCAGCCCGGGCGCGATGACGCCCAGCACTTTGAACAAAGCGCGGGTGGCGGAAAACCACAGCCGCAGGCCGATAGGCAAACGATGGTTGGTGAAGGGATTCTGAGGGGATGTTTTTTGATTGTGTTTTGTCGTCATGTGAGTTCCCTTTAATCTATGTATTCCTTACGTTGCTGAACGTCTACTGTATGAACAGTGGCGCGCCATAAAAAAAAGCGCCGCACAGAAAGGTTGCGGCAAGCGCGGCAGAAGCAGGGTGGCCTAAACTGTAGAATGGCGCCTGCAAAGCCGCTCGAAATAGCCACAACAGGCTGAATGCGGCCAGCAATGATTTGCCCAAACGCGTGTTTGCCAGTTCTGCTGTGTGCGCGAACGAGATGTAAGCGATGATGATGAAAATGGCGATGATGGCCAGATTCATCACCTGCATGGTGGCGCGGTCGATGCTGTTCAGGCATCGCAAGGAAGTGGGCCAGTGAAAAATGCGCCAAAACAGGCAATGGAAAATCACCAGCCCACTGGTAAAGACCCCGCCTGCAATTATGAATGCATTACTCAGCTCAGCCATTGATGCCGCATCCTGACTCGTGCGCCCATGCGTTCGAATAACTGGTACAACCCAAAAAAAGTGCGGTCGAAGAAAATGAACTCGTCCGCCAGGCCGTTGATCTTGTCCACGCCGGACAAGCGCCCGATGGCATCCCAGCCGTCGGCGGTGTAGGAAGCGGACTGGCGGCTGCCGAAGTCGAATGATTCCTCCTTGAATGGCCGGGTGATCCAATCACCGAAGGGTTGCAGGGTTTCGTCGTAAAATTTCCGCAATTCGTCCGGCGTCATTTTAGCGACCATGCCCAGTTTTTCGTAGGTTTTGACCACGGTTGTCGAGTCGCGATCCATGTAGGCGCGAAGCAGTCGCGGCATCAGCTCAACAAATTTGGGCGAGAAATGTTTGACGCAGCCGAAATCCACCAGCCCCAGTTTGCCGTCATCCATGAACAGATAGTTGCCGGGGTTGGGGTCAGCGTGCAGGGCGTGAAGACCATAGAACGAGCGCACGAACACGTCATACAGTAGCTGGCCGAAATGGTCACGCTGCTCCTGCGATGGATTCTTCGCCAGCCACTGATCCAGGTGCAGTCCGTCCAGCCTGTCTGTGGAAAGCACGCGGCGGGACGACAGCGCGGCGTGTACGGCAGGAATCACAACATCGTCAAGGGTCAGCTTTTGCCTGAACCAGCGAGTATTTTCCGCTTCCTTGCGGTAGTCCACTTCTTCCCGCAAACGCCGCTCGATTTCATCCAGCGACGACAGCATGAGTCGAGCGTGGCGGGTGCGCTTGACCAGCGAGCGCACCAGTTGCAGGTCGTTGTCGATGGTTACGTCGATACCGGGATATTGCAGCTTCACTGCCAACTTGTCGCCTTGCGCATCTTTCGCGGTGTGTACCTGTCCGAGACTGGCGGCCGCGAAAGCGTTGGCGTCAAAATGGGCGAAGACTTTTTCCGGTGGCTGGCCGAATTCCTGCACGATGAGCTTGCGCACCAGCGGGCGTCCCAGCGGCGGCACCTGATGGTAGGATTTTGACAACTCCTTGCGGAAAGATTCGGGCAGAAAGCTGGTTTCCATGGACAGCATTTGCGCAATTTTCAGCGCCGTGCCGCGCAAGCGGGAGAAGGCATCAAACAGCAGCTCTGCGGTTTCATCATCCAGTTTCCGCCTGCTTTGTTCCCGGGCTGATTCAGACAGAAAAGGCCGCTTGGCGGCATGTTTCAACCGTTTTCCGCCAGCCCGCATCAACGCCACGCCAGCCACGCCGCTGCGCGCCAGTTTGCCGGTGGGGATGTCAGTCATCGTCAGCGTCCATGAAACGGCGCTTAGCTTTGCGCCAGGGCGCGACGCGTTCGTCCAGCGCGTTGATATAGCGGCTGGCCTGGCTGCGAAACAAGAAGGAGAACAAGTCCAGCGCCTTGCCGATCATGCCGGTTTGCAGCACCAGCGCGATCATCTCCACGCTGCGGTCAACTACCTGGGTGGTATTGGCAAAGCCTTCCGAGTCGTCCTTCAGCCAGTAGGCGAGGATGCCGGTGAAATAGTCCCAGAACAGGGGCGCGAGCAGATCCTGATACGGCTGTTCGGGAATCTCACCGGCCTCAATGGCGGCATCGATCATGTCACTGACCATGCGGTTGAAGCGGCGGCGGGTTTCAGCCAGGTTCACCACGCTGGCGGCGGGGGAGTAGAAGGTCAACTCGAACACCTCAGCCAGAAACTCGCGGTCTGGCAACCACAGATCCAGCTCGGTTTCCGCCAGTTGCTGCAACTGCTCACGCAGGCTGTATTCGTGGAAGTCGTCGATCTGCTTCAGCGCCGCCGCCACGTCGTCCTGTTTTTGCTCGCAGTAGCCGTAGAGCAGTTTCTCCTTGGTGGGGAAATAATTGTAAATGGTGGCGTCGCCCACCTTGGCACGGCGTGCAATCTCGCGCATGGACGCGGCCTTGAAGCCTTTTTCGATAATTACATCGGATGCCGCCTTGAGGATGCGCTTGCGGGTTTTCGCTTTTTCCTTTTTGCTGACTTTCATTTAAACAGGCTTCATTTGTC
>Ga0256832_1002712_pt1 | contig 12086 bp, 10 predicted proteins | sample 134614metaG_FD_190534 | JGI IMG/M metagenome (GOLD analysis project Ga0256832, IMG submission 190534) | Hydrothermal vent microbial communities from Lau Basin, Pacific Ocean - 134-614 | ecosystem: Environmental > Aquatic > Marine > Hydrothermal vents | place: Pacific Ocean: Lau Basin | collected... | reverse complement strand
AAAAAACTGCTGCGCAAAAATTTAAGGAAATACGGCTATTAATTGAGCTTGTCATGGAAAAAAACAAACACATTCTTTCCTCCGCCTTACGGCAAATGAAAACCCGCGAACCGCGTGAAGAGCTCTGGAATCGCATTGAGCATGAACTCAACAGGGAACGCAACACGCCTACCCTGCTCCAGGCCATCGAACGCCTGCCCCTACACGAACCACCCCGACATCTTTGGAGCAGGATCGAAAGCGCTCTGGACAGCCCCAAAACGCAAACCCTCATCACCCCCCTGCGCGCCATGGCAGCAGCCGTCGTCTTGCTTCTCGGCCTGGCACTCTGGACGTATCAACCTTTTGCCGGCACAAAAAGCCAAGAGATGGCCTTCGACTATACCCACAGCACCGAAGAAGTCAGCGACCAACTGTTAAACAGCAAGCAGTGGGATGAAGACGCAGAAGCCTTTGCAGAGATCGAAGAACTCCTCCAAAGCCTGCCCCCCGAAGCCATCACCGATGAAATCACCCAACTGAGAAGCGAATTGCAAGAGTTAAATTTGGCGAAAGCCGAACTCACAGAAGCCCTCAGTGACTACAACACCGACCCGCAATTCGCACGGCAACTCAGGGAAATTGAACTGGAACGCACGCAACTCGCCAAAGAGCTGCTGCGCAAAATCATATAAGCATGACCTACAGAAACCTACTCTTCAGCTTGCTGCTCGCGTCCGTATGGCATTTGGCGAAAGCCCAAACCACTACCCTGCAGGTCGTTACCAAAAGCACGACCAAAGTCTTTGAGTACGCTGCCGGCTCCGAAGTCAATATCGAAGGGCAACATGCAGAAATCGTGGTGGAAAGCTGGACGCAAAACAAAGTGCGCGTAGAAGTCAGGATCATCGCCAAACACACCGACGTACACCAGGCCGAAAAAGATCTCGAAACCATGCAGCTGAGCATCAAGCAGGAGGGCTCAAAACTCTACTTCCGCAACTACCTCAAATCAGGAGAAAAGCCCTCCGCTCAGCTCAAAGTCCAATACACCGTCAGCCTGCCGGCCGACTGCCCCGTCTATGTCAAAAACAACTATGGCAGCCTGCGAGCCGACGATCTCACCAAGCGACTTCGCACCCAATTGCGCTTCACCGACATCCAATTGACCAACCTCTCCGGCTACATGGCCATAGACACCTATTTCGGAGACCTGCTGGCCGATGGCCTGAGCGGCGAAGTCAACATCAACTCCAAACGCTCGGACCTCACCCTGCACAACATCTCGGGCGACTTCACCATCAATGCCCAATACGGCCTCATCAAACTCTTTACAGACCAGTCTGAACTGAAGCTCGACATCACGGCCGAGAAAGCCGATGTGTATTTCTTCGATCCCGAGCCGGGCATCTATGGCTATACCCTCACAGCCCATTACGGCAACATCAGCACACCCAATGAGCTGAAGTTCAACTTCATCGAAAATTCGGGCAAGCTCAAGCGCGCCATCTTCACGCCGGCCAACAAAATGGCTACCATTTCTGTCAAAATCACTTTTGGCGACATCGTCATTCGCAGGCCCTGAGTGCGGGCAACACCATTCCCGTCTTTTTTTGCATCTTTACGGCAAGCGCTAATGTTTTGCCCGTGACAGATCAAGAGCTCATAACAGCCTGCCGCCGTGGAGAAGCTTCAGCCCAAAAGCTGTTGTACGACCGCTATGCGCCCCGGCTGTTTGGCTTGTGCAAGCGCTATCTGCAGCGCGAAGATGCCGAAGATGCCTTGATGGAGGGTTTCTTCAAAATCTTCACGCGCATTGATCAGTACGACGGCAGCGGCAATTTTGAAGGCTGGATGCGACGTATCATGGTCAATCAGGCCCTGATGAAAATCCGCAAGAAACACGCCCTGAAAAATGCCGTAGAACCCGACCACACCCTCAAAGACGAGAGCTTCTCCATACAGCAGGAGCTCGAGGCCGAAGACATCCTGCAGCTCTTGGACGAACTGCCCCCGGGCTACCGCACAGTCTTCAACCTTTACGCCATTGAGGGCTATAAGCACCGCGAAATTGCAGAGATGCTGGGCATCAGCATCAACACCTCCAAATCACAATTCATCCTGGCGCGCAAAAAGCTCCGGGAGTTGTTGGAAAAAAGAGCCCGCAAGGAATCGGGCATAAAAAAATACGACCGACCATGAAAAAGCCCAAAGACATCTCAGATGTTTTCAGAGAAAACGCCCACAAACTGGATGAGCGCCCCCCCGAACGCATCTGGCGACAATTGGACAAGCGCTTAGATGAATCAGGCTTTCGCCAAACGAAAAAGCGCAAACTGCTGCCAGCTATCTACCGCATCAGTGCGGTAGCCGCTACGGTGATCATCCTCATCTCCCTGGTCAGCAGATTTCTCTCGCCTGCAGACCACGGGCAAGGCGCCATGGCCCTCATGGAAGACCACACAGCCTCTCCCATGTACGAAGAGCTCGTCAGTGATGCCACGGAAAGCGCTGCCGTCATTCGGGAAATACGCCTGCTTTATGCCAGCTATACCCCCCGCTATCATGCAAAAGCCGCCCGAAAAAGTGTGGCAGTAAACAAACTGCCCACAGCAGGCAGCAACCGCGCAAAAGGCGAACAAAGCGTTCAAAAAAGTCTCCAGCTGGTCCTGCAAGAAGAGGGACGGCAACTCTACATCCTCCTGCCCGATCCTTCTCAGCCGCTGGTGCTTAAACCCGAAGGCCGGGAGCCTCTGAATTTTTACCCCACAGAGAAAAGCCAGGGAAGCTATTTCTTCGAGGATGAGAATGGCCAAATAAAAGTGCGCTGGCTCCCTGCCCAAAACCGCATGGAAATACAAAGCGCCTCAACGGCTGTTTTTGAGTCTCTCAAACAGCAATTGCAGCCCTTTTTCGTTCTTCAGGAAGACGAGCATCTTCTCGTTCGCCAACCGCTACACCAAAATCATGATTAGAAAGCTACTCTTCTTCGCCCTCATCGCAGCGCTCATAGCGCCCACTGCCTGCAAAAAGGATAAATTCGCCAAAGACATTCACGACGGTTTTTACAACGGGAACGTGGTGCAATTTGACCTCAGCGATTCCAGCACCACCGTGCTCAGCGATTCCTTTACTGTTGAGCTTCGCAAAGCCGGACTCTTCAAGTACGAAGTGATCAGCCCCGACGAAAGCATCCTGCCCTCTATGGTTTTCAAATCCAAAGGAGCAACCCGGGATGGCGTGGTTTTCGCAGTGAATCCCAGGGATGAGGCCTGGTACCTGTTCATAGACTACACCTTCAGCATCACCGGCCTCGCCATTGGCAAGACGGGAGAATACAACGGAGAGGCTTATCCGGAAATCTTTTATGAGGGCTGGAAGACGGAATGAAAAAGGAGCCTGCTACGCAGGCTCCCATCTCCCAAAGTTCGTACCCGGAGCGGGACTTGAACCCGCACGGCCCTTCCGGGCCACAGGATTTTAAGTCCTGCGTGTCTGCCAATTCCACCATCCGGGCAGAGAGGTAAATATTACCTAAAAAAAAAGCCTTCAAATCGAAGGCTTCCCGGTTAGAGCGAAAGACGGGATTCGAACCCGCGACCTCAACCTTGGCAAGGTTGCGCTCTACCAACTGAGCTACTTTCGCTTGTAAAACAGGCTCTCTTTTCGAAAGCGATGCAAAGATACAACGCCTTTTTATTTCTGTGCAAATTTTTTGAAAAAATTTTTTCAAAAAATTTGAGGTGCCTGCACGGCATTAGTTGGGCTTTGAGCCTGTGAAAATCACCTGCATATCCACATCGCCACGCGAAACGAAGATATAGGTCGAATCGGCATCATCTGAAAAGACAAAGGTACCGGTAGAGCCGAGTTGTCCTTCTTCGATCCCTACCTGGCCTGCTGTATCCACATTGCTAAGCAGTTTATTGATGACATAGACCGTTTCGGGAAAGTGGTCGGGATGGGTGGGGCTGCTCATTTTGTACTTATTCTTGCTCTGCTTCTCTACGAGCAGGGTTGCCCCATCCTCATAGATCGTCTGGATCGGATCCTGGGGATTGGGGTAACCAATGGTGCCATTGTACTCGCCGAGGTATTGTTCATTGACCTTGTTTTGCTTATTGCAGGAGGTCGTTTCCAGCACAAAGAGGCCAAGAAAGAAGAAGAGGGCAAAAAATTTCAGGCTTTTCATGGAAAGTTTTTGTAGGGGTTAGGAAATTGTACTGACTTGAGTACAAAGATAAGGTTTTTTAAACCATTGTCTCCAAAGAAGCTTTCACAAAAGCCACAAAAAGCGGGTGTGGATTTTCTACCGTGCTTTTGAGCTCGGGATGGAATTGGACGCCCACGAACCAAGGGTGGTCGCGGAGTTCGACGATTTCCACCAGGCCGGACTCCGGATTGATGCCGGTGGCTTTGAGGCCGGCCGCATCCATTTGCTCGCGGTAGGCGTTGTTGAACTCATAGCGGTGGCGATGGCGCTCGCTAATCTGCGTAGCGCCATAGGCTTTTGCTGCGAGAGAGTCCTCAGCCAAGACACAGGCGTAGGCGCCGAGGCGCATGGTGCCTCCTTTTTGGGTGATTTTTTTCTGCTCCTTCATCAAGGCGATGACGGGGTCCGGGGTTTCGGCATTCATTTCAGTGGAGGCGGCTTCTTTCAGGCCCATGACATGGCGGGCAAATTCCACCACAGCGCATTGCATGCCGAGGCAGATGCCAAAGAAAGGCAGCTTTTTCTCGCGGGCATAGCGGATGGCACGCAGCTTGCCTTCAATCCCCCGCTCGCCAAAGCCCGGTGCTACGAGAATGCCGTGGATGTCTTTGAAGATTTTTTCCGGATCTGCATCCGGCGCCTCCAAATCTTCGGAGTGAATGGGTACCACCTCTACCCTGCAGTCGTTGGCAGCGCCGGCGTGGATGAAGGACTCGTAGATGGATTTATAGGCGTCCTGCAACTCATTGTACTTGCCCACCAGGGCAATGCGCAATTGGCGCGAAGGATTTTCCACTTTGTGCAAAAACTCCTTCCACAGATGCAGGTCGGGCTCCTGCCGCATGGGGAGTTTGAACTTGCGCAAAACCAGCTCATCCAAGCCTTCTTCCTGCATGTGCAGAGGCACGTGGTAAATGGTTTTGGCATCTATGGCCTCGATCACGGCATCGTATTGGACATTGCAAAAGAGGGCCAGTTTTTTGCGCAGGCCTTCATTTAGCGGGTACTCCGTGCGGCAGACCAGCACATCCGGCTGTACTCCGGCATTTTGCAATTCCTTGACAGAGTGCTGAGTGGGTTTGGTCTTTAGTTCTTTGGCAGCCCGGAGGTAAGGGATGAGCGTCAGGTGAATGACGAGGCAGTTTTCGCTGCCCAGGGTCCATCGCATTTGCCGCAAGGCTTCCAAATACGGCAGGGCTTCAATGTCGCCGACTGTTCCTCCCAACTCTGTGATGACGATTTCGTGCTCGCCGCTTTGTCCCAGCAACTGCACCCGTCGCTTGATCTCATCGGTGATATGAGGCACTACCTGCACGGTTTTTCCGAGGTAATCCCCTCTGCGTTCCTTTTCAATCACGGTCTTATAGACGCGGCCCGTAGTTACGTTATTGGCCTGTGAAGTAGGTTTGTTGAGAAAGCGCTCGTAATGCCCGAGGTCCAGATCCGTTTCAGCCCCGTCGTCCGTAACATAGCATTCGCCATGCTCATAGGGATTGAGCGTACCCGGGTCCACATTGATGTAGGGATCGAATTTCTGGATGGTTACTTTAAAGCCTCGCGCCTGCAGCAGCTTGGCCAGAGAAGCGGCAATGATGCCCTTTCCGAGGGAAGAAGTTACCCCGCCCGTTACAAAGATGTATTTGCTCATAACGGGGTGTAAAGGTATGAAAAAAGAGCGAGACGGTGCTCTTAATCCACGTAAATCCGCATTCTATTGGCTACTTTGGCCTTAATAGAACGCGGATGACGCGGATTGCGCGGGTTTCCGCGGGTTTTAGCTGGTCCACCTTGACCACCCGGGCTCCCAAAAGAGGCGGGTGAGGGCCCCTTCAGGGCAGGGGTGGGCCGCCCGCGCCCCCGGCCCCTGAAGGGGTGGCCCGCCCCCGCGTTTTTGTAAAACAGGCTTGGCAAATGCTTTTAAGACTCCATAAAAGGATAGCGATAATCCTTTGGTGGCACGAAGTTTTCTTTGATGGCTCGGGGCGATGTCCAGCGGTAGAGGTTTAGCACGGAGCCGGCTTTGTCGTTGGTGCCTGAGCCCCGGGCTCCGCCAAAGGGCTGTTGGCCGACCACGGCGCCGGTGGGCTTGTCGTTAATGTAGAAGTTGCCCGCAGCATAGCGCAGTTTGTCGGTAGCCAGTTGAATGGCGGCACGCTCGCGGGCAAAGATGGAGCCGGTCAGTCCGTAAGGCGAGGTTTCGTTGAGCAGGTCTAAAGTCTCCTCAAAACGCTCGTCCTCATAGACGTAAATGGTAAGCACGGGGCCAAAGATCTCTTCGCACATGGTGCGGTACTTGGGGTCTTTAGTCAGCAAAACTGTTGGTTCGATGAAGTAGCCTTCTGATTTGTCGTAGCCACCGCCGTACAGTAGTTCCACATCCGGGCTGGCTTTGGCCTCGTCAATGTAGGCAGTGATTTTGTTGAAGGCCTTTTCGTCTATCACGGCATTGAAGAAGTTGGAAAAATCTTCGGGCGGCCCCATTTTGATGGATTTCAGATCGGCCAGGAGACCTTCTTTGATGGCGGGCCAAAGGCTTTTCGGGATGTAGCTGCGAGAAGCTGCCGAGCACTTTTGGCCCTGGTATTCGAAGGCGCCCCGCGTCAGAGCAGTAACCACGGCTTCGGCATCGGCACTGGGGTGTACCATAACGAAATCTTTGCCCCCCGTTTCACCCACGATGCGGGGATAGCTCTTGTACTGAGAGATGTTGTTGCCGATGGTTTTCCAAAGGTGCTGGAAGGTACTCGTGCTTCCTGTAAAGTGCAAGCCTGCAAAATCCGGATGGGAGAAGATGATGTCTCCGGCCACGGGCCCCGATACGAAAATGAGATTGATGACGCCCGGCGGCAAGCCCGCAGCCTCGAAGATGTCCATGATGAGTGCTGCGGAATAGATTTGGCTGACAGCAGGTTTCCAAACAACGGTATTGCCCATGAGCGCGGGCGCCGAGGGCAGGTTGCCGGCAATGGAGGTGAAGTTGAAGGGCGTCAGGGCAAAGACAAAGCCTTCTAAGGGGCGGTACTCCATGCGGTCCCAAATGTTCTTGGCGCTTTCGGGCTGTTCTTCGTAGATCTGCGTCATGAACAAGGCATTGAAGCGGAAGAAGTCCGCCAGCTCTGCCACGGCATCAATTTCCGACTGATACGGATTTTTGGACTGGCACAGCATGGTTGCGGCATTCATTCTTGCTCGATAGGGGCCGGAGATGAGGTCGGCAGCTTTGAGGAAGATGGCGGCACGCTCCCACCAGGGCGTTTCCTCCCAGCTTTTTTTGGCTTTCATGGCTGCATTGATGGCCATTTTCACATGTCCGGCATCGCCTTGGTAGTACAGGCCCAATTCGTGCTTGAGGTCGTGAGGCGGGTGAATTTTCACGGCTTGGTCTGTAAAGACCTTTTCGCCCCCTATGGTCATGGGGATTTTGCGGTGTTCGGAGCGTAATTGTTTCAATTCAGCCTGGAGGGCTGCCCGTTCGGGCGTGCCCGGGGCGTAGGAGTAGATCGGTTCGTTTTGGGGATAAGGAACCTGGAAAAATGCGTTTGCCATAGGTCTTGATCGGTTTGTTTATTTTCAAAAAACAGCAAACGATGCACTTGCCCCTTCCTGCGCCCTGCCGGTAAACGGCAAGGCCTTCTCAGGCGGGCAAATGCAACACTTGCCGGATGCGTTTGATTTCATATCTCGGAGGCTTCATGCCTTCGGGCAGCGGTTTTTGGCGGGCATTGTACCAGCAGGTAGCCATACCCATGCGTTGCCCGCCGAGGATGTCGCTCCCCGGATTATCGCCTACTAATAGTACCCGCTCCACGGGCGGATTGTTCAATTTTTCAAGGGTATATTCAAAATAAGCAGGCTGCGGCTTTGCCACCCCAATCTCTTCAGAGATGACGACGGCATCGAAATACTCCATCATGCCACTCTGCTCGAGACGGGGACGTTGCACCCGCTTCAGGCCATTGGTGATTAAACTAAGGGAGACGCCCTGTGCTTTGAGCGCGTCGAGTACCTCTTTGGCGCCGTCTATCCAATGTACTTTTTCAGCCAGTTTGTCTAAATAAAGGTCATTGAGTTTAAGGGGATCGTATTCCACTTCATGCAAGGCCAAAAAATCAGAAAAGCGGCGACGCTGCACCTCGCGGGGCGATATTTCACCTGCTTCCAGCAGTTTCCAGCAGCGATGATTGATCTCCGCATACTGAAAAAACATCTGCTCATCCGGCTCCATGCCAAAACTTTCCAGCGCCTCTCCAAAAGCTTCTTTGCTGGAGCGGTCGAAGTCCAGCAGGGTGTTGTCCAGATCAAAGAGGCAATGCGTGTAGGGAAAGGCAGTCATGGAGCGTAGAGTTGAACGGCTTTGGGAATAAAGGCCCTCACTTCTTCTAAGGCCCCTACGCGTATGAGCTCGCGCACAATGCTGGAGCTGATGTGCGAATAGGCAGGCCGGCTGATCAAAAAGATGGTATCCACTTCGGCAACCAGCGAGGTATTTAGTTGCGAGATGGATTTTTCGTACTCAAAGTCAGGACTGCTGCGCAAGCCACGGAGGATAAAGCGCGCGCCTATGCTCCTGCAAAAATTTGCCGTAAGGCCCTCATAAAAAGTAACGTCCACTCTGGGTTCATCGGCAAATACGGCACGCAGCCAGTCCAATCGCTGCTCCAGCTCAAACAGATACTTCTTGCCGCTATTGACCCCTATGGCCACGACCAGTTTGTCGAACAGGGGCAAAGCCCTGCGCACCAGGTCTTCATGACCTATGGTGATGGGATCGAAAGAACCGGGAAATACTCCAATGCGCATGGCGCAATGATAAGAAAAAAGCGAAGAAGACAGGGCCTTCTTCGCTTTGATTTTAAGAAACTTCGCGTAAAGTTTGCAAAATGCGCGCCACAATGCGGTAGGGATCGGCATTGGAAGCCGGTCGGCGATCTTCGAGATAGCCCTTCCACTTTTCAGCCGTACCCACCGGAATGCGGATGGAAGCGCCGCGATCGCTGACGCCATAGCTGAAGCGGTCAATGGCCTGGGTCTCGTGCAGGCCGGTCAGGCGCATTTCGTTGCCGGAGCCATATACGGCAATGTGCTCGTTGTGGTACTTTCCAAAGGTCTCACAGATGGCTTTGAAGTATTCTTCACCCCCCTCGGTACGCATGCGGGAGTTGGAAAAATTCGTGTGCAGGCCCGAGCCGTTCCAGTCGCCCTGCACCGGCTTGGGATGAAACTCCACAACCACCTCATACTTTTCCGTGGAGCGATGCAGGAGGTAGCGGGCCAGCCACAAGTCATCGGCAGCTCGCTTGGCACCTTTTCCGAAGCACTGGAATTCCCACTGACCCAACATGACTTCGGCATTGATGCCCGTGAGCTGTATGCCGGCATTGAGGCAGAGGTCAAAGTGTTCCTCAACGATGTTGCGACCTGCGCAGTTTTCAAAACCCACGGAGCAGTAATAAGGCCCCTGCGGGCGCGGATAGCCCTGCTCGGGAAAGCCCAAAGGAAGCCCGCCCTTCGTCAGCACGTACTCCTGCTCAAAGCCAAACCAGCAGTCCGGGTCGTCTTCAAAGGCAGCTCTTGTGTTCGAAGGGTGAGGCGTGCCATCGGGATTCAACACCTCACACAGAACCAAAAAACCATTCTTGCGTGCAGGGTCGGAAACCACACGCACCGGCTTCAAAAGGCAATCTGAGAAGTGCCCTTCGGCTTGTTCGGTGGAGCTGCCATCAAAAGACCAAATTGGCAAGTGCTCGATGTCTCCATCAAAAAAATCCATGTCGAGGACCTTGGTCTTGCTTCTCAAGCTCGGTTCCGGCTTGCCGCCATCCAGCCAGATGTACTCAAACTTAAATTTCCCCATTGCTGTTTAATTTTTGAGTGAGTTTAGTTAAAAGAGAAAAGCGACCGGACGACATCGAGTCGTCAGATCGCTTTTCCCAAAGGATATTACAAAATCTTTGCGCTTTGGCATCCGCAAAGATACAATTTTTTTTATTTTTGCACATCCGGACGGAAAAAATTGCGCGCAAATTTTCAGAAGCATGGGCTTCAAAAGCATTTTTTCTGTCCTGTTGTGCCTCGGCAGCATGGCCTTGCAGGCGCAAATCTATGAGTTTAACCTTCCGGAAACGGACGATCTCCCCGAAGCGACATTTGGCGAAAGCCAATACGCCGAGCTACTCAATGCGGCCGACAGCCTCGATTTGGCAGGCATAGGCATCTTACCCGACAGCATCCGCCAACTGCTGCAATACCGGCGCGAATACGGCCCCCTGCTCTCCCCTTACGAACTGCAACAATTGCCCGCCTGGGACGAAAGCCTCACGGCTTATTGCCTGCAGCAACTCCTTCTCAAGGACGGAGAGGAAGGCTTTAAACGCAGCCCCTCACACTCCTTTCCCCGACAGTTGAACGCCCGGCTGGCTGCCGGCAGCCGCGATCTGCGCTCCTCCATCAGGTTTAAGCCCGCTTTGCCGCCGGAGGCACGGCCCTTGCAGATGCGTCTGCGCTTTCGCCTGCAGTACCAACAGCAAATGAGCTTCGGCCTGGCCCTGGAAAAGGATGCCGGCGAACCCTGGACTTACCCTCAACAGCCCTTGCCCGACTATCGCTCGCTGCACTTCTTCCTGAGGCCGGAGGGGCGCATCCTGCGTGCCATGGCAGCCGGCGATTACGAACTGCGCCTCGGCCAGGGCTTGCTCATACGACAGGGGTTTGGCTTGTTTAAGAGCACGGCGCCGGAAAGCATGGTAGCCGGAGGCCCGCGCCTGAAGCCCCACAGCGGCATGGACGAAACCCGCTTCCTGCGCGGCCTGGCCTTTGAGGCCCGGCTTCCCCGGCAGCCGGACTTCCACTTGCTGGTTTTCGCCTCGCGCAAGGCCGTGGATGCCCGCATAGACTCCGCTTCTCAAACGGTGAGTTCGCTGCCGGAGACGGGCTCGCATCCCCTCAGCTCAGTTCCCTGGCGAAAGGCCCTGCCCGAAACCCTGTTTGGCGCAAGCCTCCGCTGGCAAGCTGCGCCTTCCCGGCAATGGACGCTCAACGCCATGCGACTCTCCTACCCGCTGCCCCTGCAGGCTCCGGGAGAAGAAGTTCCCTACCGCCTCTATGCCATGGACGGGAAACAGCAGTTTCGCATCAGCCTGGACCACAAGATGCAATTCAAACAAGTCCTGCTTTTCGGAGAGTTTGCGCTCTGTGACGGTCGCTATCCCGCTTTGGTGCAGGGATTGTTGGCGCCTTTCGGCAAATTTTTAGACCTCGGGATTTTGTACCGCTACTACCACCCGGGCTACGGGGATCGCTATGCCGACGCTTTTTCGGAGGGCTCCTCGCCCCGAAACGAACAGGGCCTGTACCTGTCCCTGCGCTACCGCCTCACCCGCCGCTGGACTTTAGAAGCCTACGGCGACCTCTGGAAAAAGCCCTGGCTGAGCTACAACTACCCTTCTCCCCGCCGCGGTTACGACACCCGCATCCTCCTGCAGTGGAAGCGCCGGAAGCTCGCACAGGTCTATTTGCAAGTTCGCTTCCAAAGCAGAGAGCAGTTCAAAGCCGGCGCCCCGGGTTTTGAGCAGAGCCAAAGCTGGCGCTTCCACCTCGTCTATAAGCTGACCCCCTCTTTGGAATGGCGCTGCAGGCTGGAGGAAAAGCGGGTGGGAGAGGTTTCCAAACGTACCCTGAGCCTGTCGAAGGGCACGTTTGGAAACCTCTTCTACCAGGAACTGGTCTTCGCCCGCCTCGGCTCTCCCCTACGCTGGAACATCCGCTGGACGCACTACCGCACCGACAGCTACGATGCCCGCATCTATGCCTACGAACGTGGGCTGTTGGACCAACACGGCATCTCGGCATTTTACGGCAGCGGCCAGCGGCTGCGCCTCAACACCCGCTATAAAAT
>Ga0256832_1002711_pt1 | contig 12088 bp, 10 predicted proteins | sample 134614metaG_FD_190534 | JGI IMG/M metagenome (GOLD analysis project Ga0256832, IMG submission 190534) | Hydrothermal vent microbial communities from Lau Basin, Pacific Ocean - 134-614 | ecosystem: Environmental > Aquatic > Marine > Hydrothermal vents | place: Pacific Ocean: Lau Basin | collected... | reverse complement strand
ACTTTTATTTTAAAATTGCAATGACAGTATTTAAAACTTTCTCCTGTTCCTGTTGCAATATCAAGGAAAATTTCATTACCTTCAAGGCTTTCTGACAGATACTCAAAAAAATTTCTTCTCCAGCAGATATCCTGCCAGAAACTGAGAACATGATTTGCCAGAATATATCTGTCAGCTATAGCATCAAACGTTTTTATAACCTTAGATCTTTTTGATTTTCTCATCTCTCCCTTGATTAGTTATTCGCATATAAATATATAATTAAAAATTAATACGGTCAAATATCTTTCCTTTAACTTAAGTTAGATTACTGCCTAAAAAAAGGGATCAGCCGCAAAAACTCATATAAAATATACTCAAGGAGTACATTAAAATCGGAAGACAAATGGTTCTTTTTGATATAAAAAAGTTAGGAAAACTGGAAGAGGCTGAATTTATTGAAAGACCTAACAGATTTGTTGGTCTTTGCAGGATAAACGGTTTAATAAAAAAATGCCATATTGCCGACTCTGGAAGGCTAAAAGAGATATTAACAGAAGGAAGAAAACTCCTTGTTGTTAAAAACCCTGAAGGTATGAAAACAGATTACAGGGTTCTGGCAGCAAAGATGGAAGAAGGCTGGATACTTCTCAACACCTCAATTCACTCAAAAATAGGGAAGAAAGCTATAGAAAAGGGAGTATTAGGCTTTAAACCTAAAAAAATCAGGTCTGAGGTAAAATACGGAAACAGCAGGATTGATTTTCTTGTTGATGAAAATACCCTGATTGAGCTGAAGGGAAGCAACCTTTTAGTAGAAGGAAAATGCCTTTTTCCTGATGCTCCCACCTCAAGGGGAAAAAAGCATCTTGAGGAGCTTATCAAAGCTGTAAAAGAAGGTTATCAGGCTTTTATACTAATTATGGTGCTGAGGGACTGCCGGTGTTTTGAAACAAACAAAAAACTTGATCCGGCTTTTTCAGACGCATTTGAAAAAGCTCTGAAAGAAGGGGTCAAATTTATAGGGTTTAAGGTAAAAATAGATAAAGATCTGAATGTGGTTCTGAAAGAAAAAATCGGTCTTTGCAGGTAAAAAAATGATAACTGAGATGTTCCTATTTATGAATGTAGTGGGGCTGATAGCGTTTGCTGTAGTTGGTTCATTTAAAGCTTTAAGGGAAAATCTTGATCTTTTTGGCATAACAGTTCTGGGGGTTTTAACAGCTTTAGGCGGTGGAATAACAAGGGATCTTCTTGTTAATCAGGTTCCTTATGCACTTAAGTCTTACACAGATTTTTCATTTGCCCTTTTAGGGGTGTGGCTTGCTATCGTTCTTTACCGTATATTCAAAAAAGATATAAGCAGTAAGTTTTTTATATTAATCCCTGATGCGATAGGGCTGTCAGCATTTACAACAACAGGAGCCTTGATAGCATATGATGCAGGTGTATCATTTTTTGGGATTATTATTCTGGCAACTTTGACCGGAATAGGGGGAGGTATGATAAGCGATATATTTTTAGGGAAAATACCTAATGTACTTAAGGACGACTTTTACGCATCATGTGCCATAATAGGAGCAACAGCGTTTTATATAGCTGTTCATTCAGGGGTTGATCTGAACGTTAGCGCTGTTATATGTGCTACAGTTGTTCTTATGATAAGAATACTTGCTATTTTATATAACTGGAGATTGCCTAAATTCTCATGAAGAACAGTTTTCACAGCCTGACCGGAGAGGAAGCCCTTAAAATTCTGGGAAGCAGTATAAATGGTCTCTCCGAAGAAGAGGCTGTAATACGGCTTAAAAAATACGGATACAACAGCATTCAGGATAAAAAAGAAAGCCTTCTTTCTATTTTTCTCAGGCAGTTTAATAACCCTCTCGTTTATATTCTGCTTGTTGCTATCGGGATAACCTTCTATATGGGAGACAGAATAGACTCTGCAATTATAGGGGTTATTGTTCTTATAAACGGTCTGCTGGGATTTTTTCAGGAGGTTAAGGCAAGGGCTTCTGTAGAATCCTTGAAAAAAATGACAGAAACAAAAGCCCGTGTGATCAGAAATGGTAAAGAAGAAACGGTATCCGTTTCCCAAGTAGTTCCGGGAGATATAATCGTCGTGGTTGAGGGAGATGTAGTTCCTGCAGACATAAGGCTTATAGAAGCTTCTGGCTTGCTTGTTGATGAATCTATCCTGACAGGAGAGTCAATTCCTGTAGAAAAAAAAGCAGATGTTGTTCTACCTGAAGATACCCCCCTTTACAAAAGAAACAACATTCTGTTCAAAGGTACAATCGTTGTAAGGGGAAAAGGTAAAGGGGTTGTCTTTGCCACAGGAAAAAACACACAGATAGGCAAGATAGCCGAAAAAATAAAGGAAAAATCTCCGGACAGTCCTCTAAACAGAGCATTAAAAACCTTTTCATTAAAATGGATGATAACCCTTTTTATAATTCTGGGGTTTATTCTGTTTTTAGGGATAGTTCAGGGCAGGGAGCTTTACAAAGTATTCCTGCTTATCATCTCTGAGCTTGTATCAGCAGTTCCGGAAGGTCTCCCCCTCGTTGTTACATTTGTTCTGGTAATGGGAGCCCTCGCTCTGGCAAGAAAGAAAACCCTTGTTAAGTATCTTCCTGCTGTGGAAACTTTAGGAAGTGCTACATACATAGTTTCTGACAAAACCGGAACGATAACAGAAGGAAGGCTCAGGGTTGAGGATTTCACAACAACAGATAAAGAGGTTTTATACCTTGCAGCAGCTTTATGCAACGACGCAGATGAAGAAAAGGGAGATCCCCTTGAGATAGCCCTGTTAAAATGGCTTTCAGAAACAGGTTTTGACTGGAAAAAAGCAAGAAAAGCTTACAAAAGAGTTTGGGAGCATCCATTTGATACGCATCTGAGACTTATGGCAACCATCAACAAAATAGATGGAGAGGAATACCTTTTCGTTAAAGGTGCTTTTGAAACATTATCAAAAATGGCTGTTAATGATGTTTCTCCCTTTGAAAAACAGCATGACGAGATGGCTCAAAAGGGGTTAAGGGTTCTTGCATTCGGGTTCTCTAAAGTAATGGATATACCTGATGATATTGAAAAGGCAAAAATACAGATTATAGGACTGGTGGGTTTTATTGATCCCCCCAAAAAAGGTGTAAAAGAAGCTGTTGAAACGGCAAGAAAAGCCGGTATAAGGGTAATAATGGTTACAGGAGATAATCTAAAAACTGCTACTGCAGTGGCAGAAATGGTTTCCATATACAAAGAGGGAGATCTGGCATTATCAGGAAGTAAACTATCTGAATACTCTGATGAGGAACTTTACAACCTGCTGAAGATGACATCTGTTGTTGCACGGGCAACCCCTGAAGACAAATTCAGAATAGTAAAAGTTCTTCAAAGACACCGTGAGATAGTAGCCGTTACAGGAGACGGGGTTAATGATGTCCCTGCGTTAAAAGTAGCCGATCTGGGAATTGCTATGGGGAGTGGAACAGAAGCAGCCAAAGATGTTGCCAAAATGATAATAACAGACAACAATCTATCGGTTATAGTTGATGCTGTAAAACAGGGAAGGGCAATTTCACACAACATAAGGAAAGTGATATACTACCTTCTATCCTGCAGTTTTGGAGAGATCACACTCCTTACCACAGCATTCTTATTCAAACTCCCCCTCCCTCTGTATCCTATCCAGATACTGTGGATAAACCTTGTTACAGAAGGTGTTCAGGACAAAACATTTGCATTTGGAAAAGATGAAAAAAATCTCATGGAAGAAAAACCTAAAAAGCCTGAAAAAACATTTTTTGACAGGAGACAGCTTTTTGACATATTTTATGCCGCCGGTATTATGGGAATGATCAACTTTATGTTATTTATGTATCTGCTTGGGATCGTTTCTTACGAAAAAGCTGTTACTATCACTTTCAGTTCGCTTATAGCCAACCAGTGGTTTAACGGCTTTCAGGCGATCACAGAAGAACCGTTTTTTAAAAACATTTCCAAAAGCTTTACAGTAAACCCTTACATGTATTTAGGTGCAGGAATTGGTTTTATTCTCCAGCTTGGTGCTGTGTATGTATTCCCTCAATGGATACACACAGTACCCCTTGATCTGAAAGACTGGTTGTATGTTCTTGGGACATCTGTATCCGTTTTTCTGCTAATAGAGATAAAAAAATGGGTTCAGTACAGGTTAGATAAAAGATGATACTGTGGTTAACATTTATTGCTCTGACACTTATTATTTTTTTCTCCGGAAAAAATCTTGTTAAGTACGGGGATATTCTGGCAGAGAAACTCCAGCTTGGAAAAACTGTTGTGGGAATAGTATTTGTAGCCTCTATTACATCACTTCCGGAGCTTATAACAGGCATAAGCGCCGTCACATTTGCAGACTCTCCGGATATTGCTGCAGGAGACGTTTTTGGTAGCTGTATGTTCAACCTTTTAATACTCGCTTTCCTTGACGGGTTTTTCAGGGACACTCCCCTTACAACAAAGGTTCACCACGGTTTAACCTTATCTGCTGCGTTTGGGATTATCCTTATAACAGTATCCCTTCTGACAATATTTCTGGGAGATAAAATGCCTGTTTTAGGGTGGATCTCTGGAGGCTCATTTATAGTGATTTTTGTTTACATACTTGCAGTCTGGATAATAACCAGATACGAAAAAAAGCTTATATCAAAAACTGTAAAAGAGGTTGCATTTTTATACGAAGAGATCGGTCTGAGGGAAACCGTTTTTAAGTACGGAATTAATGCTGTTATTATTATTCTGTCTTCCACATTTCTACCAAAAGTTTCAAAGGATATAGCCCATCTTTACGGGTTTACAGAAACATCTTTCGGAACATTATTTGTTGCTCTCTCAACCTCTCTACCGGAGATCGCCGTTTCATTAGCTGCAGCGAAAATGAATATGATCACGATCTCTGTAGCAAATCTTCTCGGCAGCAACATTTTTAACATATTTATTCTTGCTGTTGATGACATTTTTTACACTAAGGGATCCATATTTGAACACATGGATTACAACAACCTGTGGAGTGGAGGCATCGCTGTACTCATGACAGCAACGGTAATTCTTGGTCTGATATACAGGGCAGAGAAAAAAAGATTAAGGCTTGCCTATGAGTCAATAGCTCTTATCATGATCTATTTTACAGGTATTATAATTATCTTTAGGCTCTAAAATCTAAGAGAGGTAAATAATGCTGTTTAAAGACAAAAATATTCTTTTAGGTGTAGCAGGATCAATAGCAGCCTACAAGTCCTGTGAGATAGTCAGGTATCTACAGAAAAAAGGAGCTAAGGTGAGGGTCTGCCTTACCCCTTCAGCAGAGGAGTTTGTCGGGAGATTAACATTCAGGGCATTAACAGGAGAAGATGTCCTGTCAGAATGGAAAGATGGTAAAACGGGGCTTGAGCATATATTCTGGGCAAGATGGGCAGATGCTTTTGTTATAGCACCTGCAACAGCAAATACCATATCAAAAATAACCGTTGGGATAGCCGATAACTTTTTAAACTCTGTAGCCCTTGCCTACGGAAAGCCTATCGTATTTGCACCTGCAATGAACACAGTAATGTATAACTCCCCACAGACACAGGAAAATATAAAAAAATTAAAACGCTGGGGACACATTTTTGTTGAACCGTTAGAAGGGGAGCTTGCATGTGGGGAAGAAGGGGAAGGGAAACTTGCAGATGTTGATGATATTATCACCCAGATACTTTATGCATTACTGCCCAAATACTTAAAAGGTAAAAAAGTGATTGCCACAGCAGGTGGAACAAGGGAGTTCTTTGATCCTATCAGATACATATCTAACGCCTCCTCAGGTCAAATGGGATATGCCCTCGCAAAGATAGCATACGCACTTGGAGGTGATGTTACATTAATATCTGCCCCAACCTGTTTAAAAAAACCTTACGGGGTAAAAACTGTTGAAGTCGTATCTGCAAGGGATATGTACAAAGCTGTTATGGAAAACTTTCCTAATGCTGACATAGTGATAATGAACTCTGCGGTTGCTGATTTTAGACCTGAAAGCTACAGCGGTGAAAAACTGAAAAAATCTATAGAAAAACCTGTAATAAAACTTGTCTCTAACCCTGACATACTAAAAGAGTTAGGGGAGAAAAAAAGAAAAGATCAGATCCTTATAGGTTTTGCAGCAGAAAGTCAGGATATAATAAAAAACGCAGAGGAAAAAATCAGAAGAAAAAATTTAGATTACATAATAGCCAACAAGGTTGATGTTTTCAGTAAAGAAACCCACGAAGGTTGGATAATATCAAAAAAAGGGGAAATTATCCAGATTCCAAAAATGGACAAAGAGTCATCAGCCTTCTTTATACTTGAAAAAATCTTTAAGAGGTGAAGAGTCATGGAGTTTAAAGAAAGCGATCTTCCCGGAATTGGAAAAAAATACTCAATAATAACATCGGCAGGTGATAAGATCACCGTTGTGATGCATGTTACCGGTAAAAGGGAGATATTTGTTTTTGAACCTGATGATTTTGACGAACCCTCCTGCGATATTGTTTTAACAGAAGAAGAAGCAAATCAGCTTGGATCTGTTTTAATGGGAGCCTACTACAGACCTGAACAGGAAAAGGAAAAAGAAGTTCTTATAGAAAATCTTGCGATTGAATGGGTTAAAATACCTCCCACATCTTCTCTATCTGGAAAAAGCATAAAAGAGGCAGACATAAGAAGAAGAGCCGGTGTAACAGTTATAGCCATAATCAAGGAAAATGAAACCATAGTTAACCCAAAACCTGAAGAGGTGATCTCGGCAGGGGATACGGTTGTGGTAGTTGGAACAAGAGAACAGGTGGATAACTTTATGAGGGAGTACCAGATAAATGCATGAACAGACGATACCTTTTCTTATGCTGTTTGGTTTTTTAAATCTTGCCCTGTTCTTTGCAGGTTTACTTGGAAGACTTTTCAGATTTCCTGCAATCCTGTTTTACATAATAGCCGGGATTGTTCTCGGCAAACTTATACACGCAGAAGAAGCGATAGAGATATTCAGCGAGATAGGAATCGTTCTGCTGTTTTTTTATCTTGGACTTGAGTTTAATCTGAGCAGGGCTTTTTCAACCGCAAAAAAAATATGGTCTGTAGGACTGCTTGATCTTTTTTTTAACTTTTTTCTTGTTTTTGGGCTTATGCTGCTTTTAGGGTTTGATCTGTTTACATCAATACTTGCCGGCGGTGTGGCATACGCATCATCATCAGCAATAACAACCAAGATTATCGTTGACAACCACAGAATAGCAAACCCAGAAACAGAGCTGATATTAGGTCTTATGGTCTTTGAAGATATTGCCGCCCCTATTTTGCTTGCTGTAATTGCAGGTATGTCAACCGGAAATGATCTTACCCCTCTAACTTTTGGTATCATTTTTCTAAAAATAGCAGCGGTATTCGCCTTCTCAATTGCTGTGGCATACTACTTCAAAGACAGAATAGCCCAGTTCATAGACAAATTTATAGATGAGGACATATTTACCCTTTTCTCTCTGGGCGGTCTGATATTTTTTGCTGGATTTACACAGTACTTGGGACTGTCAGAAGCTCTGGGGGCTTTTTTAATGGGAATGATTGTTTCAGAATCTGGAAAGTCCCACGAGATAGAAAAGGTTATGTTTACCATCAGGGATCTTGCCGTTGCAATATTTTTCTTCCTGTTTGGAGCAGGAATACAGTTTGGTGGAGAGTTTACCCAGAAAATGCTGATAGCTCTGGTGCTTATGATAGTAATCTCTATAATAGGAAAATTCCTAACAGGCTTTTTAGGGGGTCTGATATACGGACTTTCCAAAAGAAAAGCCCTTGAGACCGGATTTTCTATAATCAACAGAGGTGAGTTCTCAATAGTGATGTCCAAATTCTCCCCTGTTTATATGATCCCTTTTATCGGGATATACGTCCTTTCCATGTCATTTATCGGGATACTTACTGCCCAGTTTGCACCAAAACTGTCAAATCTTATAATACCTAAAAAGAAAAAGAAGAAAAAAAGAAAGGTTATTGACGAGGCTGTAATTGACTGACCTGTTTATAACAAAACACAGAGCTTTGAAAAAAATAAGGGAATATTTTGAGAAAACAGGGGCTGTGGAGGTTTTCACCCCCTGCATCAGCCCCTATCCTAATCTTGACCCTAACATATATCCTGTTGAACTGTATGTTCAAAAATCTGATGGAAAAAAAATAAAAGCCTACCTGCACACATCACCTGAATACAGCATGAAAAAAATACTGGCAAACCTGAAAAAAGATATATACCAGATATCTCATGTATTCAGGAATTATGAGGGCTCAAAACTTCACACAGTAGAGTTTATGATGCTTGAGTGGTACAGGGTAGATTTTGATCTTGATATGCTTATGGAGGACACAAAAAATATATTCGTAGAAGTTTGTCAGGAAATATCAGGCAAGCCATCTGCAAAATTCAGAGGAAAAACTTACGATTTTACAGACTGGGAAAAGATCACCGTTGATGAAGCTTTTTACAGATACACAGGTATTTACCCTGATCAAAAAGATAAGCTTTACAGCTTTTTAAGAAATTCCGGCATAAAACATACCGGTCTTGAGATTGAAAGGTATGAAGAGATTTTTTTTACTGTTTACGCCTTCTATGTTGAGCCAAATCTTGGAACAGAAAAACCAACATTCATCTACGACTATCCTCCAGAATTTTCTGCCCTTTCCAGAATAATAGACGGAAAAGGAAAAAGGTTTGAAGCATATATCGGGGGAATTGAGCTTGTTAACGGTTATCAGGAACTGACAGATACTGTTCAACTTAAGGTAAGGCTTGAAAAAGATAAAGCCGAAAAACAAAAAAAGGGATTTGATTACCCTTTAGACCATGAGCTTTTGGAAGCTGTAAAGGATATGCCGGAGTGCTCAGGGGCTTCCCTTGGAATTGACAGATTTTTGATGGTTTTATTAAATAAAGAAAATATTAAGCAGACACAGGGTTTAAATTGGATCTGATTAATAAAAAAAGATACATAGTTCCAAAAAAAAGGTTCAAAACTCTAAAAATCTGGGTTTACAACATACTTGAAAATGAAAACAGCATTTACAACCAGCTTTACAATGTTTTCGCCCTTTTCCTGATCATAACATCAACAATAGGTATTTTTATTGAACTACTCAATCTTGAAATAAAAATCCCTCCTGATTTAAAGCTGTTTCTTGACGATTATGAAGAGGTAGTTCTGTGGTTTTTCGTTATTGAGTATATTCTCAGATGGTGGGCTGTATCAGATTTTTCACAAGATTTTAAAAAAGGTTATTACTCCTCTGAATGCGAAGGTTTAATAAAAAGATTCTGGTGCGGGGTAAAAGAGGGGTTCAAACCAAAACTGATGTGGATGAAAACACCTTACGCCATTATTGATTTACTTGCCATACTGCCTGTTATCAGACCTTTGAGAGCTATCAGAATAATAAGGGTTTTAAGGATACTTAAAGTAGTCAGATACGGAACAGCACTAAAAAGTATATTCGGAGCATTAAAGGAAGAAAGCTACCTATTCGGGATAATTTTTGGACTTCTATTCCTGTGGGTAACAACATTTTCACAGATAGTTTACATAGTTGAATACCACTACGGCAATCAAGAAATGTTCAAATCAATGTGGCATGCCCTTTACTGGGGTGTGGTAACAACCTCAACAGTTGGATTTGGTGATATACACCCAATTTCAGATGTAGGAAGATTAATAACAACAGTTATGATAGTAGGTGGAGTGGTCATTGTAGCAACAATGACAGGTGCATTTTCAGCAGCCCTTGTAAACAGATTACTTGTATTAAAAGAAGGGGAGTTAAAAATGGAAAAATTAGAAAAACATATCGTTATATGTGGATGGAATGAAACAGCAGAAGAAATTGTAGAACAGATAATAAGCCAGAAGATAGATAAAGAAAAACCTGTCGTTATAGTCACCAATGTTCCGAAAAAGGAATTTGAGATAGAACTGCCAAGGGATATTTTTTACAAGAGGGGAGATTTTATACATGAGCATATTTTGCTGGAGGTTGGGATAGATAAAGCGGAACATGTTGTTATCGTTGCAGAAAGGGAAGAAGGGCTTTCAGAAAGAAATATAGATGCAAGAACTGCTCTCGCTGCGATGCTTGTTAAAAATCTAAATCCAGAAGCAAACATATATGTTGAGGTTCTCTTAGATGAAGATGCAGACATTTTCACCAAGAGAATTAACATAAAAGAGATCATAATTCACGGTCAGATAATAGGTAAAATAATGTTCTCAAGTATAATGAACCCGGGAGCAACAACACTAATGAAATCACTTGTTGACAAAGAAAGAGGATTTCAGAAGATTAAAGTCTCGGATATAGGTAAGTTTGAAACATTTGGAAGTCTTCTGCATTTTGCAAGACAGCATAAGTATCTGCCTATTGCGGTGGAAAGAAACGGTGAGACTATACTAAACCCACCTGACGACTTTATACTTGAGGATACAGACTTTGTATTTTTACTTCCTTCAGGTGTTGAATAATGAAAAAAGTTTTAATCACAAGGGAAGAAAAACAGGCAAGAAAAACAGCACAGATTTTGGAAAAAGAGGGTTTTAAGCCTGTATTATTTCCTACCATAAGGTTTGAAAAGGTAAGCTTTGACAAAAAAGATCTGGTAGAATCAGATATTGTAATATTCTCAAGTCAGAACGCTGTGGAGTTTCTCCTCAGTGGTATAGACATAAACCTTCTGAAAGGGAAAACCATCATTGCTACAGGTGAAAAAACAGGAAAAGCCCTTAAGAAAAAAGGGATAAAAAAAGTGATCATACCTGAGGTTTACTCTGCTGAAGGTGTTGCTAACTTAATTAAATCAAAAGAAGAGTTTAAAGGTAAAAAAGCTGTCGCCGTAAGACCTGTTGAAGGGTTAAACACGCTTATTGATGAGCTGGAAAGTTATCTTGAGATTAAACCCCTTCCTGTTTATAAAACAGTTCCCAACACACCTGAAAACACAGATCAGATAAAAAAAGAGCTTGAAGAAGGAAGGATATTTGCCGTAATATTCACAAGCCCCTCCACATTTGAAAACTTTACCAGAATATTTCCCGACAGCTGGAAAGAATTGCTGAAAAAAACAAAAATAGCTGTGATAGGAACTACAACAGCTGAGGCATTAGTTCAAAAAGGAATTAATCCTGATATAATTCCCGAAATTTTCACACTTGAAAATCTTGTTAAAAATCTTAAGCAACTAACCTCCCAAAATTTCTGATCCCTATCTGAGAAGAACATTTTATATCAAAAGCTTTTTCATCAATAATCTTTCTTACAAAAGCGGCATTTAATTTATGTCCACCTTTATAAGAATACACATCCCCTATCAAAGGATAACCTAAAAGATAAAGATCTCCTATTAGATCAAGAACTTTGTGTTTTACAGGCTCATCATCAAATCTGAGACCCTCAGGATTTAATACTGAATCACCTTCAAAAACAACAGCATTATCAAGAGAACCTCCTTTCGCAAGACCCATCTTCTGAAGCATCTCAACCTCTTCAAGAAAACAGTAAGTTCTCGCCTTTGCTACATTTTCAAAATCTGCCTTAAGATTAGAGTATGTGTACTTTCTATTACCTATTATTCTGTTGTTATACTGGGCGTGGTATGTGGCAGTAAAAGTATTTGAAGGTTTTCCCTTTATAAACTTTCCATTTTCATAAACAACAACTTCTTTACTCAAAACAGCATACATCTTTTCTTCACCCAAAATTTCTATCCCTGCCTTTTTTATCTTTTCAACAAACTTTATCGCACTACCGTCAAGAATAGGAACTTCTTCAGCATCTATCTCAATATAAATATTATCAATACCTGTGAAAAAGAGAGCTGACATAAGATGCTCAATAGTGCTAATCTTAACATTACCTTTTGAGAGGGTTGTGGAAAACTCAAAGCCTGTTGCATAATCTATAACAGCCGGAATTACATTACCTTCCTTTACAAAATTTATACCTTCGTTTGCCTCTGCCGGTATTAATCTAAGATTAACAGGCTGTCCTGAATGAAGCCCTA
>Ga0256832_1002710_pt1 | contig 12091 bp, 6 predicted proteins | sample 134614metaG_FD_190534 | JGI IMG/M metagenome (GOLD analysis project Ga0256832, IMG submission 190534) | Hydrothermal vent microbial communities from Lau Basin, Pacific Ocean - 134-614 | ecosystem: Environmental > Aquatic > Marine > Hydrothermal vents | place: Pacific Ocean: Lau Basin | collected... | reverse complement strand
CATCGTGCGCCTGCGGGAAGGCCTGTACCGTCCCTCCCGTAAAATAGACAACCGCAGACGCTCCGGCCCCGCCCGCCGCTGGCATCCCCGTTCCCCGGCGGAAAAAATGTTTTTCAGCGCCCGCGACGCCCTGTGGCGTCCCCGTGTCCGGCGTTTTTTGGAAGAAATCGACTGGCGCGGCTTCGACCTTTTGGTGCTGGACGGCGGCAGCGGTTTTTTACGGGACGCCTCTTTCGTCCGGGCTTTTAAGGAAGCGGGCAAAAAGATCATCTGCATCTATTACGGCAGCGACCTGCGCACCCGGGGTATCATCCCCGCCGCCGATGAACTGGCCGACGCCCGTTTCACCTTTGAGTTCGACCATACCCTGCTCGACCCCGGGCTGACATTTTTGTATTATCCCTACGATCCCCCCAAAAACATTCATCCTCCCCGGCGCGCGACGGGCCCAATCCCGCGCGTGGGGCACGCCCCCACCAACCGCGCCGCCAAGGGCAGCGAACGTATCCTGAAAGCGCTGCATACCGTGGGTCAAAGAACCCCCCTGGAGATCGTGCTGATCGAAAACAAACCCTTCCGCGAGGCGATGGCCCTTAAGGCCTCCTGCGATATTTTTATCGATCAGATCGGTGAACTGGGCTACGGCGTCAACAGCCTGGAGGCGCTGGCCATGGGCATACCGGCCGCTGTGGAATTGATGGATGATTTTGACGCGTTTTTACAGCCGCATCCCTTTTTACGTCTGCGCGAAAACAGCCTGGAAAACGATCTTGAGCGGATTATTACGGACCCGGAAGCACGGGAAACCGCCTCCCGTGAAGGCCCCGCCTGGGTGGCCCGGCGTCACGATCCGGCGACCGTCAGCGCAAAAATATTGGCGGGGGTAACGGGCTGATGTCTCAAAGGGAACTCTTCCGCCGCGGCGGAATCAACTTTGTCACCAAGGTGCTGGGGCAGCTGCTCAACCTGGCCCAAATCCCCATTTATGTGGCCGCTCTGTTGCCGGAACGTTACGGCGCGCTGAATGTGGGTTATGTCTATCTCAATTTTTTTGTCATCTTTGCCGTTTTTGGTCTCAATGAGGCGCTGACCCGCTTTTACCCCTCGGCAAGCGGGGAAGATAAAAAGCGTATAGTAAGTACCGCCCTTGTTTTTAGCCTGATCTGGGCATTGGCCCTTTTCGCCGCCCACCGTTTGATGGCCGCCGAGCTAACCATTTTCTTTTTTAATGATCCCGCCCTGGCGCCCTTTTTTACGCTGATGCTGATCATCGCCGTGGTGGAAACCTTCAATCTCAATATCACCATGCTGTATCAGCTGGAAAAGAAAAGCGGCTCCTATGCCCGGGCGCTTTTGGGCAAAAACGGCCTCAAACTGATCCTTACGGCGCTGTTTCTGCTTTATTTCCGCTGGGGTGTAACGGGCGCGGCGCTGGCGCTTCTGGCCGGATCACTATTTTACCTGATACCGGCCCTGCCGCTGTTGAGGCAGCGTTTTACCCCGCGCCTTTCCGGGAAACATCTGAAAAAGCTGCTGCGCTACGGCGCCCCCTTCATGATCACCAGCCTGGCCATGAACACCCTTTTTCAGATCGATCAGATCATCCTCAAGTTTCTCACCGGGTTGGAAAGCGTGGCCGTCTACGGCATGGCCTACAAACTGGGCGCCGCCATCCAGTATCTGAACGGCGCCTTTGCCCTGGCCTGGTTTCCCTGGCTTTTTTCCCTAACAGCGGATGAAGCCCGCCGGGCCATCCCGCGCACGCTGAAGAACTACCTGCTGGTGGCCCTGCCGCTGGCGGTGGCCCTGACCATAGCCGCCCGGCAGATATTACCTTACTTTTTACCCGGGGAATACAGCGCCGCCACGGATATCATTCCCTGGGTTATCTGGGCCTATATCGCTTACAGCCTGTCCGATTTTCTTGGCGCCGGTCTCTTTATCCGTCTGCGCAGTCAGCGTTTTTCCCTGGCCGCCCTGTTGGCGGTGGCGGTAAATGTCGGGCTCAACTTCCTGCTGATTCCCCAATACGGCATGATCGCCGCCGCCTGGAGTACCTTTGTCAGCATGGCCTTGCTGACCCTGGTCAGCCATCTGCTGTCCCGGCGGGGCTTTCCCGTCAGCTACGCCAATCAGGGTATCGTCTCCGCCACACTTTCCTTTCTGGCCATAGGCGCCCTGAGCCTGATCACGGCCCCGGCCGGTTTGCCGCCCTGGCTTTATGCCGCCTTGTTATTGCTGTTGCTGGCCCTGAACGCCTACCGGCTGGGCATGACACGCGCCCTGCAAAACCTGTTCCGCTAAGCCTGTCACTTTCGCAGGCGATTCATGGCCTCCAGCGCCTCTTCCCGGATAAAGGGATAAGGGCTTTCGCGGCGGATTTCCTCCAGCTTATCACGACCCAGATGCGGATCCAATTCACCCAGCCTTCCGGCGATAAGAATGCGAATGTGCGCATCTTCCGTCCGGTGATAAAGTTTATCCAGTAAAGAAACATCGCTGACGGCGGACAGCTTTTCCCTAAGCGTCCCGTCATCCATCTCCTCCGGATTCCACGCCTCCTCCGCCACGGCGGGTTCTTTATGCTCATGGTGGGCGTCCCGGGCCTGATAATGCCGTCCAAGCGCCCGGAAAAGCACAACAATCAGAAGCAGAGCGACCAGACCGTACAGTATGTTCATCAGGGCCCTACCCCGCCCGGCGGAACGGATCACATACAACACCAGGGCCACCAGTAACAGCACCAGGCCGTAAAAGGCCACCACCGCCGGACCGCTGGGCAGGTCATACACATAGCTGATATAGAGTCCGGCCACGCTGACCACCACCCCCATACCCCAGCCGATTAAAAGCTGTTTCCACAACACGTCGGTGATCATGATGGAGGTAATGGCCGGTACCACCAGGAAGACAAAAACCAGCAACACCCCCGCCGTACCCACCGAATGGGTTATCACCACGGCAAAGGACATATAAAACAGAAAATCCCACAACCGCACGGACAGGCCCTGCGCATAAGCTTTTTGCGGATTTTCCGAGATCAGCAGAAACTTATGACGCAGAAAGTAATGAAAAATACCCACAGCCGAATAGACCAGCGCCGCCTTGCCGATGGTACTCCACTTCACCCACAAAATGCTGCCGGTCAACAGTTCCTTGATATGTTCCGCGCCATGCGGGGCTTTATCGATCACCAGTATGGCCACCGCTGCCGCCAGGGCATAGGTCAGACCGATAACGGCTTCCTGTGGTATTTTTTCGTTTTTAAAGCGCGAAAGGGAAAAAACCGCCGCCCCCAGAATGGCAAAGCCCAATGAGAACCAATAGGCCCCCGTACCGGTAGGCATAATACCGAATAAAAAACCCACCGTGGTACCCAGCGCGGCAAACTGGGCCAGGGCCAAATCCACAAAGATCACCTTGCGCTTGATAACATGCAGCCCCAGATAGGAATGGATACCCACCAGGATGAGCAGTTCAAAAAAGGCCGGCCCCAGAATATCCCATAAATCGTGTGTCATCGTTTTTCAGATTCCTGTTTTTTTGTGTTTACCGTTTCAAAAGCCGCCTTTAAATGAGAGACCCAGTAGTCTACCAGGCTAAAGACATCGCCGGTTCCCCCGGCGCCGCCCACGCCCATGGGCACCATCACCGGAACAGCCCCCACCTTGGCGCAGATATCATGCACCTTTTCCGCGCTGAAATAGTTGGCAGCCATCAGCACCCGCACCTTTTGGGCACGCATTTCACGAATCAGCTCCTCCACATGTTTGGGTGATGGCGGAATTCCCGGCTTGGGTTCCACATAATCGAGGACCCGTAAACCGAACAGATGTTGAAAATAGACCCAGTTCTTATGATAGGCCACGATGGTTTTGCCCCGGAAAGGCATACCCTCTTTCAGCCAGCCGCCAAGATACTCTATCATTTTTTTGCCCTTAAAGGATTTCTTTTGCAGAAAGTCGATCAATCCGCCCTGATTGGCCAGCCGTGTCAACAGCGTACCGCCCATCAGCCTGACCAGTTCGTCACCGAAAACCCGGCGGTCGATCTCATCGCGAAAGGCTTTTAAATTAGCGCGATAATAGGCCGAGGAGGCAGGATCGATTTTTTCCAATCCGGTCACGATATTGCCGGCAATCACTTTAAGATTGAGGGGGTTGGTCGTGATATGCGGGTTGCCGTAAATATGCAGTCCGCCTTCACTGCGGGAAAGAACCGTGGGTTTATCCAGAAGTTTTATACCGTCCCAGGCGGCCACATAGCCCGGTTGGCCGGAACGGATTTTAGGATTGCCGGCACGGTCGACAACCGTTGGCGCCCACAATTCCAGATCAAGACCGGTACTGACAAACAGATCGGCCTTTTGCAGCATAACGGCATAGCTGGGCTTTGGCCGCACAAAGTGCGCATCCTGATTCCCGCGGACGATGGCGTGTACCTCCACCCTTTCCCCGCCTACCCTGGCGGTGATATCGGCATAGGTACTCAAAGTGGTTACAACATAAATCTTTTTCGCGGCCATGGCCGGTTGCAGCAGAAAAAAGCTGAGGAAAAGTGTCCATAATGGTTTTCGCATAGCCCTATCCTTTCTCAATAGCGTTCATGTTTATGCGGCCCGATGGCCCAGGTAAGCTGCAGGCGCAGCCGGGAAGTGGGCGCGGTCATATTTTTAGCGCCGCCCGTCGTATACTCCAGCCGGAAACGGGCCCAATGGCTCTGCCACCAGGTAAGATAAGGTACCCACTGGTATTGATAGTCCCCGCTGTTGGCGGCCTGAAAAGGCTGGGTTATATCAAATCGCAGACCGGTTTGCCAGCGTTCGCTTAAACGGTACTGCACATAACTGTAGCCTCCCAAAGCCCGGATACGTTCCGCCGCGTCATTCCTGTCCACATAAAACAATTCCGAGCGCCAGATAAAACCGCTGTAACGGGCACGGTTCACGGGCTCCCAGGCCAGGGTAAGGTCCATGCCGGCCAGACGGGTCATGTGATCGCCGCGCCCTATCCCTCCATGGGCGGCATTGCTTCCGCCCATGCCGGTAAAGCCGATTTCAAGATAGGTATTCTCATTGAAGTCATAGTAATTCCCGAGACGGAACAACAGGGCCGGGAAAGAGAAATCCTCACCGGCAAACAGGTGGGGACTGGAGCCGTTGGTTATCTGAAGGGTCACATTAGTGGCGTCGGCCCATGGCGCGGAAACCAGCCAATCCAGTGACAGACCGCTTTGATTCAGTCCCTCCTCCCCAAGCAGGGTGGTCAGGGCCAAAGGAAAAGCATATTGATCCAGAGAGTGGACATGCCAGCGGTTGACTATGCCAAACTGCTGGCGGAATTTTCCGGCCGTTAAGGAGAGGCCCGGCGCCAAATCCGCCCAGGTGACATAAACCTCGCCCAGTTCCACCCCTTCATCGGGACGGAATTCCAGCGCCACCTTGGCCAGGCTAAAGGGGTCGAGGCTGGATTGTACATGCAGGCCTAAAACCCGGAAAGCAAAACCGGAATGGGGCTGTTGCCGGCCGCACCTGTTTTGCGGCGCAGCCAGGGCATAGCCATCCCCCGTAAAACTTATTTCGGGATTGATGGCCTGCAGGGAACGCTGGCCGCTTTTAAAAACCTTGCTGTTGGAAGAGCCTTCATCGCCTTGCTCCGCGGCTTGTCCGGCCTCCTGGCGCAGTTTCTGCAATTCATTTTCTTCCTGTCGGGCCTTTAGCAGCGCCACTTCCTGTTCCAGTTGCTTCAGTCGCAGGGAAAGGGAATCCTGCCCTGCCGGACGGGCCTGTAACTGCAACAAAAGCGCCAGTATAATTAAAATTGTTCTATACATGGTATCGTTTTCTCCTGAAAAAATATTTTGGCGCGCCCACAGCGGAGCGGCCATGATCCTGTTGGAACCTGCTTCAGGAAAAATATATACCTCCCGGTGCGGACATTACGGCCGCGCGGGATAGGACATTCCCTGCAACAGGTCTATATGGCTGCAGAAGAAATGATAACGGGAGGAGACCGGCCGGAGGAGGGGGCAAGAAAAAACTGACTGTTAAATACTTGCGGGGTGTTGCTTAAAATACACTCAAGCCTAAAAAAGACAGGCGGTTGTTGAGCGCTGTTTTCGGGATTATCCGCCAGATGGGAAAGGGAAAGAAAGGCCGCCGGACAGGTAACCGGTTCCTTTGGGCTGTAGGCGTGGTTGTGCCAGTTGCCAAACAGACCCGTGGCCAGTAAAACGAGCAGCACTACAAAGGAGGTATGGGATTGTCTACGACTCATATTCTTTCACTTCCTAAAAGTCCGCGTTCACCCGGGGCATAAACATCCGCTGACGGTCATTGTAAACCTGAGCTGCTAACTTCTGTTAGCTGAACACCGTACATAAATTACAAAAATCGTTTTTAAATAAAAAGGGGATGGCTTTGTTATACCGAGTTTCAGGACTGACCGGTGGACATGGTAATTCCAACCGTTTCAGACATATCTTCTTTTTCAACAGCCGGCCCTCTTCCCGGATGGCATTTGTTTTTTATTCCAACATACCGAAAGCACGACATACCAAAAGTATTTATTCATTGGCGGATAAGAGTATCCATCTCCTCGCTGTTTTGCTATAAGCTACTTTGTTAAAAGAACAACATCATGAATTGTTTAGACTGTAATTCCCTTTAAAGATAGCGGTCATAATGCCGATGATCCAGAGACTCTTATAGAACAAATATAGATATGGAAATCAGGATTCAACCGGCTTGAAATATTTTTATTTTTTTCAGTTGACCTTGCTGTTCTTTATAGCCGGTCAGTCATTGCAAACGGGTATTCCCTTCTATAAAACTTATAGTCCCAAAACCTATAATGGCGGGCCACAGAACTGGGATATCGTCCAGGATAACCGCGGCATAATTTACATTGCCAACAGCTATGGCATTCTGGAGTTTGACGGAACCACCTGGCGCTTAATTCCAACAGAGCAAAATACGGATATAATCAGCCTCAATGTAGACAGCAAGGGCATCGTTTACGCGGCATCCCAAAGCTACTTTGGCTACCTCACCGCCAATGTTCACGGAGAACCCGTATTCCAGAACTTATCCGATACCTTAAAGACATTCCGGGGCGTTATTTATGATATAGCTTCCCTGGGGCAGGCTCTTTTTATCTGTACGGATTCCGCATTGTATCGCTATAGCCGGGGCCATATAAAAGAAATCCAGAATGACTCTGCGTTTTTCATATCCATGTATGTTATAGAAGACAAGCTCTATTTGGTTAACTATGAAGGAGAAATTTATGAATGGAACGGGAACAGGCTCATAAGGACCCCGGATTTCAAAGAATATGAAAAAGAATCCTTCTGGATAAAATCCGAATCTCCCGACAGTGCGCATACGGTATACCTCAACTCCTTTTCAGGCAGGCTGTTTTCTTATAAGGATGGACACCTTAAGGAGATAAAAACCAACCTCAGCCGGTATTTTAAAAAGGTGTTTATTGTGGATATGGTCGCTCTGGAAAATGATCTGCTGGCGTTGATGTTAGATCCCTATGGCATTGTCATAGTAAACAACAAGGGAAAGCTGGTATACTATTTTGATATACAATCCAACCTGATGAGCCAAAGCGCCAATACCCTCTTCCGCGATAAACAAGGAGGCTTGTGGATCGGGCTGAATGACGGACTGATGCGCCTGGAATATCCATCGCCTTTTATGAACATTACACCTGATATGGGCTTGCGCACCGGCGTGACGGATATCCGTGAATTTAGTGGCGATATTTTTATAACAACCCTTGGCCGTTTTTATAAAATCTCCGGTACAAAGTCCCCCGGTCAGGTGCTTAACCCTGATCTTTCCAGCCGTTTCGGACTTAAGGAATTTGAAGAAATCCGCTCCTGGTGTTGGGGAATGGTCAACGTGCAAGACCAGTTGTTCATCGCCGCCGATGACGGGATATATCTTTATAAAAATAAAAAGCCGAAGCGTATCATTAAAGGCCAGTTCTACTCCATTACCAACTCAAAAGCAAGACCCGATATCATATACCTATCCGGCATCGATACCCTGTATGTTTATCAGATAACCGGGAAGTCGCAAAAACTGTTATCCAAAACCTATGTGGGGCATTCGGGTAGCTATTCCCTGCAGGAAGATCAACAGGGCACCTTATGGATCGCCAGCTATGAGCGCGGATTTTACCGTTTACATTTCAATTCCTTAAGCAAACCGGCAAAAGTCAAAAGATACGGAAAAAAGCGCGGTTTGTCTTCAACATTGAATAACAATTTGTTTCTGTATAAAGGGCGCATGATTTTTTTAACGGAAACAGGCTTAATGGTTTTGGATACCGTTGCGGATAAACTGGTTCGTGACACTACATCTCTTGGACGGGCGGCCGGGCAACGCCTCTACCTCAAGATGTTTGAATATAACGGCAATGTCCTTCTCGGCTCCCGGGACAGTCTTTACTACCTGGTGGAAGATGACAAGGGAAATTACAGTTATGACGATACCACTTTCAGCCGTATTGCGCATAATCTGTTTGAGGCGGTTTATACGGAAAAAGACGGTACCATCTGGTTTGGGCTGGGTAATGGTATAATCCAGTATAACCCGCATATCCCTATTAAACGGCACCTCACATACCGGACGGCGTTGCGCAGAATATCCTTTGGCGGAAAAGAGCTTTATGGGGGCATGATACGCGTACATCGCTCAAACGGCAGCCATCGTTTAACCGACTACTCACAAATGTACCATCCCTTAAAATATAGTCAGAACTCCGCTTATTTTAAATTCTCCCTGCCCAGTTTCGACGGCAGTGAACCCAATCAATATCAATTCCGTTTAATCGGATTCGACAGCACCTTTTCCCCCTGGACCTCTAAGTCGGAAAAAGAATATACCAATCTGGGGCCCGGAAAGTATACCTTTGAGGTACGGGGAAAAAATGCCTATAACCATATATATCCGTCGTCCGAGTTTTCATTTGAGATATTGCATCCGTGGTATGCCAACACCTGGGCCTATACCACCTATCTGTTTTTCCTGATCTCACTCATTTACCTTATCGTTTCCTGGCGCTCGCGCACCTTAAAAAAATTGGTGGCTATCAGAACAGCGGAATTAACGGATACCAACCAGAGGCTACGGGAAGCCAAGATTGAAGCGGAACGCGCCACCCATTTCAAATCTCTTTTTCTGGCCAATATGAGTCATGAAATCCGCACACCACTAAACGGTATCATCGGTATGAACAGCTTGCTGAAATCCACGCCGGTAAATGAGGAACAAAAGGATTTTCTGGAAGCCATCAACGTAAGCGCGGAATCCCTGCTTTCCATTGTAAACGATATTCTCGACTTCTCTAAAATCGAAGCGGGCAAGCTGGATATTGAAGATGTAACCTTCAGCCTGCGGCAGATCATCGAAGACGTCACTTCCGTATGTAAGGTAAACGGTAAACCCAAAAACATTAAAATCCATTCGGAGCTGCCCGAAAGCCTGCCCACCCTGCTAACCGGCGATCCTGTGCGTATCCGTCAGATACTGCTTAATTTCACCACCAATGCCATTAAATTCACGGAGCGGGGTCATATCATCATCCGTGTTGAAAAGCTGGAGGATCAACGGGGTTGCCGGCCACCGGATCAAATTGCCCTGCGTTTCTCGGTGGAGGATACCGGTATCGGCATTCCCGAGGAAAAACAGGCACATATTTTCGACAGTTTTCAACAGGCCGACCTGTCAACAACACGCAAGTACGGCGGCACAGGGCTGGGTTTAACCATTTGTAAAATGCTTACCGACCTGATGGGAGGCGAGATCGGCGTGGAAAGTACACCAAACATCGGCTCAACCTTCTGGTTCACGCTTTGCCTGCCCATCGTGGAAGCCGAGGACGCACAAACAGCGGATAATACCGGTGAGAGCCACTCTTCCACGGATATTCTTAAAAAAATCCACGTACTGGTTGCCGAGGATAACCAGATCAATCAAAAAGTGATGACCCGTATCCTGACCAAGAACGGCGTCAGCCACAGTCTGGTAAAGAATGGCCGCGAGGCGGTTCAGTTTATTCAGGAACAGCACTGCGACCTTATATTGATGGATATCCAAATGCCCGAAATGGATGGCCTGGAAGCGACCCGCGAGATACGCATGCTTGGCAGTGAGCGGCTCAGCAATATTCCCATCATCGCCCTTACGGCCAATGCCGTAAAGGGAGACAAAGAACGCTGCATTGCCGCCGGAATGGATGATTATCTTTCCAAACCGGTTAATGTGGAAACCATGCTATTGCTTCTTAAAAAATATGGCGCTCAAAACGCCCGTTCCGTTTCCTAGTACAATATTGCCCTTTGACCGGAAATCATTTCTAAGTTAAGTTTTATAATGCCCCCGGAAATTCTTCATTTGCTTTTCATATTTTTTTCCTATATTGCTTGCATCTTCCCCTGTCCGGGGAAAGGATTTTTCTAAAAATCAAATGATAATATGGAGAATATGAAAATGGCCCAACAAAAGATGAATGTCCCCACCGGGAAATCAAAACCCGACATAGAAATCAATAAACCGGATCAGCAAAAACTATGGCATGATCCGTGGAAACTTTTTATCTGGTATCTGATTTTCACCGCCGCTTTTTTTTACTTCAGCCAGTCGATGCTGGAACATCAACGCAAGGAAATTCCCTACAGTGAATTTCAACAATATGTAAAAAACAAAGAGGTGGATTCCCTGGTTATCAGCCAAAACAAAATATTGGGAATTCTCAAAAAGGAGGGTACCAAAGCCCGTGAATACTTTGTTACCGTACCTCCTCCGGACGATAAGATCGCCAGGGAGCTTGATTCCCGGGGTATCAGTTACACGGTACATATTGAAGACCAAACAGTCAACCGTTTCTTTTTTGACTGGATATTACCCATTGCCATTTTTGTTCTAATCTGGGTTTTCCTCTCGCGACGTATGCGCACCATGGGCTCCAGTTTTTTAAATATCGGCCAAAACAAAGCCCGTATCCATGCCGATGAAGGGCCAAAGGTGACCTTTAAGGACGTCGCCGGCGTCAGCGAGGCCAAGGTGGAGCTGGAAGAGGTGATCAAGTTTTTAAAAGATTCCGATTACTATAAAAGTCTGGGCGGACATATGCCCAAGGGCGTATTGTTGGTCGGCCCGCCGGGAACGGGAAAGACTCTTTTGGCCAAGGCGGTGGCCGGTGAGGCCGATGTGCCCTTTTTCTCCATCAGCGGTTCCGATTTTATCGAAATGTTTGTCGGCGTCGGCGCGGCCCGGGTGCGTGACCTGTTTGAGCAGGCCCGTAAAAAGGCGCCCTGCATAATTTTTATCGATGAACTGGACGCCATCGGCCGCACCCGGGGCGCGGCCACCATGGTGGGCGGCCATGATGAACGTGAGCAAACCCTGAACCAGTTACTGGTGGAGATGGACGGTTTCGACTCCACCTCCGGGGTGGTGGTTATGGCCGCCACCAACCGTCCGGAAATTCTGGACAAGGCCCTGATGCGCGCCGGACGCTTTGACCGCCAGGTAGTGGTGGATAAGCCCGACCTCAAAGATCGGATCGAGATTCTGAAAATCCATATTCGTAAACTCAAGCTGGGCGAAGATATTGACCTTAATGTTATCGCTCAAAGAACACCGGGCTTTGTGGGCGCGGACTTGGCCAACATCGCCAACGAGGCGGCCATTCTGGCGGCCCGGCATGGTCATAAGGCGGTAATGATGAGCGACTTTGAAGCGGCCATCGACCGCATCATGGCCGGGCCGGAAAAGAAAAACCGCGTGCTCTCGCCGGCCGAGAAAAAGCGCGTGGCCTATCATGAATCGGGTCACGCCCTGGTGGCCGTTACCGTTCCCACCGGGGAACCGGTTCATAAGGTATCCATCATCCCCCGGGGCATCGGCGCCCTGGGTTATACCTTGCAACTGCCCGTGGAGGAAAAGTTCCTGTCGACCAAAAAAGAGCTGTTGGATCAGATTGCCATCCTGCTCGGGGGCCGGGTAGCCGAGGAGATTGTGTACGGTGATGTTTCCAGCGGCGCCCAAAACGATCTGGAACGGGCTTCGGAA
>Ga0256832_1002709_pt1 | contig 12092 bp, 7 predicted proteins | sample 134614metaG_FD_190534 | JGI IMG/M metagenome (GOLD analysis project Ga0256832, IMG submission 190534) | Hydrothermal vent microbial communities from Lau Basin, Pacific Ocean - 134-614 | ecosystem: Environmental > Aquatic > Marine > Hydrothermal vents | place: Pacific Ocean: Lau Basin | collected... | reverse complement strand
AAATTATGCCTACACTACTTATTACTGGAGCCAATCGTGGTATTGGACTGGAACTTAGCAAACAATATCTTGAACAGGGGTGGCAGGTTCATGCCTGTTGTCGCAAGCCGAAAAAGGCGAAGGAGCTGAACAAACTGGCAAACAAGCATCCTCAGCTGACTATCCACAAGCTTGATGTCACCAAGGAAAAACAGATGGACAAGCTTAAAAAGGCTCTAAAAAACAAGCCTGTGGATATTCTTCTTAATAATGCGGGTGTGTATGCCGAGGATGCTTCAAGGCTTGGGCAAAGCAGTGATCAGGCATGGCAGGAGGCGGTTGCGGTCAACCTGCTTGCACCCATGAAAATGATGGAACACTTTAAGGAGAATGTTGCCATCAGCGACAGAAAAATCATTGCCAGTATGAGCAGCAAAATGAGCAGCATGGATGATAATACCTCAGGTGGTGCTTATGCCTACCGTGCCACCAAGGCGGCATTAAATGCGGTAATGGTGAGCGCTGCCCACGATTTGCGTCATCTTGATATTACCTGCCTTATCCTGCATCCTGGCTGGGTGCGTACCGATATGGGTGGTCCAAACGCTGAAATATCCGTTGAGGAGTCTGCGCAAATGCTGAGGAAAATTCTGGATGAGTGTGATATTACTGATACTGGCAAGTTTTTTGATATTGATGGAAGCATTATCCCCTGGTAATGCCCTGTATCTCATACTCATACCCATCCCCCCCTTTTTTTACATATTTTTATAAATGAATACGCTAAACATCAGTAAAAAAGTCATTGTCGGCATGTCTGGCGGCGTTGATTCTTCTGTCGCTGCCCTGCTTCTGCTGGAGCAGGGTTATCAGGTCGAAGCACTGTTTATGAAAAACTGGGAAGAGGATGATACTGAAGACTACTGTACTGCAGCAGAAGACCTTGCGGATGCGCAGTCTGTATCCGACAAGCTGGGAATCAAACTGCACACCGTCAATTTTTCAGGTGAATACTGGGATCGTGTGTTTGCATATTTTTTGCAGGAATACCGCTCAGGGCGCACACCAAATCCTGACATTATGTGCAACAAGGAAATCAAGTTTAAGGCTTTTCTGGATTATGCGCTAAGTCTTGGTGCGGATTACATCGCAACAGGTCACTATGCCCGTATAGAGCGTAGCGGTAGCTTGTTGAGCCTAAAAAAAGGGGTTGATAGCAATAAGGATCAAAGCTATTTTTTATATACACTGCAACAACATCAACTGCAAAAAAGCCTGTTTCCGATTGGTGAACTGGAAAAATCAAGGGTTAGGGAAATCGCTAAAAAAGCCGGATTTGAGACTGCAACAAAAAAGGACAGTACCGGCATCTGCTTTATCGGAGAGCGTAAATTTAGCGAATTTTTGCAACGCTTTTTACCCGCGCAGCCCGGAATCATTGTGACCCCCGAGGGTGAGCCAATCGGTAAACATCAGGGCTTAATGTATTATACTCTGGGGCAACGTCAGGGGCTTGGCATTGGAGGATTAAAAACAGCCACTGCAGAACCCTGGTTTGTGGTAGATAAAAACTTGCAAAACAATCAACTGGTCGCTGCTCAGGGGCATAATCATCCCCTGCTCTTGAAACGCCAGTTAAATGCCTCACAATTGCATTGGGTGGCGGGAAAAGCACCTGCCAGCTCATTTAACTGCAAGGCTAAAATACGTTATCGCCAGAGCGAAGAAAGTTGTCATGTGAGACTAAACAATGACGAATGCATGGTTTGTTTTGATGAAGATCAAAGAGCCATAACACCAGGACAGTCTGTTGTGTTTTACCAGGATGAGGTTTGTCTTGGCGGTGGTATTATTGATAAAATGCAGACAAAATGCACAGAATCAAATTAGAACCCTAAATCCTAAGTAGAGATAAGCTGATAGTGGAATCCAGTACTAAAAACAGAACAATTGCCCTGGCAGCACTTTTTCAATGCGTTGAAGGTGTTATTCAAATTGCAAACACAGGAAATGTTAACGAGGAACTTTACCAGACCTGTATTAACAGCATTTTAACCCGGGATAATGACTCTGCTGAAAGTCTGTACGGATCTCTTGCCAATTTAAAAACCGGCTTTAGATCAATGATGTACCAACTGGGTAGTGGGCAACTTACCCCGGATGGAAAACCCAAGGATATGGAAGCCACACGTTATGCCCTGAGGCTGCTTGCTCTGGAAAACAAACTTGACCGTAATCAGGAAATATATAGAAAAGTAATTGAAGGCGTTGAAAAAACACAGGAAAAATTAAAACACTTTGATATAAACCATGAAAATATCAGCTTGTCTCTTGCTGATATTTATGCTCAGACAATTAGTGAGCTTGGACCAAAGATCATGGTAAAAGGCAATCAAAATTTCCTCTCAAATCCCAAAAATGCAGCAAAAATCAGAGCCCTGTTGTTAGCGGGCATACGCGCCGCACTACTTTGGCGGCAAGCAGGCGGAAGCCGCTGGAAACTTCTCTGGGAAAGAGGAAAATTACAACGTCAGGCTGATGCCTTTTTGGGTATAAGTTGAATTTAATCTGCTTGTTTAATGCAGTTATGGATTACACTGGGTAGTTACAAGCTCATAAATACTAAAAACAAGAATAATTAGTATATTGTTGAATTTACTTAAACTATTGTCTAAATCTTGCATGGCATAATCTTCTCATGCTCAATATGTATTCAACAGAAAAAGACTACCGTTCATTCCGTTGTTACTATATTTTATTTGAATATTCCTATTTACTTGATTCACAACTCGAATCAAGAAACTAATCTCTGATCAATACTCACTGATATGGCTGATTCGAAACATTAATTTTAAATTATAAAAAAGGAAGTTTTTCATGAAAATGACTCAACTCTCGGTTTCAAGTGCCATACTTGCAGCAGTATTATCTGGCTGTAGCCAGCAGCAAGTAACTGGTGGTTCGCAGATTAGTGCTGGGTCACAGCAGTCAGGCGGATCACAGGTTGCTTCCCAGTCACAAAGTGCAGGTGGATCACAGGTTACTTCCCAGTCACAAAGTGCAGGTGGCTCCCAGATTAGTGCCGCTTCACAACAACAGGTTGAATCTTCAAAAACTGTTGTTGCCAAACCTGTCTATAAACCGACACCACCAAAGGCGAGTCGCGTTTATCATAAAAAACCAAGACCGACTCACTCTGTTCGCAGTAATGGCTTGCCTGCAGCGCAACCAGGTCAATGTTTTGCCAGGGTGAAGTTGCCTGCAACCTATAAAACCCAGTCACGTCGTATACTCATACAAAAAGCGACCTCAAAACGTGTTCTTGTGCGTGCGCCACAATACCGCTGGATCAACAAGAAAGTGCTGGTTCGCAAGCAAAGCTACAAAACTCGTGTCATTCCAGCCCAGTATAAAACTGTTACGAAGCGCATCATGATCAAGCCTGCATATAACACCTGGAGAAAAGGCCATGGTGCTATCACTCGTATTGACAATATGACGGGTGAAATCATGTGCAGGGTAAAAATTCCTGCGGTATACAAGACGGTTAAAAAGCGTGTACTTGTGCGTCCTGCGAAAACACTTCGTACTCTGGTTCCTGCGGTGTACAAGACAGTTAAGCAGAAACAAAGAATTTCCCCTGCCCTGTACAAAACAGTGCAAACCCCGGCACGCTATAAAACACAAAACTACCGGGTCAAAACTGGCAGCGCCAAATATGTCTGGAAACCTGTTATTTGCAAAACAAATGCACCCGCTCATTACCGTAAAAAGTATGGTAGCCATAAAAAGACCTCCAGAAAATACCACAGGGTTGCTTCAAACCATATTCACAGAGTGGCTCCAAAACAGTATCAAAAAGCTACTATTGTACGTCGTCCGGTGGTTCGTAGTAATAACTACAGAAAGCAATACAATCACTCTGGTATCAGCTATCAGGAGTATCTAAGAGTAATGAATGCAGGCTCTGGAAAGCGTGTTGCCAGCCATAGAAAAGCAGCCAGACCAAAGCGAAGAAAGGTCAGCTATCGCAACACTGTGCATTTAAAAAAACAGGTGGCGTCTCAACAAAGCAAGGCTGAGACACGCAGAAGCATTGTTTATGGAATCCAGAAAGCATTAAAAGCAAAAGGGTTTGATCCTGGAGCATTGGATGGTAAGATGAATGCCGGAACAGCGGCCGCTTTAAAAGCATTCCAAAGTTCTCGTGGATTACCTGTTGGCAAGCTCAGTAAGGATACATTTAGGGCATTAGGGATGATACGCTAGGAGAGTCTGCCTATATTCTTTTTATGGTTAAGAATGGCTTAAGATAAGCACATCCTGGTCGTAAAAAGTATATAATAAGTATCCGCTCAAAATTGATCTAACAATTTAGCTCCTGTTTTCTGATCTTCTTCGTTATTGCTTTGGTTACATAGCCCTCTATGCTCCCGTCGCAATACCTTGAATATCAAAAACAGGAAACGAAATTTTGTTAAATTGATTTTGCTTGGGTAATACGGGTTTATTAATCCAAAACTGTTTATCCACATCAGTTTAAAAGCCTGCCTTTGCGCAGGCTTTTTTTATTGCTAATATAAGCACCTATACTTGGTAATGGGTTAAATGTTGAGTGCATCGTTTTTCTGAAGAGCAAGGCGTAAATATGCAAATAACGCAATCCAGCATGATAGCGCGATCTTCTCGGGTCACGCTCAGGCTCCGGGGCTAAAAACACAGCTTCACCCACTACCGACTAATTATACTCAGTTATTTAAAGAGCAAGAAACAGAGCAATTCACCCTCAGAACAGGTACGAAAAATGGTAGAGATTTACGAAAAACTTGGGCTTTTTTATCTAGGCAAGGATATAGATAAAAAAACACTGGAAATGACAGAGGTACTTACTCTACTTAAAAATAAAAATTTTACGACACATGCCACTATTATTGGTATGACAGGCAGTGGCAAAACGGGGCTTGGTGTTGGCATCATTGAAGAGGCTGCCATAGACAATATTCCTTCTATTATTATTGATCCGAAAGGCGATATGGGAAATTTATGCCTGACAGACCCGGAGTTTTCGCCCAGATCATTTGAACCCTGGGTAGCTGACGAAGCCAAATCCAAAGAAAAAGACGTCAGTAGCTATGCAGAGAAAATTGCCAGCATGTGGGAAAATGGCATTGAATCTTTTCATCAGACAAGAGAACGTGTCGCCAAATTTCATGCGGTTAAGAAAACAATTTACACGCCGGGCAGCAGAGCTGGTGTTAGCGTAAATGTACTTGGTTCACTCGAAGTTCCCCCTCCCCAGATTATGGAGGATAGTGACAGTTTTTCATCCTATCTGCATACTACCGTTAGCAGCTTGCTCTCGTTAATAGGTGTTGAGGCTGATTCTGTCGAGTCCAAGGAAACTATTTTATTAAGCCAGCTTATTGCCTCTGCGTGGTATGACGGCAAAGACCTGAGTCTGGAAGAATTAATTGCACGAATCATTAGTCCGCCATTTAAGAAAATCGGTGTTTTACCACTGGAAACCTTTTACCCTCAAAATGAGCGTTTTAAATTTGCTACCCGCTTTAATTCAATCATCGCATCACCAACATTTAGTGCCTGGCTCCAGGGTGAATCACTGGATATTCAAAAACTTCTTTATGATGAGAATGGCAAGGCAAAAGTTGCAATTTTTTCAATTTCTCATCTTAATGATGAAGAAAGAATGTTCTTTGTTACACTTCTGCTGAATAAATTCATTGCCTGGATGCGTCGCCAGAGTGGTACATCTGCACTTAAAACCTTACTCTATATGGATGAAATCTTTGGTTTCTTTCCTCCTATCAGTAATCCACCCAGTAAAGAACCGATGTTACTCCTGCTAAAACAGGCTCGTGCCTATGGCATAGGTATTGTATTAAGTACCCAAAATCCGGTTGACCTTGATTATAAAGGGCTGTCCAATATGGGAACATGGTTTATCGGGCGTTTGCAAACCACCCAGGATATAGCCCGTGTTATCGATGGACTGGGCGGCAAAGTTGATTCCAGTTATGACAAGGAGGAAATAAAAAACCTGCTGTCAAACCTGAAAAAACGTACCTTCTTCCTGAAAAGCGCACACCTTGACGATATACGCCTGTTTGGGACACGCTGGGTAATGAGTTATCTCAAGGGACCTTTAAAGCGGGATGAAATTTCTGCCCTGATGCAGGAACAGAAAGCACTATTAGAGCCTGAGGAAGAAGATATTGAAGAAACACAAATTGATGATGACGGCTTTGATAATTACTCAACACTGGATAGCTCTATCCCGCAGCGCTTTAAACCAGACTTGAACAAATCGGGGAAATTTCGACCCAGTATAATGGCCGAAGCCAAGGTACACTTTTTCAATCAGTCGCGTGGCATTGATGAAGAAGAAACGCTTTGTCTTAATCTGGATATTGATCCAACGGATAATAATCTCGACTGGGACAACGCAATACAGGAAGAGTCGCATAATTGCTTTAGTCAATATCCTCTTAATCCTCCTGCAAATGCAAAATATGCCGAAGTGCAGGAATTTATCCGCTCGGACAAAAACCTTCGCAAAGCAAAAGCCAGCCTGAAAGACTGGCTTTACCATGAACAAAGACTGAAACTGTTCCGCAGCAAATCACCCAGGCTTGAATCAGAACCTTATGAATCATTGAGTGATTTTAAAGTACGCCTCAATGATCTACTCAATGAAAAGAAGGAAGCGGCAATTGAAGTTTTACAGGAACGCTTCGCAAAAAAGGAAAAAGTCCTCAGGGATCGCCTGGAACGCGCTATGGAAAGACTGGACAAGGAAAAAGCAGATACCAGTAATTCTTTTCTCAAGGCTGGTTTGACTGTACTGGGTGCCTTGTTTGGAAAATCCAGAGCATCCATTGGCGTAGCCAGCACCCGTATCCTAAAAGAGCGGGGAGATGTCAGCCGGCAAAAAAATCGAATTGAAAAAATTGAAGATGATATCGAAGAGCTTGAGGAAGAACTCGAAGAAAAGATAGATGAGCTTGCGGATAAATATGATATTGATAACGTCGATATAGAAGAATTTTCCATAAAACCCAGAAAAACAGACATTCAGATAGAAGATATTGCTGTTGTCTGGAAAGCTTCTTAGGAAGGGGAGTACATACAGTAGCCACCCCCTATAACCCCTATGGTTCTACCAGTGTATATGTAATGGTTACATTGATATTCCCATAGGGAATTGCTCTATTGGGAGAAACCGGGCTTGCCCTGTAGTAGAGTGGCTGGTTTTTTTGAGCCTGCCGGTTTTGGTTGGAAACTTTCTCGGAAGTCGTAGTTAAGGTTCGATAAAAATTTCCGGCTTCATTTACTTCAAGCTTTAAATTATACAAAGATTGCAGGTCTATATTTGTTTTTCCATAGAGTTTGAGCTTCCTGATATTTGATGTAACATCGTAATAGCCTGTCGCGGTTACCATGGAAAAATTATCGCCAGCATCTGTAACCGGATCAAAAGTTATCTGTAAAGGTGTATAGGTATTATCAACATCAATAATTGCAATTTTGGGGATAATAATGCGCACTTGTTGTGTCGCAGTGTCGCTGTCGGCAAAAGCCTCCGTAGCGAAAAAAAATGCGCCTGATATTATACATATCAACTGAAGTGTTTTTAATTTAGTCATAAGTTTATATTCCTTTGGGACTGTTCCTAGCCGAGAACTAAGAAATCGAGAACTAAGAAATTAACAATTTTTCCAAGAACCAATTTTTTAAGTTATTGAAAATAAAGAACTTAATTTTTGTTAAATTGTTGAAAATCGTATTTTTGGCTATTCTCAGACAGGTTCTTATTATTCTCCAATTACATTAAATCCACTACTAGGTCCTATTTTCCTGATTTGCTTCATTAACGGAATTGCCCTGAAAACAATATCTGTGTCTTTACCAACCTTGAGTTCTATTACTCTTTGTGGTTTTTCCAAACGGGCATCCTTAAGCACTTTTCTCGGATCTGTGACCTGTATCAGCCATTTTCCTGCTTTAATGCCATTAAAACTGAAATAACCACCCTCACTGGTAAGTGCTTTATGGACTATTTCACTGTCATCTGTCGATACTAACGTGACTAACAAACCTTCTACACCGCCAGAAGGTTTCATTGCCGTATGATTGGCTTTGCCTGACAAAATAGAGGCGCTTGACAAGGTATAGGCTAAAACCTGTCCGCTAATACCCGTACCTGCCACCAGTTTTATATTATGTGTCAATGTTCTGTTGGCATGTAAAGTTATTTTTTGCTGTTCATTATTCTCTATCATGTAGTTATTCAGCCGGGTTTTACTCAGATTTGTGCTCAAATCATATTTTCCCTCACGAATGGCTTTAAACAGATAATTACCCTCCTTGTCTGTAACAGCATATTGTCCTGCAATAGCGACTATCGCGTTGCTCACTGGCTGACGCTGAGCCTTGTCGTAAACCTTGCCCTTGAGTGCTGCGATATTTTTGTATTTATACAAAGGCATATCAAATGGCACACTCAATCTAAGCTGATACTCAAGGGAATCTTTGTCTGTTTTTGAATTATTTAGAGTATCGGTAGAGACAGAGCCACCCAGCGTTATGCCGTTATTAAAGGTATGATTATAATTAAGTTGCAAGGTATTGTTATTTTTTGAGTGTCTCCAGTAGCCTGAAAGAAGTTGTCTGGAGTTAAAGCGAATCGCCGCATTTAATCCATAATTCAGGCTATTATCATCATAATTGCTATCATTATCATAGACACTGTTGTCACGATGAATACTGCTGCTATCAATATTCAAGCTCAAATGGTATTTATCATTCGGAGTATACGCCAGAGTCAGGCTGCCCCGATTTTTGGCTGATTTTTTATTCCTTATGTGATCATTATTCAGCACATGCTCAACAATTGTATTCAACCTTAATTGCTGATTGATATTTTTTTGATAGTCGAGGCGAATACCCCGTTCAGTTTGATTGTAATCAGACAATTGCCGCAGATCTCTGGATTTACGAACAAATATTTCTGTATACAGGCTGTCCTGATGGAGATTATTAAAATAATGCCCTATTCCCAAACTAAAGTTTTTATCTTCTGTAATATTTCTGCTCGTATCCTCGTCAACATTACGTTTTGCGTGATACAGATTTGTACGGAGATAATTTTTATTGTCATTAAATGAGTATATTCCTGTAACAGCTTCACTTTTTATGTCTTTGATAAGACCGTCAAAATCTGCATCTGCTTTTTGTACCTCAAGGTCATAGTTAAAATCGCCCAGGCTTCCATATTGTTGTAGCCTGAAAGCTTTTCCATCTTTATCTTTTGCCAGAGACAAATTAACTTCAGCACTGGAAAATTTATCCCAATGCAAATCAATCCCGCTGATGCTTTCTTTTTTCTGTTCCTTGTCATTATTTCTTTGAGAGAGTGTGTTGATCGCCAGTTCCAGTTCATTGGAAAACTTGTATCCGATTTCAAAACCGCTGAAGTTAAATTTCCTTGCGCTATCTTTATTCACATTATCAGTATTATCCTGACGCTTCTGTTCTGCTGTAAAGGCTCGAATATTCCATTTCTTGCCAGGAGGAGAATAGTCAACTTCCACACCTTTTCCATACAAGCCTTCATCTCCAATACCGGCAAGAGAAAAAGAGCGATCACCCAAATGAATCGCAAAAGAATCATTATTGTAAGACAGCCGTTTTTCTGCATCAGAACCCAGCACAGACAGATCATTCGTTTTCGTATCACGATAAAGCAAATCAAGGTGATGTTTGCCCTTTTCATCCAGATTTCCGGCGGCACTTAACTCGGTCTGCAAAACACCATGGTCGCCATTGTTTGTATAAGTCGATGTGATTTTGGTCGGTATTGTCTGATACAAGCCTGTGCCATCCGGCTTGAAAGCAATAATTTGTGTTTTTATTGATTTGCTTTCTGCAATTGAGCGCCCCTTCAGGAGCAGCTTCAAATTGTGGTAAGTGCTTTTGCTTAATGTTTCAGGAATTTTCGCATGAATTGTAATAATTGCTTTTTGAGAAGCTTTTAATTGCAGATGATGAGGTGCAAAAGAAGTCAGATAAGATAATCTATCCCTGACATCAACTCCTAGCAACAAAGGCACATTGCCCTGATTGGCAAGCTGTACCTTTACTGTATATTTCTCGCCTGCCAGTACCAGATCAGGCTTTTCAATTACCTCAACGGATAATTTTGATGCCGATTTTATAATAACACTGATTTTTTTCTCGGCATGAATTGAAAATTTATCCCTGGAAACAATCTGGTACGGAATGGTATATTTTCCGGCAGGCACATCGGATGAAGCCAAAACATGAAGCAAACGCAGACTTCTCTCACCCGCTGCCAGGGTAAACGAATCTTCCCCTGTTAAAATTCTCCAGCCCTCTGGCAACTCAAGACTCTCTCTAAGCCGAAGAGTTCGATTACTGCGATTAACAACACTGAACGGCAAAGTCACAATCCCCCGACTTTGTGCAACAATCACGCGCTGTTTAACAATAATATCAACAAATGAAGCTGAAAAAGCATATAGCGGAAATAAAAGTACTAACAAGAACACCGCATAAGTAGCAAAAACAGCCTTTTTTCCCCTATATAGAAATAGCATGATAGCTTCCTGAAAAGTAACTACCCGGATTATTCCGGGTAGTTAGCCCTGAAAAACACTCAACCTGAAACGAAAATCTGCATTAAGTTATTATTTTTTATGCCTTTTATTCCTTTTCTCCTAACTGCTTATCTGATTGTCAGATTAACATCGGTAGCCAAAATATCTGTGCTGCTACCGCCATCGACAACAAAAAGACCCTTGTACTTCCCGGAACGCAAACGCGATATATCAACGGGCAATGTTACCGAAGTCCGCGGATAAATACGCGATCCATCACCCTGAAACTTGCCAACAAAGGCCCCCTGCTGGTTATAAACATCCAGCCAGACATCAGGCTTTATCCAGCGGGTACCGACATTATAGGCATCCAGACTAAAGGTACGTTTGCCTGCCTGTTTCTTCATGACAGGATGCTTGAACTGTATGTTTGCTTTTCCGGTATCACCCACTTGCGCCACAATTTGAATGGCATGACGAGCTACCTGCTGGATATTCATATGCACTTTTTTATCGTTATAACGCTTTCTGGACGACTCCAGAGAGGATGCCACAACAGGTTCAATAATCAGGGCACTCCAGTAGGTTCCAGTCAATCTGCCTCTTGGGACGCGCATTGTATAATTTACGACCCTTTCTGCCCCTGGTGCCAAAACAATACGATTTGGACTAAATCTGATCCAGTGACTATTACTGCGTGGGTTTTTACGCAATCTTGCAGCAGAAAATCTTGAACGCCCACCTGCATTAAACATATAGTCTTCCAGGTAAATCTTTATTTCCTGGGGTGTACGCCCCATATTTTTCAATTTAATTGATTTTTTATAGACACCACCAGGCGTAACTGTAAACTCATGCGAATAACCTCCCTGCATCAAGATAGCTGCCAGAGATTCTGTGCTGAAAACTGTCAATACAAGAAAAATTAATAGTTGTAGTAATTTATTATTCATAATCCTTTCCCCTTTTGCTTTATGCTTTAGCCCTGTTTATATACTCCTGAATCAGATATTGGTTCGCTCAGAAATTTTTCCATCCCCAAGACAGGAGTATATCAATAGGTTTCTACTTTATATTCAATCGTGGTATTGAATGCACCATAACCATCTCTAACACCAATTCCTCCGATTTTGGTTGTGATTGGAATATTGTAACGGTTACCTTTTCCCCTGAATAAATATCTATAGTTACCCACAGTAAGTTTTTTAAACACTGCTCCGCCTGTAGGTGCGGTCACCCCGGTTCCATCACCCGTCCTCTTGACCTTGATTCGGATCTTTTCCGTACCGCTATGCACATAATTACTGATTTTGGCGTAAACCATCCACTTTTGATCACTGGCTATGCCTTCAATACTGAGTAAGGTCGCATCACGAGTATATGAATTAGCGAAATAATCACCCGCATCTGTGGGTGCATCTGGCGTCAGGTCAAACACAACATCAGAATTTACTGTTTGAGTCAGAGTGATAGCGT
>Ga0256832_1002708_pt1 | contig 12093 bp, 9 predicted proteins | sample 134614metaG_FD_190534 | JGI IMG/M metagenome (GOLD analysis project Ga0256832, IMG submission 190534) | Hydrothermal vent microbial communities from Lau Basin, Pacific Ocean - 134-614 | ecosystem: Environmental > Aquatic > Marine > Hydrothermal vents | place: Pacific Ocean: Lau Basin | collected... | reverse complement strand
GGGCGCACCTTCCCTACGAGTTCCTCGATCATGTCTCCCGCCGCATCATGAACGAGATCGACGGCATCGCCCGTGTCGTTTATGACATCTCCGGAAAACCTCCGGCCACGATCGAGTGGGAGTGACAGAAATTTATAACCTATTGAATAATAAGGGTTAAATCAATCATATTGATGATGTAATCTGTATTATCAATGGTATTTTTCGCGTGCTGGAGCGCCAAAACCGGTAATACCATGAGGGGTAGATTGATGCTGGCATGGTATCAGCTAGACTGAGCATTACCTGTCGAGCAAGGCCTCAGTCCACTTTCGGCCATTAAAGACATGATCGGCTCCCAAGCTACGAAAGGGGTGCATGTCCTTGCGCGTTTTGCGCCGGAGATTGTGGAGTGCGGCGTCTGGAGTGACGGCAGCAATCTCACCACCATCGAAGCCTATCCTTCGGCCTGCAAGAGGTCGGTGACCATTCAAGCCCTGCGCTGGCCTTACCCCGCACTCAGTCATGCAGACTGCGAGGATGCACTGACTTGTGCTTTAGTCGCCAGTCTCTTTGCGGAAAAGCGGGGTGCTCTTATGCCGCCTGAGGCTGACGTTTCCCCAATCGAGGGCTGGACATGGGTACCAAGAAGCGCTTTTACTCAGTAAGTGCTGTTATCAGGCTGCACACAATACTATATATCTGCTAAGCTCCTGTTTTAGAAAAACAATTCGGTTTTTCTAAAGGGTATGGCGCTATCAGATGTCACAAGGTATTGAAACTAAAATTATTTCACGGGTATAGGGCGTGGTAGGGGTTGGGTCTTTACCAAGACTGATTTTGTGTCTGAATTCGGTGAAGCCAATATCCACCAGGCACTCTCCAGCCTGGCCAAGGCTGGCAAGATCCGCCGTGTCTGTCGAGGGGTCTACGACTTTCCTCGCTATGGCGATCTAGTGGATCGTCAATTGAGTCCAGATCTCGACCAGGTGGCTCATGCTTTGGCGCGCAAATTCAACTGGCGCATTCAGCCTTCCGGCGATGCGGCTCTAAATCTGCTGGGCCTCTCCACACAGGTTCCGGGGCGCTGGGTTTACCTCTCCGACGGTCCAGGCCGTGAGTACGAAATTGGGAACCATTCCCTGGTTTTCAAGAAATCTGCCTTGAAGAATGTTGGCTTCAAATTCAAGGAGAGTGGACTGGTGGTGCAGGCCCTGAAAGCGCTGGGTCGGGAGCATGTGAACCAGAAGGTGGTCGAGCATACCCGCCAGCAACTGGAGTCGAAAGCGTGTGACCGTATGCTCAGGGATACCCGTTCGGTCACCGGCTGGGTCTATGAAGCCATCAAACAGATCTGTAAGGAGGCTGATTGATGGATTGGGTTACCCGGCCTCTTGCGCAGCAACGTCGCGAGTTGTTCTCGGAGATGTCGACGCAAATAGATACCATGCCAGGTGTTGTAGAAAGGGACTCTTGCCAGGGAGTTTTGAATGAGCACGAAGATTCTAAGGCGGTGGTATTGCAGGGTGGGACAGAAGTGTAATGACAATGTTCACTGAACCACGAAAGAGGCTGATCGATTGGGTGAGCCAGCAATTGATCGGTCCGCCTGAGCCTGCTGCTGATGGCCCAGTGCTACGCGGTGTGCTGCCTACGGAGCGGTTCCCCTGCGGTGCGCTTTACCCTACATCCCAATGGGGCGAAGGTATCGATCCTGCAAGTGAAAATGTTGATGAAGCTGAGAGTGCTACAGAGGCTTCGGGTGAAAGCTCAGCCGAACCTGCTGTTGTGCGACGTTACATTCCACCTTCGTCACTGGGTTTTTCCTTCTTTATCAAAGGGGAGGATATCCGGTTCCAAGTGTTGAGCCATGCCGTTAGGTATGAACGCACAGAACGAGATGAACAAGGACAATTTAAAAACGACTGGACACGCAGAGATCTGGTTTCTGGACAAGGAGACGACGAGGAATTTGAGAACATCAGTTACCCTGGAAAGAACCAGCGTCAGAGTTTTTCCAGCCTTGTTGATAAAGCACGTATAGACGTGCAGTGGCGACACTTCGCCGATGGTTGGATCGTCACGATTTCTCTTTGCAATGCACAGGAGATCTCAGACGGCCTGACAGGCCGAGACTATGTCTTCGAGCGTGCCGAAAAGTCCTTGTTCGAGGCCAGTCTCAGGTGCGTGATCGATGCCGGCGATGTCGGTGTCTATCCCCGCGTTGACCGAAGCCTGCTGGATCAGGAAGAACAGGAAATTGAACTCCAGTACGCTAACCGGCACATCTACGCCATTGGGCATGGCTGTGCCGCCAATTGGGTTGTGAATAACGGCAAGGTCGTCGAACTGCGCTCCGAAACGATGCCTGCGGTGGAAGTGCCGCAGATGACAGCGGATACGGGATCGGGGGGCGAACCTGTACTGTCTCTGGCGAGACTGGCTGACATCGAGAATGCTCAAGCAATCCTCCTGCCCGAGTTGGACGATTTCATAAGCGGATACGCAAGTTGGGTTGCCAGCCAACAGGGTAATATCCCAGATCTTCCGGCCGACGACCGCGCAGCCGCAGGCCGTATGGTCGAGCGCATGAACACAGCTGTCTCGCGCATGCGTGTGGGTCTGCGTCTTCTGGGTGACAATGCACAGTCAAGACTGGCCTTTGCCTTGGCCAATCGCGCCATGTTGGATCAGATGCGTCAGCATGATCGACTTCAGGGCAAGCCCCGGGCCGACGATGCCTATCGTTGGCGCCCGTTCCAGTTGGCCTTCTTGTTGACAACGCTGGAATCCACGGCGAATGAAGACAACGAATTTCGCGACACAGTGGACCTGATCTGGTTTCCGACGGGCGGCGGAAAAACCGAAGCTTATCTGGGCCTGATCGCATTCCAGATAGCGCTGAGGCGTCTTCGTCATTCCGATACCGGGGGCGGAACTGCTATCCTGATGCGCTATACACTGCGCCTGTTAACCCGTGATCAGTTCATACGCGCCACCCGATTGATTTGTGCGTTGGAGCTGATACGACGCGAAAGAGAAGATCTCGGTTCCGTGCCGATTACCATAGGCATGTGGGTGGGAGAAGCCACCAGTCCCAACACCTTTCAGAAAGCGGCTGAACTTGTAAAGAAGGCGATTGCCGCCAACGAAAAGCCCGAGCTTGTGCTCGATCACTGCCCCTGGTGCGGACAAGACTTCGAGGCCGGTTGTAACTATGACAGCACCACAAAGCATTTCAACTTTATTTGCCGGAATCCGGACTGCGGATTCGGCGTGTCCCCAGATGGCGTACTGCCTTGCAATATCGTTGATGAAGCCTTGTACGCAGAACCTCCGACCATGTTGGTCGCCACGGTGGATAAATTTGCGAGGCTGGCCTGGGAAGAACGTGCCAATGCGTTTTTAGGGGGTTCTCAACATCGACCTCCGGAACTCATCATCCAGGATGAACTACACCTGATTGCCAGTGCATTGGGTTCAGTAGCTGGTCTGTACGAAGCCGCTATCGACACCGTACTTCAATTGCGTGGTGTCTATCCAAAGTACATTGCGTCGACCGCAACCATCCGCATGGCGGATCAACAGGTGAAACGACTGTATGGACGCGAAGTTGCCGTGTTTCCGCCGCCGGGATTGAACTGTGACGACTCCTATTTCGCCCGTACCGTCCCACTGGAGCAACGCCCGGGCCGAATCTACGTAGGCTATCTGGCGCCGATGCTGAACCGTCAGCAGTGCCTGGCGCCGCTGGCGGCGGTATTGCTGTTGGCTCCGCACGTATTGTTCGAGGGTGATCAGCACGAGCAGGAACTGCTGGATGCCTGGTGGACGCAGGTGGTGTATCACGGCAGCCTCAAGGGGGTAGGGAACAGCCACACGGCTTTTGCCAGCGATGTGCGCGATTTCATGCGGTTGTTGTCAGGCACAATAGGCGCACAGGTTCATGGGTACGAAACGGCGGAGAAACAAAAACGCTCGACGCCGAGCGTTGCACAACTTACCAGCTTGCAGACTGCAGCGCAGAATGCAGACATTTTTGCCCGCTTGAGCAAAACGCGCCAAGAGGATGGCTGCCTGGATGCCGTACTGGCCACCAATATGATATCGGTCGGGCTTGATGTGTCTCGGCTGGCGCTGATGATTCTCAACGGGCAGCCGCTTACTACCGCGGAATATATTCAGGCCAGCAGCCGCGTGGGTCGGAGCGAGGCGCCCGGCGTGGTGTTCGCGAACTATTACCGCGAACAGGCACGCAGCTTATCACACTACGAGAGTTTCCGCCCTTACCATGAAGCTTTCTACCGTTTCGTCGAACCTACCAGTGTCACGCCTTATACCTACCAAGCCCGCCTGCGCGCCCTGCCAGCGGCGCTGGTCATCGTGATGCGGCACGGTGGTTTTGGGTTGTTGAATAACGGTGCGGCTGCCAATTTTAATCCGGACAATTCGCATGTTGCCAAAGCCGTTGAACAACTCAAACGACGTTGCGTACTGTCAGCACCCGATCAGGGCGATGAAGTGAGCGAGCATATCGATGCCCTAATTGCTAATTGGCAGATAGAGGTAGAACGCTGCCGGATAGCTCGAAGACAACTGGAGTATCAAGTTCCCGAAAAGGACAATGGGCGTGATCGCCTGTTGTACAACCATGATGATCGGATTCGTGGCCTGTGGCCGACCTTGCAATCCCTGCGCAATGTCGAAAACACTGCCCTGCTTAAGGCGTTATGAAATATGGCTAGTGAACTGATTCCGATACGTATTTCACACCTGCTTGGCCATAGCGGCGTCGGGGCCATCGTTCGTGGGGCGAATGGGCTTGTGGTTGTTCAGGATACCCGACAATGGACAGACCGTCAGGGTTTCTTCGCCGGGAAGCTTATTCCGTATGTGGAGCGTGTGCGTGCCGCACTGGGACTTGAGGAACAATTATGCGAACCGCCAGTGGCAAAAGAGCTGGCGAATGGCCAGGTAGATGGCACCAGTGTACCGGCGACGAGATTCCCCTCGTGGATGCACTGTCCGTCCTGTGGCTCCTTGTATCGTTGGCCGTGGCGGAATAGTCAGCCCGATCACGCACCTCATTGCAATTATCAAGGTTGCAAAAATCACCCGAAACTGGAGCAGGTAACGTGGATACTCGCACATCCAGAGGGTTATCTTGCCGATGTGCCATGGCATTTTCTCGCGCATCAAGGAGCTCGTGATCCCTCGCAACGCAACTGCAAAGTACAAGACCAATTACGGTTAATTGAGCGTGGCTACGAAGAGCGCATATTAAGGTGCGGCGCCTGCGGCGTTGGAACCCGGTTTCGTGGTGATGAACGAGTGGGCTTTGGCCACGGCCGTATGCAGCCATGGACCAAAGACGATTTGGTTCCGCCAATAGAGGTTGGGGAAGAAGGTGACAAAGACCAGGCGCAGGTGCTGGTGATCAATGATACGCGGGTTTACGTGCCCGTCACTGAATCCGTTCTGGTGATTCCACCGGAATCCCGTGTACGTAAGGGAACCGTCGTGGATCGCCTGTACTGCAATTCCGGCGACCGAAGTCGCATAGACGGTGCACGAACACCGTTGGCCCGGAAAGGCGTCATAAGGATATTGGCGACGGAATATCGCTGTACGACTAAAGATATCGAAATCGCACTAGCTGATCTTTCCCGCGGCTATCCCTTGTATGGCGAGAACCTTACGCCTGGGCAATTACGGGAAAGCGAGTTTAAGGCATTCCTGGAGGTGCTGCCCGACCAGCGCGAGGATGAAGATCTGGTGACACGCAACAGAAGTGATGAGTGGCGTGAGCTGGGGGTGTCTGTCGATCTGGGTGCTAACGAACAGAAAATAGTAAACGGCGTTCGTCATCTTGTTCGCGTGGATCGCCTCAAAGCGGTAAAAGTGTTCAAGGGGTTTTCACGCTTGGGCGGAGAAGAAATCGTGCCGCCGGACATCGTAGGGGAATCCGATTGGCTGCCGGCCATAGAGTTGTATGGAGAGGGTATCTTTCTCGCGCTTGATGAGGACAGGCTTAAGGAGTGGGAGAAAACTCCGGCGGTAGTTTCGCGATTGAACCGATTAATTCCCCGATTTGCTCAATCCGGTCGCGATGCCCCCAATCCATTCACTACACGCTTCATGTTATTACATACGCTGTCACACCTGCTGATGCGGCAAATCGAGTCTGAGGGCGGCTATCCGGCGGCATCGTTGATCGAGCGAATCTACTGTGCCAGTGCTCCAGAGCCCATGGCGGGTATTTTGATCCATGTCGCCGTTCCCGATATCGCCGGTTCTCTAGGCGGCCTGGCTGAACTGAGTGAACCTCGCCGTTTTCTAGGTATTCTAATTCGAGCATTAGAGCACTCACGCTGGTGTTCGCTTGACCCGGTTTGTAGCGAGCATGAAGGTCAAGGACCTGGCTTGTTAAATCGCGCAGCCTGCCATGCCTGTGCGCTGGTGCCCGAACCTGCCTGTGAATATGGTAATACCTTGCTGGATCGTGGCTTCGTCAAGGACGATGCGGCCAACGGGCTGCCTTCTTTCTTCGGGATGGACTGAGCATGGCAGTAGATCGAACGCGTCAATTCACGTTGCCCGGCATTCAGGATCTGAACAAGGATCAGGATGAAGCGCTAGCGTTGCCTCTGGAGGGGCGGCACCTGATCGTCGGTGGCCCAGGCACAGGAAAATCAGTCGTGGCGTTGTTACGGGCAAGGCGTCTAGCACAAAACGACAAGAAATACCGAACGCTCGTTTACAACCACCTTCTGGATCAATCAAACCGATATCTTTTTGGAAGTGATGAGCGTCTATACAGTTATACTTGGGATAGCTGGTTTCGGCGTCATTTAAAGCGACATCTTTCTACTGATGTTCCTACACTTGAGCCAGACTATCCGAGAGGATATTGTCCAATTGATTGGGAGTCTGTTGAACAACAGGTGAAAGCTCTTGAAGATGTCGATATTCAAAGCGATCAATTTCTGATTATTGATGAGGGGCAGGATATGCCGCCAGCCTTTTATCGAACACTGACTAATCTAGGCTTCGAAAACTTCTATGTGGCGGCCGACCAGAACCAACAGATTCACCCCGATAAATGTAGTTCACGTCAGGATATCGAAAATTTACTCGCGATTGAACCGAGCGAGACGTTAGAACTGAAAACAAACTACCGAAACACGCGCCCTATTGCGCTGCTTGCTCAGCACTTTTATCCAGCAGATCCAGCAAGTCCAAGGCCTGACTTGCCTGATCATTTACCTGCTGCTATTCCTGAGTTAATAACATACGATAAGGAAACACTTCCGGTGCTTGCAAGCACAATCCTCCAGTTGTCTGACCGTAGTCCTCGCAAGCTCATAGGCATTATTACGCCAAACAATGTTGTGCGGAAGAAATTCACTGAGGCTCTTAAACTGGCATCTCCAAGATTGGACAATGAAAAGCCTTCTATCCAGACCTATGATAGTAAAAATCAGCAGATATTAAACTTCAGCGATGGCGGAATAATGATAATAAATGCGCAGTCTTGCAAAGGTCTGGAGTTTGATGTCGTAATTTTAGCTGATATTGATGAGCATCAACCTAAATGGGATGAGTATACACTTAAGGCGCGGTTTTATGTCATGGTGGCACGTGCCCGTGATCAGGTTGTAATGCTCCGTACTGGCAGTGTGTGTCCCGTTGTTGATGAGTTACTGCCCACCGATCCATCTATCCTTGCCAGGAAGTAGGCCATGACCACAAAAATAAATACTTCAAAGAAGCCACGAAGTCGACGAAAACCAGCGCGTCTGTGGCACCTGGTAACCAACCATCAAAACATGCTTTACATGTTGGCTGCCGGTATGGTGATGGGTCCCGCGGGTTTTCGGGATAAGCACTATTCGGATCCATTGAACATCTATCCAGGCTGGATTCCCTTGTTCCGTGACAAGGTTAAGGTTCCAGCTGATGCTTTGAATAACGCCACCAGTGAACGTAAGCATTTGTTGCCATGCATTGCGTCTTTCGATTTGAGTGAACTATCCGGGCCTGTTCGGATGCTGTCCAAGGATGGACGTATGCGAGATGTCGCCTCACCGGCCGCGAGAAAACGTAAAGACGACATTGCACTTCTTGTCCTTGCGCCATTACCGCTAACTTTGCTATTGAGTATTAACTTCTGCTCATCCAAAGATAAGCAAGCATTTGAAAGTGCCGCCAACGATGTCTCAAACGTCGATTTGTATTCTCAACGGGTAGAGGTTGAGGAATCACTGTTTTCCTCCGATACAGATGTATCGTGGCCAGCGGAGCAGCCACAAGAGTTGTTGCTTGAGGATGGCAATGACACAATCCCCGCTTTTGGACAGGCGCTTGGTGGCGTGCTTGCAATGTTGTACCACACTGCTAATCGTGGCGATCTGGGGCTTGCGGCGTTCAGATTAGTAACTGGATCCGCGCGTGACAAAGATATTGGTCTAATCCAAAACGACCCCATACTGGCCGAGCTCCCTCACTGGGTAGATGGGGGGGAGATATCCGAGCAAGCAGATACACGTGCCCGGCTCTTTTGGGGCGTTGTCCAATCGCTGGTCGATGCACAAACTCAAGAACGTCCTCAAATACCTATCGATGTCACGCTTGCGTATCTTGAGAATCAACTTGATCTGCTGCCTGAAATGGAATTCCGTCCACGTCTGGAGCGATTAATTTCGGACATGCGAGGTTTCCTAGGTCTTGGTAGTGGAACAATCACTGAGCTGCTTGAGCGGCACAAGGGGTCTTTATCGAGACCTTTACTATTGTTCTGCTTGCGTGAGCATTGCACGGACCTGCTGGAATTCTCGCATCCGTTATTAAACGATGCCGAGTACCTTCTTGCTGGAATTCTGTTTGGCGTGCGCGATAGCTGGCTGCAGTTACCTAAGGAGCTGCGCGATCCGAATCTGTCTGCCTACGTGGCTTTTTGCATGGCTGATGCTGAGCACCGGAAACAAGGTGATAACCTTGCCATGGATGCGCCGCTACGGCCAAAACCCTTGCGAGAGATTTTTACTTCGCCAAGCGGTGAGCGGAACAGCATGAAGAAGGGTGTAGCCGTAGAGCTCGCGAGCAAATGCAATTGGAACGATTGCATTCAGACACGCATCACTCTGGCGGAGGGTGATTTACCTGAAAGCTTTGAACGAAAAGGCTTGCAGGTAGTGTTGCCGGGTAGGGTAACGACAGTTACGGAGGAAGTGGAAGAGACCAAATTTCTACACCGTTTGGGACAATGGCCACCCATTGCTTCAGATATCGAATCCGAAATGCGCGAAAAACTCGCGCACGCTACAGAAGAACGAGAACATACAACGGAAACCATTAAAGATGAGGATGATACCGAGCCAGCCTTTGGCAACTGATAGCAAGCTCGAGCCACAGGTATTCGATCAGTTGCGATCGGCATTTTCAGGAGGAGACAAGAATGGCTGGTTTGCCATGCATTCTCTCAATCTTCCTAGGCATGAGTATAAACGATTTGGCGAAATTGACTTCGTCATATGTGGGCCAGAGGGACTTTTCGTACTAGAAGTCAAAGGCGGGCGAGTTTCTTGTCATGAAGGTATCTGGGAAACAACGAATCGGTATGGTGAAACTGACCGGCTGAAGGAATCTCCATTCAGTCAAGCGAACAGTGCGCTGCATGGCTTGTTGAAAAAGCTGCCTGACGCAATATCAAAACCCTTTGTGGTTGGTTATGGCGTAATTATGCCGGGAGTTGAGCGGCTCCCCGATAGTGCGGAGTGGGATCGTGCTGTTCTCGCGGATGGTAGGGACTTCAGGCAGTTCGAAAAGTGGCTCGAGCGATTCATTCGTCATTGGCGAGCAAAGGATGCCAACAAACCTTCCGCGAGTCCCTCGCAGTTGAAAGCTCTGCAGCAATTCCTCCGACCAGATTTCGAGGCGGTGGTGCCATTGCATGTTTCTGTGCATGATGTTGAAGCACGGATCGTAAGATTAACCGAGGATCAGCTGAGGTGGGTCGATGCCATTGAGGTCAATCCTCGGGTGATTTGTTCAGGTGGCGCAGGGACCGGTAAAACAATGCTGGCGTTGGAATTGGCAAGACGCTGGTGTTCTGCTGGGATGAAAACAGTTTTGGCCTGCCATTCACCCTGGCTCAAGCGCTATCTGGAACGACATGCTGTACCTGGATTGACGGTCAGCCTTGCGGACTCGATTCACGTCACAGCCAGGCGAGCTGGTATCGATAAATTTGATGTATTGATCGTCGATGAAGGACAGGATATTTTGAACATGGATGCGCTGGACATGCTGGATAGCTTTTTGTTGGGTGGAATAAGCGAAGGGCGTTGGTGTTTTTTTCATGACGTGAACAATCAATCAGGTCTGTGTGGCTCCTACGTGCCAGATGCCTATGACTATCTTTTAAATTCTAACCCGTTACAAATTCCGTTGAAGACGAATTGCCGAAATACGCTGCCGATACTGCAACGGATACAAGGAGACCTGAGTGCTGATGTAGGTAATTCAGGGGTTGGTGATGGTCCCGCGGTGCGAGAAGTCTGTGTAGCGGACGCAGACAGTGCAATCGAAGCTCTGGAGAAAGAACTACACGACCTAGTCGACGGCGAGGGATTCAATCCGGGAGATATCGTCGTACTTTCGCCTGTACCGTTTACGCAGTCCTGGACTTCTTTGCTTTCTGATAATATACGGAATTCAATCACAGTTCTGGACGATGCCTCACCTCGTAACGTGAATCGTCATACCACCGGTTTTGCACAAATTGGGGATTTCAAGGGGCTGGAGAGCGATGTAGTTGTTCTTGTTGATATGCCAAGTCCTGGGCATAGCGAGCCCCTGCGTTCGCTTCACTATGTTGGGATGAGCAGGGCGCGCGCGTTGTTGAGCATGATCTGTTGCTGATGGTGCTTGTGGCTATGGTCTCCTGAATACATTGCTCCACTTATTTATCGTGGGGGCTGAACGATGTCGCCTCACCATCTGAGCTACTGGGCTCAATTGAGCAATACAAAAGGTAACATGAATGCTACCATTAGGGCGAATGACAGAGGTTAGAGGGTGCCTCATTGCGTAGGGAAACAGTCCTTACGCTATTGCCGGAGATGCAATGATGGCTCTGACGAAAGATTTTAAGTACACCATTCAGGCACGCACCCAACGGGATCCAGCGTTTCGTAAGGCCCTGTTACAAGAAGGGGTCGAATGTCTGCTCGCCGGTGATGTCGATACCGGCAAGGCGGTGCTGCGCGACTATATCAACGCGACGATCGGGTTCGAAGAATTGTCCCGGGTTTTCGACAAGTCGAGCAAGAGCCTCATGCGCATGTTCGGGCCAAAAGGGAACCCCCAGGCGAGTAATCTGTTTGCGGTGATCGGTTATCTGCAGGAGCAGGAAGGCATACATCTGGAAGTCAAAGCCCGGAAGGTAGCCTAGGGTGTGCTGTGTAGCTGCGCTCAATCAGAAATTTTTTCGAGCAATTTGAAGGATTTTCTGAGCATGGAATTTTTCATGGTATTATCATTTAGCAGGAAAATAAGTCGTTGAATATAAAAGACAAAAAAGGCTTATTGATAATAGAGTGGGAGTGACAAGAACTGGCAAGCAGTCTATGGCACTGGCTGGCATCTACAGGCACTGAAAATAAAAGTTCCGTTTACCTGGCAGTAGGAATAATTTCTTTTTTCGGCTAGGTCCGTAGCCAGTTTTCCACTTTCAGCCCCGGTACTCTTGAAAATTCCCCGACATTGGCTGTCACAACCGTCAGATTATTCGAGAGGGCATGTGCGGCAATCAGCAGGTCGTTTGGCCCGATAGGGGTTCCCTGTCTTGCGAGGTGATGGCGTATCGCTGCATACTGGCGATCAGCAGGCATTTCCAGCGGTAGAACTTCCAAGGCAGACAGGATCAGGTTGATACGATCGGCAAGCTTTGTCGAGTTGGACTTGGCCGCGCCATAGCGGAGTTTTGCTGCGACAACGATGCTGGTGCAAACGCTGTCCTCGCCGGCCTTGGCGATTTGCGCCGCGACATCGCCCTGCGGGTTTCGAACCAGATCGGACAGGATGTTGGTGTCCAGCAAGTACTTCAGTGAT
>Ga0256832_1002707_pt1 | contig 12095 bp, 9 predicted proteins | sample 134614metaG_FD_190534 | JGI IMG/M metagenome (GOLD analysis project Ga0256832, IMG submission 190534) | Hydrothermal vent microbial communities from Lau Basin, Pacific Ocean - 134-614 | ecosystem: Environmental > Aquatic > Marine > Hydrothermal vents | place: Pacific Ocean: Lau Basin | collected... | reverse complement strand
TACGGTCCAATTCAAGCCATTATCATGACTCACGGCAATATAGGAACGAGCATTAAGTAGATCTTCCATGTTTTGGATACCCGCTACCATAAAGATTTTGTCATCTATCGTCCACGCACCGGTAGGCGTTGTGTTCGGGTACTTTTGCACACAGGCGGGAGCGGGGAGCTGACGCAATATCTTCGGCAATTTGTCCTCGGGTATTTTTTGCTCCTCCATTTCCTTGAGTAAGCCTTTCTCTATTTCTTTTTCTCCGGCGTGGATACCATCGAGATAGACAGGGCGGAATCCGAGAGGGTCGGCCTGTTCACAAACCCTTGGCAGGCTTTTTTCCTCATTGCGATAAACATGAAATAGTTGCACGCCGTCGGTGGGATCGTCATCGGCAGAGAGACCGATGGCATCGCCTTCGAACGGTCCTTTGGGACCATAGAAGAATTCACCGTAATCGAGTTCGGGGTTAGGCGGGAATTTGCGTACCTGCCCGGTCTTATTCAGATATGCCAGATCGAGCTGATCGGTGTCACCGAACAAATAAAGGGTCAATTCCCGTCCTTCGGTACTGGTATCGGGGAGGGTAACTGGCAGGCCCAGATCAGTGCCCCAAAGGATATCTCCCCCAGCAAATTTTGAACGTATATAGCTTGGAAAGCTGGACTGCTCCCTGATTTCGCCGTAGCCAATCAGGGTGTTGACGAAGACTGTATTTTCCACTGTATAACGTTCTCCGGCCGCGGGTTCGGCTAGCGTCAACTTAAATGTCATAGGATGGCGATGAACCCTCTGTAAGCGAGCAAGGTAGTATTGTTGCCGGCTGTTAGGAAACCGGACCTCGACTGAAGGCAATAAAACATTGCCTGTTTGAAGATCGTAACTCGGCAACGCGGCTTGGACGGTTGCCGTTTTTTGACATTTCCTGGCCGAGACTAGCGCCAATGTCATCGGTGACTTGCTTGGTATCCGTTTTAGATGAGCGGTATAGAGTGACGAACCAGCGCGAACCAGGGGTAAATGGAGTTCATTGGCATTCACACGATAGACGGGCATCGATTCTGCGCACTCTCCCGCCAGAGTATCTTGATTCGAATTCATTGCCTGTATTTGACCGCTGAAAATAGCCGCCAATGCTAATGAACAAGGCTTATAAGCAGAAAATTGATTAAGCATGTCTCACCTTGTAGGGAGTTTCACCAGCAAGTGTGAAATAATTTATTTACTTATTTTAGCCAATCTGGCATCAAGAACCATGAGTGTATAATGACACTGCTTGGTGCTTTGTTCGTATGAGGAGTGTCTCGATGGGAACCTTGTTTTGGATCTTGGTAGGCGCATTTATTGGCTGGAATTTCCCCCAGCCTTGGTGGGCGCGTTTTCTGCAAGAAAAATTGCTTATCCTCTTGAAGGAAAAACTGAGAGATGTTTAAAAAAAAAAATCAGATAGGCCATGCCCACCATTGGAGTTGGCAAATTATGATAGGACAATAGAAAAAACGCGGAATCAATGCTCCCCTGATTCCGCGTTTTTTAATTTTCATGCCCCTAAAGATTCGACAGTGTTCCGGTCTTCCTGCCGTGAACTCTACGACAGTGTTTGACGGCTATCGTCCAGACCACTAACAGCCATGGCGGGAAGACCGGAGCAACTGGGTTCTGTAAAGGCAAGTTAATTTCGTTTTCAAAGGCTTATTGTTATCCGTTCATGCTTGGATTATTCGAATCATCCATTGATTTATCATCAGATTGCGTGCCATCTGTTGAAGGATCATCCATCTCATCTTGATTATCGCTGTCAGAATCTTTATTGGATTCATCGCTCGAATCAGTTTCGTGGTCATCGATCTCCCCATCGTGATTGAGATCGCCATCCACTTCGCCATCACCATCTTTATCCGATTCGTCTTCCCCTTCGCTTATCTTGATGCGCGAGGTGGCTACCAGCCCCTGGAAACCATGAAACCAATCATTGATGTTCTCTGGATCGCCGCCAGGAATCGTCATGACCAAGGCAAGTTGGTAAGGGCCAGCTGGAATCGATGCCAGGGTTGAACAGGGCAGGCGGAATAACGGATGTTCGCGTTTATCGCCGTCTTCGGCCTGGAGTTTATCAGCCAATAACTCTCGCAGGTTCCATGAGGAGTAGCTGGTCTGCCCGCTGTCGTTGTTGCTAGGGAAAGCCACCACTATATGAGCATCGGCATTGCCTTGCCAGAAGGCCTTCAATTTACGGGGAATTTTGACTTTAATGGATAACTGATCATTAATACATTTTTTAAGGTTAACAACATGTTTGGTGGCAACAATCAACCCCCTTTGACGGCCGGGCTTAAATTTATCTTCCCCTTTCGCTTGGGCCGGCAACGAAACCACGCTTAGCGAGAATGCAAAGAAGGTAGCGGCAAAGACGCCAGTGCGAATGAATCGAGATGTTTTCATTCAAGATGCTCCTATCTGAAAGTTAATTTATTTGTTTTCCAGGACTATTAATCTCCGGAACCAAGCTAAATATAGTCAATGCGTGGAAAATTTTAAGGAGTGAAAATCATTTTTGTGAGAAATATCGCACAAACTCATGGCGAAAACGGTGAAGCGGCAATCCTTTTCGAAGGAGAATTGCCGCGCTAAGCAAAATTACTGGAGCTGCAAGGGACCGCTTTCCCCAGTGCTTAGGGTAAAAATGCCATAATCCAAACTATTATCACCGGTGCTGAAAAAAGCCGTACGCTGACGATCGACACTCATGGTAATCGTGGGCGTTAAAAACCCACCCCCAAGGCCCTGAGAAAACTCACTGATAAGATTGCCGGGCACTGTCCCGTTACCATCATCGGCAAACCGGCAGCGAAGGATTCTGGTGGTACTGGATGAATCCCCGGGGGAGTTTGGATCCACGTTGATGCTAACCGCGGTAAGCATAACCATCACGTCGCCTTGTCCTCCCTGGCCATTCCATCTCACTTCCAACGGGGCGTTAGGGTTGAGCGTGGCTGTTCCAGACAGCAAGTTCGGGGAGGTGACGGATAAAGGCGCAATGCGCAATCTGGTTTTGAATGGTCCGACATCTGGACCTCCCGGCCCAGACAATGTGTAGGTTGCTTCGGATTGGAAAAAAGATTCTGGCAGGTCAGTGCGGTAGGTCAACAATCCGAGCGAGGCAGAGTTGGCATCCTGCGGCACCGGTACGCTACCTGCTTTACTTGAGGCAAAGGTTAATTGCGGACCGGCATCAAGAAAAGAAGTCTCACAGGCGGGAGGCGTAGGTTCTACGGAAGGAATATTGGAATCTACTTTGATGATTCTGCATTCGTCGATTTTTTGATCTCGGGCTAGATCGCTCAACTCTTCGGAACTGACTTTTTTTAAATCCGGGTTGATGCAAATTTCTAGAAAACTGCCGCTGACCGATTTGTTTGTTGAAACATTAACCGGAATACCCAAAGTACCACCACTCGCTGATTTAATGGCCGACGCTGATATCGATCCTATGCGTAAATTTTTGCCGTCGCTGGAAGCAGGTGGCGACACGAAAAATGATTGAATATCCAAGGAGATAAACTCCAAGGTGCCGGGTTTGGTCAGAGCACCGGCTAACCGCCAAGCGCCTGGGGTTAATTGGAATGGCAGTTTGCCCAGATCCGAAAGCCGGATGGGATTAACCTTCAATCCCGAACGTATCGTAAAGTGGGGCAACCACGGTTTAAGTTTCGTGTTCCAGTTTGGAAATTCATATATTTTTCCACTTGGAGAGACCAAGGCAACATGAACATCAGCCACAACGGGTTGACTGCCACCTTGACCTGACACCCAGAATGATGGAAAAGTCTCGCTTTCGCTGGAAACGATTGTGCTATCGAGGAAGACGCCGATAGTCGGTCCTGCCTTAGCTAGGGTTGAAAAAATAAACAACAAGCCTAGTAAGAAAATTTTTTTATTCATTTAATTTCTCCTTTCCCTTCCTTAAAGCATGAGAATGTAATAATTAAAGAAATCAGATACATTTGCCAACATGCCATGTAAGTAGCTCAAAGAAGGAAGATTTTCAATTGTAGTTTTAAAAATTAGGAATGTAAATTTTCCCTTGACTTTTCAGCCTTCGAGAAAAATGAAAGTTTTCTAAGACAAAAGGATTGCTAATTTAGGAACCCACTTGTGGGAAGGAGCTATCTTTTGAGGCTCAATCTAGGTTAAGGGATTTAAGATAGGCTCGGAACTCTTGTGCAACTTCTGGGTGGCGCAAGGCATGATCTATGGTAGCTTCCAGATATCCCAATTTAGAACCGCAGTCATAACGTTTGCCTTGGAAGCGGTAAGCGTAAACCATTTCGTGATGCAGCAATTTGGCAATGGCGTCGGTGAGTTGGATTTCTCCGCCAGCGCCCTTGCCCACGGTTTCCAATAATTCGAAGATTTTTGGAGTGAGGATATAGCGGCCAACGACACCCAAATTGGAAGGCGCATCTTCGGGTTTAGGTTTTTCGACAATGCCTTCGATGGAAGCCACTCGGTTTTCCATTTCCGGCGTGGCTACAATGCCATAACTTTCCGTGGCGTTCCTGGGGACTTCTTCCACGCCCAGTACGGAGCGGCCATGGAAGTTATAAATTTCCACCATTTGTTTCAGGCAAGGGTTGTCCTTGTTCTCGATCAGATCATCCGCCAAAAGGACGGCAAAAGGTTCATTGCCCACCACGGGTTTGGCGCATAGTACCGCATGCCCCAGCCCCAGGGCTTCTGCCTGGCGGATATAAACACAATTGACGCCTCTGGGTGGAATCGCCCGAATCATTTCCAGTTTTTCTGTTTTTCCCCGTTCTTCCAGTTCGTGTTCCAATTCGTAAGCTTTGTCGAAGTGATCGGCAATGGAGCGTTTGTTCCGGCCAGTGACAAACACCATCAGCTCGATGCCAGCGGCGGCGGCTTCTTCCACGGCATATTGAATCAGGGGTTTGTCCACCACTGGAAGCATTTCCTTGGGGTTGGCTTTAGTGGCAGGTAGAAATCTGGTGCCTAAACCGGCGACGGGAAATACAGCTTTTTTAACTTTCACGAATTCGCTCCCAACGTTGTTCGGATTCGGGGACTAAGGTAATTTTTTTGTTTTTTTCCAGATAATCCAGGATTTGGCGGGCACATTCATCTAAGGGGTCGGTGCCAGTTTTGACTATAATTTCAGGGTTCTCTGGCGCTTCATAGGGAGAGGAGATGCCGGTGAAATCCTTGATTTCTCCCCGCCGGGCTTTTTGGTAAAGCCCTTTCACGTCCCGCTGCTCGCACACCTCGAGGGGAGTATCGCAAAAGATTTCTATAAAGTCCCCTTCCTCCACCAAAGAACGCACCATGTCCCGGTCGCTGCGGAATGGAGAGATAAATGCTGTCAAGGCGATGACGCCTGCGTCAATGAACAGTTTACTCATCTCCCCAATGCGGCGGATATTTTCATGCCGGTCTTCTGGGCCAAACCCGAGATCCGAACATAACCCATGACGGACATTGTCACCATCGAATACAAAGGTGCGGCAACCGCGCAAGAACAAAAGTTCTTCCACCCGGTGAGCGAGGGTGGATTTCCCCGCGCCGGAAAGTCCGGTAAACCATAAAATAAAGCTGCGGTGGCCGTTAAGTTTTTCCCGGTCCTGGCGAGTGACTGTGGCGTGGTGCCAGCGAATATTTTTGTTCATCTAACGTGACTTTTGAGTTGTGATCAGAATCGGATAAGTTCAGCATTTTATACTAAATACCCCAATTTAGGCTTAACCTAATACCGCAAATTCCTTTTTTAGCTGGGTGATTTGATCGCGGAGCTGAGCTGCTTGCTCAAATTCCAGCTCGCGGGCGTGGGCGTACATTTCTTCTTCCAATTGCTTGATCAGCTTGGCCGCTTCTTTTGGGGATTTGAATTTGCGCCGGTATTCAACGCTTTCCTCGGCTACTTTGGACTTGGGCTTGGCATAACCTGCCCCGGGCACGGGTACTTCGAGAATATCATCCAGGGAGCGGGTGGCGCTCCGTGGGGTGATGCCGTGTTGTTGGTTATAGGCGATTTGCTTCTGGCGGCGGCGCTCGGTTTCCTCGATGGCTTGCTGCATCGATTTAGTCATGGTGTCGGCATAGAGAATAGCCTTGCCATGGACATTGCGGGCGGCGCGGCCGATGGTCTGGATCAGGGAAACCGTCGAGCGGAGGAATCCCTCTTTGTCAGCATCGAGAATTGCCACCAGCGAAACTTCTGGCATATCCAGGCCCTCGCGCAGCAAGTTGATACCCACCAGGCAATCGAATTCTCCCCGGCGCAGATCCTGGATGATTTCCACCCGTTCCACCGTATCGATATCCGAATGCAAATAACGCACCTGCACGCCATGATCCATTAAGTAGTCGGTCAAATCTTCCGCCATCCGTTTGGTGAGGGTAGTGACCAGTACCCGTTCGTCCTTGGCCGCGCGCAGATTGATCTCCGACAACAAATCATCCACTTGGGTGACTGCGGGGCGCACTTCCACTTCCGGGTCCACCAGCCCGGTGGGCCGGACGACTTGTTCCACCACGGCGCTGGAATGTTCCCGTTCGTAAGGGCCGGGGGTGGCGGAGACATAAATGCGGCGGGGAGCCTTGGCTTCGAATTCTTCGAAAGTCATAGGGCGGTTGTCCAGGGCCGAGGGCAGGCGGAAGCCGTATTCCACCAGGGTTTCCTTGCGCGAGCGGTCACCCCGGTACATGGCGCGGATTTGCGGGATGGTGACGTGGCTTTCGTCAACGAACAGAACGGCGTCGTCGGGCAAGTAATCGAACAAGGTGGGAGGCGGTTCGCCCGGTGCTCTGCCAGACAAATAGCGGGAATAATTTTCAATGCCGGAACAATAACCCACCTCTAAAATCATTTCCAGGTCGAAGCGGGTCCGCTGTTCCAGCCGTTGGGCTTCCACCAGTTTGTTGAGTTTTTGTAGTTCCGCCAGGCGCTGGCGCAATTCCTCGCGGATAGCGTCGATGGCGTTTAATAAGGTTTGCCGGGGGGTGACGTAGTGGGTTTTGGGATAGACGGTATAACGGGCGATGGGGCTGATGATTTCGCCGGTCAAAGGGTCGAACAGGCTCATCCGTTCGATTTCGTCGTCGAACAATTCCACCCGCAGCGCTTCCCGTTCGGATTCCGCCGGAAAGATGTCGATCACATCGCCCCGCACCCGGAAGGTGCCGCGGCGCAGTTCGGTATCGTTACGGGTGTACTGCAGTTCCGCCAGGCGGCGCACCATTTTGCGCTGATCGATGAGATCGCCGCGTACCAGATGCATCACCATTTCAAAATAAGAAGCCGGCTCCCCCAAGCCATAAATGGAAGAGACGGTGGCCACGATCACCGTGTCGCGCCGTTCCAGCAGCGCCTTGGTGGCGGACAGGCGCATTTGCTCGATGTGTTCGTTGAGGGAGGCGTCTTTTTCTATATAAGTGTCCGACGCCGGCATGTAGGCTTCCGGTTGATAATAATCGTAATAGGAGACGAAATATTCCACCGAATTTTCCGGAAAGAACATTTTCATCTCGCCGTACAGCTGCGCCGCCAGGGTTTTGTTGGGCGCCAGGATCAGGGCGGGGCGCTGCAGTTCCTGGATCACATGAGCCATGGTAAAGGTTTTGCCGCTGCCGGTGACGCCCAGCAGGGTTTGGTGAAGCTCGCCATGGTTAAAGCCATCAACCAGCTGGCGGATGGCCTGGGACTGATCTCCAGCCGGCTTGAAACTACTATGAAGCCGGAATTTTTTTGCCGCAGAAGGATTCAGCGCGCGCCTGCCATCGGTTATCATGTTATCTGGTGTTTGGCCCTCTTCCTGGGCTTGTTTATATAATGCTCGCCGCTTACTGATACCGGTGGGTTTCATTTGATGAATTCTCTTGCAGATTAAAGGCAGCTTTCATGACCATACCACTTTCTCAACGCGTCCAGCGAATCAAACCCTCTCCTACCCTGGCAATAACCGCCCGCGCCGCCGCCATGCGCGCCGCTGGCAAGGATGTTATCGGTCTCGGCGCCGGCGAGCCGGATTTCGATACCCCTGATCATATCAAACAGGCTGCCATTAAGGCCATCGAAGCGGGAATGACCAAATACACCCCGGTGGATGGTATCCCCTCTTTGAAACAGGCCATTATCGACAAGTTCCGCCGGGACAATGATTTGAATTATGAGCTGGATCAAATCCTGGTGTCCTGCGGCGGCAAGCAGAGTTTTTATAATCTTGCCCAGGCGTTGCTGGACGAGGGGGACGAGGTCATCATCCCCGCGCCATATTGGGTGTCCTATCCCGATATGGTGCTGCTGGCCGATGCCAAGCCAGTGATTGTCGCTGCCGGTCAAGATCAAAAATTCAAGATTACGCCGGGGCAGCTTGAAGCGGCGATTACCAACAAGACCAAGCTGTTTGTCCTCAACAGCCCCTCCAACCCCACCGGCCAGGCTTATACCCTCGATGAACTAAAAGCCTTGGCGGAAGTGCTGCTGAAACATCCCCAGGTGGTGATTGCCACCGATGATATGTACGAGCATATCGTCTGGAAAGAAGGCGGTTTTTGTAACATTCTCAACGCCTGCCCTGAATTATATGAGCGCACGTTGGTGCTCAATGGGGTTTCCAAAGCCTATTCCATGACCGGCTGGCGGATTGGCTACGCGGGCGGTCCCAAGACGGTTATCGCGGCGATGAAGAAAATTCAATCCCAAAGCACCTCCAACCCCACGTCCATTTCTCAAGTTGCCGCCCAATCCGCCTTGGAGGGCGACCAGTCCTGTATTGGAGAAATGCTGGAAGCCTTTAAACAGCGCCACGACGCGGTGGTGGAAAGCTTGAATCAAATCCCCGGCATCCATTGTTTGCCCACCGATGGCACCTTTTATGTTTTTCCCGATGTGACTGGCATGATTGATGCGCTCGATGGCATCGAAGACGATGTTGCCTTTGCGGAATACTTGATCGAGCAGGCTGGCGTGGCCCTGGTGCCCGGCACCGCATTCGGCGCTCCTGGCCATGTACGTATATCCATTGCCACCAGCATGGAAAATTTGCAAGGGGCATTGGAGCGGATTGCCAGGATAGCCAGGTCCTAACCGGTTATTCTGGCCCGTGGAATGAAGTTCGATACAGTTCGGTTTTAACTAATCACGAATAAACTGTTGATTTAAATATGACTTCAAGGTTTTCTCAATTCAATTATTGTATATGAAATAAAATATTCGCCGACAAATGGCAAGTTCATCAGTATTTTCCCTGCTAATTGCCGGATAGTTGAGCCGCTAAAACTATGATGCTCTAGACGATCAATGTTAAGTCCTGCTTCATGACACAATTGCCTAAACGTGGAAATATCAAGTTTATTGATGTATTTTTGTTCTTCAAAGGAAGACCAGGCTTTCCATTTATTGGGTTTTTTATTGCCATTTTCGTCTAGATCCCAATGGCGCGGTATGAACTCGGGTAAGTCATAAATCCGCTCTGCGGCTCTGAACATCGCTTCCTCGCCAAAGATAACATGCGCCCAGGGAATGGGAATCAGCGCTTCCATGTGTGGGCCCCATGGACCTTTATAAGGATACCATTCTACTAGACATTTTCCTCCTGGTTTTAAAACACGATACCATTCTTTTAAAATCTCACCTGGCATCATAATATGCTCCATACAGTCGAAAGCGACAATCAAATCAAAGCTATTATCATCAAAGGGTAGTTTTTCTGTATGGCTTTTTTTAAAGTTAATTTCTGTCCCTTTGGGAATTTCTAGTAATTTAAGCTTGTTATTTGCGTTATCGATAGCTTGCTGATTGATGTCCACGCCAGTTATCCGGGTTGCGCCTTGGGAGGCGAGGAAAAATGAGAGTTGCCCATCTCCACAGCCAAAATCTAATATGTTTTTGTTTTCCAACGCCGTATTACTAAAAGCTTTCCAACTTTTTGATAAGGACTCTGAGCGCCAAGCATCATAAGCCCCATAGTCAATGGTTTTCTCGGGAGGAGGTGGCATCAAGAATTTACTAAGTTCAAAACAGATTTTTGCTTTAAAAGACATAGTGGATTTTCTGCTGAGTTATTCACAAGGAGTCATGTTTCCATATTATTCATGCGAGAACAAGATCTCCAAAAAGCGAATGATTGATCATAAAGGCTTTAATATTCCTTAAGAAAAATGATAGCCCAAAGCGCTGGGATAACTAAAGAGAGCTAATTATTGTTTTTGTGTTTTTGCCGCTACCAATCTTTTAGTAAGTGAGCTTGTCCATTGAAATATGATGTTGTGATTCTCGGTGCGGGTGCCGCCGGGCTGATGTGCGCCCTGACGGCGGGGCAACGGGGGCTCCGGGTGCTGGTGTTGGAGCGCGCCAACAAACCCGGCAAGAAAATCTTGATGTCCGGAGGCGGGAAATGCAATTTCACCAATTTGGAGGTGACGCCCGAGCACTATATTTCCGCCAACCCCCATTTTGTAAAATCCCCCTTGAATCAGTACAGCCAATGGGATTTCATCGTTTTGGTGGAAGAATACGGCATTGATTATTTTGAAAAGGAAATTGATGGCATCAAAACCGGTCAGTTGTTCTGCCGGGAATCCTCCAAGGCCATCTTGTCAATGCTGCTGCGTGAGTGTGAACAGATGGGCGTGGAAATTCGCACCCGGGTGGACATTACTTCGGTCGAACATCACGGCCGTTTCCGTCTCCAAATAGCAGAAGGCAGCATGACTGAAGCCAGATCCCTTGTCGTAGCGACAGGAGGATTGTCCGTACCTTCCCTTGGTGGCTCTGGATTTGGCTACAAAATCGCAGAGCAATTCGGCCACCTAATCGTGCCTCAAAGTCCTGCCTTGGTGCCCTATACTTTTACCGGCGAGCTCAAAACCTTCATGGAGACATTGTCTGGCATAGCAATCCCAGCCACAGTGGGCGTGGGCCAGCGGGCATTTCACGGCGGCATTCTTTTCACCCATCGAGGGTTGAGTGGCCCCGCCGTGCTCCAGAGTTCCAGTTACTGGCGGCCAGGCGATGCCATCAGCCTGGATTTATTACCAGGCAGGGCAATGGTGGAAGAATTGTCGCGGGCTAAAAATATTCATTCCCGCTGCCATTTAAAGACCGTATTGAGCCATTACTTGCCCAAGCAGTTGGTTGCCCGCCTTGAAAAACTGTGGTGGCCAGAAGTCGCTGGCAAATCCTTGGCTGAATGGTCCGGCAAACATTTGCGGGAAATTGCCGAAAGGCTCCATGACTGGCGGATCAAACCTGCGGCCACCGAAGGCTACCGCACCGCGGAAGTCACCCTGGGGGGCGTGGATACCCGTGAGCTTTCCTCCCAGACCATGGAAAGCCAAAAACAACCAAGGCTGTATTTCATCGGTGAAGTAGTGGATGTCACAGGGCACTTGGGTGGTTACAATTTTCAATGGGCCTGGTCGTCGGGTTTTGTAGCGGGGAAAGCCCTGTAGCATGCACAAAATATATATGCAGGAAGAGCAGATGGCAGTGAGACAAATTGAACAAGAGTTAGCGGTGAGTGAGCAAAGCATCACTTCGAAGCGCTATCTAAACCGCGAACTCAGTCTCCTGGCCTTCCACCGCCGGGTGTTGGCCATGGCCGAAGATGAATCCCTGCCGCTGCTGGAGCGCCTGCGTTTTTTGTGTATCTCCAGCGCCAATCTGGACGAATTTTATGAAGTGCGGGTGGCGGTCATCAAGAAGAAAATCAGCCTGGGTATTACCACCACGGGCGTCGATCAGGCCGATCCCCGGGAATTGTTAAGAACCATCCGCGAACGGGTGCGGGAAATGGTGGATTCACAATACCGGCTTCTTAATGAAGCACTGATACCCGCGCTGGCGGAGGAAAATATCCGTTTTCTGCGCCGGATTCAGTGGCATGACGCCCAGCGGGAATGGCTGCGAGCCTACATGCGCGAGCGGATTTTGCCGGTGGTAACGCCCTTGAGCATCGATCCGGCCCATCCTTTTCCCCGCATCGCCAATAAAAATCTGCATTTCATTGTCTGCCTGCACGGCAAGGATGCTTTTGGCCGCCGTCACCGTTATGCTCTCATTCCCATTCCCAGGACGCTGCCTCGCC
>Ga0256832_1002706_pt1 | contig 12096 bp, 9 predicted proteins | sample 134614metaG_FD_190534 | JGI IMG/M metagenome (GOLD analysis project Ga0256832, IMG submission 190534) | Hydrothermal vent microbial communities from Lau Basin, Pacific Ocean - 134-614 | ecosystem: Environmental > Aquatic > Marine > Hydrothermal vents | place: Pacific Ocean: Lau Basin | collected... | reverse complement strand
TACATTTCAACTATATTTGGATGTTTCAATTCCGAATGCAATTTTGCTTCATTGATAAATCTGTCTTTCAAAGAATTTTGTTGCAATATTTTTATTGCTACGACTTTGCCTGATTGCAGGTGGACGGCTCTATATACAACACCCATACCACCGCAACCAAGCAAATCGATCAGTTTGTATCCGGAAATCACTTTATGTAAATAATCGTCTTTCACGAATAAAGTTTGTTATTTTTAGAAATATAAAGTTAATTTCTGTTTGTTATAATATTTTCTTAGTACCCATCAACTCTATTCCATACTTAATAGGCACGGCAAATGATATTTTTGTTCCGTTATAGTCCTGTCTGCCTGCAAAATATATTCCTATCACATTGCCGTCGGCATCAAACATGGGTCCACCGCTATTTCCACCTCCGGTAGCATTGATAGTGAGTTGATATACATCTCCAAAAGAACTGAAATATTTGTTTGAATTCATTTTATTATTGCCATTTATAACTTTGCTTATGTTTCCATTAGTTACCGTGACTGTCGGTACTTTTATCCAATGAGGATTTCTATTAAATACATCTTGCGAATTTTGTTTGATATATTCATCAGGTGAAACAGCAGGGTATCCCATTACCACAACCTGTTCTCCGGCTTTCAAATCTGCATGGCGATCTTTAAGTCTTACTTTGGGTAGAGATTCCGGTAGTTCCACTTTTATCATAGATACATCATGTTTGTTTGAGATTCTGGCAACCGTAGCCGGAATTCTAAGATCATTTCCATTGAAAGTAACATCAAGATACATGTTTTTCCCTTCCAAAATTTTTGCTGAAGCATAACCTCTACCAAAGAATTTTGCATTGATAGGTACCCATTGGAAAACATCTTGAGGTTGTACCTTGTATTTTGTCTTTACAGGTTTCCCTTTTTCAATTTTATAAAGAATTCCGGGAAATGCTTCTCTTGGAAAATTGTAAGAAGTCATCCACGAAGCTGCAACATGTCTGTTTGTCAAAATAAATCCCTCTTCGGATACAACAAAACCCGAACCAGTATGTAAACCTCCGATAAGTTGACTCTGTGGTGTTTTGTAACTGTCTGATGATTTAACAAGCCACGGTTCAATACTACCATCGGGCATTAGTAAGAATGCAGCATGATATGTTTTTCCATCTTTCAGATACAAATGATATACATCCTCTCCTGTAACGGTATAAGTCATTTTCCAACCGGCTTCGATATAAACAACTTTGTCCGAATTTGCTTCAGCTATCTCGGCAGGGGTCATTTTGTTGTATTTTTCAGGCAATTTCGGTACTTCCACTTCCGGAGTTTCCGGCCAAAATACATAACCTATCCCGATGAGTAATACTAGTCCCACAGCTATTGCTGACAACCATATCGTCCTTGTTTTTTTCTGCGATTGAATCACTATTTTTTCAACTGTTTCTTTTCCTACACCTCTTTTTTCTACTTTTACCGGTTCTTTTTCTATAGGCATGGATTCACTTACTTTGGTTGGTTTTGGAGGTGGTGACATTGTTTCCATAACTTTGGTTTTCTTCATATAATTCTTTTGTTTTGGAAATACATCAAATTGAAATTCAGGACCGTTTATTCCAAGTTTAACCACATCACCGGGAAACAATTCCATGCTGTTTTCTATTTTTTCTCCGTTTATGTAAATACCGTTTTTTGAACCGAGATCATGCATCGTTATATGCATTGGTTCCAGGCTGTCAATTGTGACTTTACCATGCTCACGACTTACTACATCGTCTATCTCGGGATCAAATGACAAATCATTGGATAGGGCTCTTCCAAATGTTATCTCTTTAAAATGATCCAGTGGAAATTCGTCTATCTGATTGGTTTTTGAACCCGAAATATGACGAATTACAATTCTTATTGATGAAAGTTTTTTTGAAGTTTTCATACCATTGATTTTTTGTTAATTAGATTTTTTAATAATTCGATTGCAATTTACATTACAGAGCTATGTAAAATCAAGTTTTTTCAATGGTATAGGGTGAAGTATGGATTTTCAATGGTGAAAGGCTCAATTTCCAAGGTGAAATTAACATATAAAAAGATAAGAATGTTTTATTTTTGAAAATTTCAAATTTGGAGGTTTTGAAAATTTATTTATTAACCCGAATTATTCTTTCTTATATTTCAATTTGCCTAATTCTCCTTTGATTTTAAGTTTGGTTCCGACGATCTTTATTTTTTCGGCAGATCGTAAAACTTTAAAGTATGTTTCTTCAATACCGCTTATTTGTTTACCGCAATAAATATCTGTGCTGATAATACTATTTACATTGAATTCATTACCGTCCAGTATATAATCATTTATCCAATAACCATTGCAACCTCCTTTGCCTGTAATTGTAGAATCACTGAATTCAATAAATATTTCTTTCACCGGCAGTATATCAGCGGTATCTGTTTCTATTTCGGTTAAAATCCATTTTTTATCAAATAAATTTTCTTCATTTACCTCTTTTTCACAAGACAAAAATGCAATAGAGGATATGATTATCATTAAGAAAAAAATAGGGATTGAATGTTTAGTTGAAGTTTTCATAATATGGAATTTTAAAAGTTTTTATTAAAAATAAAATACTCTTGCGCAATGCACTATTATTATAAACGAATATTTTTAAATAAAGGTTTGTGATAATTAAAATGATTCTACCAGAGTAGTTACAAATAAGTATTATTCGAAAATTTCGATGCATCGGAATGATTCTTTTCATTTCATAAGCACCATACATGAGTAGTTAAAGCAAATTTCTTTTATTAAAAACATTTTCTCAAATTTGTAAAAAATAAGTGTTTTCATTAGCTTTGGGCTTCTAAACTATTGACTATGAAATATATTAGTATTTTTCTTATCCTTTTTTCTCCTTTTTTAATTATTTCCCAAGACATATCATACAAATTCGGAGATGTATCAAAAGAGGAATTATTGATGGATTCCTGTGAATTTTATTCTAATGCCGATGCAGTGGTTTTATTCAATATAGGAAATGTCAGAATTGAATATAATAATACTATGGGCTTTATATATCAATTTGAAATGCATCAAAGAATTAAAATTTTGACTAAAGCAGGAAAGAAATATGCAAACAGGAAAATAAGATATTACAAGGGCAAAGTTAAACGTTTTGAAGATAAAATAAGTGGTTTTAAAGCATATACATACAACTTGGAAGGGAACAAAATCACAAGAACAAAATTGACCAAAAAAGAAAAGTATTATAATGAGTTAAACGATTATCGACAAGAATTGAGTTTTGTTATGCCCAATGTCAAAAAGGGTTCTGTAATAGAGATAAAATATAAATTGACTTCTCGCATGCTGGGTTCACTTAAGACTTGGTATTTTCAAGACAAAATACCTGTGAAATATAGCAATTTCTGGTATGCTGTACCGGAATTATTGAAATATCAGGTTAATAATTATGGGAATTATTTTCCTAAAGAAACCAAAGATAAATATAGAACAATGCATGTGTCAGACTATTCCGTGAATGAAACAGGAAAGGAGTTTACAATGAAAAATATTACACCACTTGAAGAAGAACCATACATGGGAAACAGTACAAATGCCCTTTCCAGAATTGAATTTAATTTGGTGTATATCAATTCGGATTATGGATATAATATAGATATAGGAACAACGTATGAAAAATTAAATGAGAATCTTGCCAAGGACTTTATGTTCGGGAAACGCCTTTCAAAAGGAAGATTTTCCAAAAAATGGAAAAAGGAATTATCAGGCAAATCCGATTATGAAAAACTGGAGTTTATTTTGAAAAAAATACAAAATAATACTAACTGGAATAAACATTATCATTTCTTAAGCGAAATTTCCGGTGGTACTTTATACAAGAAAAAAGAAGGAGATATAGCAGATATCAATTTGACTTTTATAGCTGCTTTGAAATATCACGGACTTAAGGTATTTCCGGTTATTTTAAGAACAAGAGATAAGGGAATACCAAATCCGGTTTATCCGGATAAATGGAGTTTTAATTATGTGATAGCATTAGTGGAAATTGATGGTAAGGAAATACTTTGTGATGCTACTTTGGATACACCTCCGGGATTGATTCGCAAAGAATGTATCAACAACAAAGGATGGCTCGTAGATAAAAAAGGCGGCAGATGGATTGATTTGACAAAAGATGCTTTTAAAACAGTATCGATTCTATATAATTCTAAAATCAGGAATGATTCTATTGTCAATAATGCTTTGATTCAATTTAAAGACTATTATGCTTATGATATAAATTCAACTTATGAAAACGGAGGACTCGAAAAACATTTCAGGGAATTGTTATCTGATTGGGAAATAGAAAATCTTAGTTTTGAAGATTCTAACAATTCCAAAATATTTAGAGTAAAACTTAAGTTTAAAAAAGAAATAGAAGATGAAGATTTGATATTGATCGATCCTTTTCCAATGTATGTTGACAAAGAAAATCCTTTCAAAAGGGAAAAAAGGAATTCGGCAATGGATTTTATTTTTAAACAAGACTACAATATGGTTTTCAACATGGAGACTCCCAAAGGATATGATGTTGAAATACCGGGAAATATTCAGCTTAAAACCGAAGATAATAGTATCAATTATTTGTATATTGCAAGTAAAACACCCCAAAAAGCAGTATTTATAAATAAACTTAGATTCAAAAAGACAATGTTTGCACCAACAGAATATAATATTGTAAAAACTTTCTTTGAAAAAATAACTTCATCCAATAATAGTGCAATAGTATTAAAGAAACAGTAGGATTATGTTAAAAAACAAGATTGGATATATTTTATTATACACAATAATCATCTTTTTTAATGGAAATGTTTTTTCTCAAGATATTCTGGATAACATACCTGATTCATTGCTTAAAAAAAGTCATTTTATATTGTTGAATGAGGATTATACCTTCACTATTGAAAGCAAAAGCAAAACGGTTACCGAAGTGAAAACCGATTTTGTTGTATTGAAAAAATCAAATCACATCCCGGAATACTTGGGTGTTATGTATGATGAATTCAATAAAATTTCAAAGCTGAAAGTTAAAATTTATGATAAAAACAATAAACTTATAAAAAAACACAACGCTAAAGATTTTGCCAAATTCTCAATGGCTTATACCGGTGTTGCAGCAGATCAGGGTTTAAAGTTTTTTATAGTTCCGGATGTGACTCCACCTTTCAGAGTAGAATTTTCATACAAAGTAAAATCCGGTAATTCATTGTTATATCCTGTTTGGAATCCCGTTTCCGATGAATTTCAAAGTATCCTTAATGCTAATTTAACCGTTGTTGATAAAATGGGAAATAACTTGAGGTACAAACTTTTCAATATAGACAAACCGGAGATAATCAAAAATAATATGGAAACCATATACAAGTGGTCGATAAAAAACCGTAACTATGTTGAATTTGAACCTTTCAACAATATATTGGAAGATTACCTGCCGGAAGTTGTCCTGGCACCAAAGGAATTTAAAGTTGAAAATTATGAAGGGAAAATGAAGACTTGGACTTCTTTTGCAAAATGGGTCAATTTACTTAATAAATCTCAAAATAATTTCACCCCCGAACAAAAACATCAAATAAAATCTCTTGTAAAAAATACAGATTCCAAAATAGATAAAATCAGGAAAATATATAAATTTCTTCAAGATAATGTCCATTACGCAAGCATACAACTGGGAATAGGAGGTTGGAAACCGATGAAAACATCATTTGTGCATGATAAAAAATACGGAGATTGCAAAGCATTGACTTTTTATACCAAATCAATGTTGGATTTGGCCGGAGTAGAGTCGTTTTATACTTTAGTGAAAGCAGGTAGCGGTACAAATCGAATTTCCGGTGATTTTCCAAATGCACATTTCAATCATGCCTTTTTGACTATACCATTGGAAAATGATACTATTTGGCTTGAATGTACATCACAGATAACTCCTTACGGTTATTCCGGTAGTTTTACCGATGATAGAAATGTACTGATGATAAAAAATTCAGGTGGCGAATTGATAAGATCAAAAATATATAAAGCTGAGGAAAATAAAAATAGTGTTTCCGTCGAGATTGATTTAGATAGCACTGGCGATGCAATAATGTTATTGTCCGATAAAATGACCGGTTTGGCCATCGAACGCAACGGATACTGGGGGATAACAGATAAAGGAAAAGATAAACAGAAAAAATGGCTGTATGACAATTTACCTTTAAGTAATTTTACGATTTTGGACTTTGAAATAAAGCCGTTTACTAATGAAATTATTCCTAAAGGCAGTTATAAGGTAAAAATGAAAGTCAAAAAATTAGCGAAAACTACAGGTAACAATCTTATTTTAAAGCCTTTTGTGCTAAACAATCCTGATTTTGAAAAACTGACAAAAAAATCAAGAAAGCACAATATTTATGTCAGAAGAGCTTTTGAATTGGAAGATTCTGTCAAAATCAATATTTCTCAAGGCTATAAACTTAATTCATCTGTAAAAATTATTAAATCGGAGACAAAATTTGGTAAATACTCAATTGAATATCAAGAATCGGATGATTCTGTAATTGTGAAAAGACAAATTATCGTCAACAAGGGTAAATATAAAGCTTCCGAATATAAAGAATTCAAAACATTCATTAATAAATTATTAAAAATAAGCAAGAAGTCTTTAGTTTTTTCAAAATCCAAATGATTATACGCTAAACAAGCAGACTCATGAATAAATCATTATTTCCACAATTATCTTATCAAATACCCTACATTACCACTGATCAAATGATAGAAGTAGACAGGCTGATGATTGAAGATTACGGTATCAACCTCTTCCAAATGATGGAAAATGCAGGAAGATGTCTTGCTATTGTTATCAGGGAAAAAGTAAACCATAATAAAAATAAAAACATTCTTGTTATTGCAGGTTCAGGTGGTAATGGCGGCGGAGGGATGACTGCAGCCCGGAGATTGCATTTTTGGGGATACAATGTGGAAGTGCTTCTGACTTCTGCAATAGAAAAGCACAAAGGTACTATAGGTAATCAATTGAAGATATTGCAAAAGACCGGTGTAAAAATTTATACACAATCAGATTTTGATTTCAATAAAAAATACGATGTGGTCATTGACGCAATGATAGGATATAGCCTGAAAGGTAAACTCAGAAAAAATATCATCGAACTGATAGAATGGACAAATACACAAGGTATAAACATTATTTCTCTGGATGTTCCTTCCGGAATAGATTCTACAACCGGAGAAATAATCTCAACTTGCATCAAAGCTGACCAAACTATGACTCTTGCTCTACCCAAAACAGGATTTCAGAATCCCGAAACAAAGAAATATACAGGAGAATTGTTACTTGCAGATATAAGCGTACCACCTGTATTGTACAAAAAAGCATTTGATATAGATTTGCCGGATATTTTTAGTGAAGGAGAAATTGTATCACTCTGAGTTATCTATCTCAGAATTATCAGAAGCTGTGAAAAAATATCCTTTTATAGGTTATTCATATTTTTAAGAAAAAAAATAGTGTCTGCACGAAAACAGGTAATTTTTGAAATCCGGATAATTATTACCCAAATTTGAGGTGTTTTTTTGCAGACACTAATAATAATATTTTACACTACTTCTACAATTTTCTCAACACTTTGCCAAACTCCGTGTTTTGTGCAATATGCTAAAGCAGATAGTTTCATTTTTTTCTTAGGTACCACTGAAAAATATACTTCCAATTGTTCTGATTGATTTCCAAGAGTACCTGCAGGAACATGAGCTTCAGCAAGAAGTCTTTCACCATCATAAAGTTCAACTTTGTCGATATAATGATCAAAATCATCCGGATGAGAATATTCTTTTCCTACTTGAACTTTAACCATGTACTTCTTACCTTTTTCCATTTTATCATCACAATAGATAAATGGAGAATGTCTGTCAATGTAATCTTTTTTAGCTTCTTTGTCGATTGTGCTTATGTCAACATAATTATTGATCTTCATAATAATTTTAATTTTTGGTTATAAATGAATTAATTTTTGTTATTCGTATCGTTTTTTCTATCGTTATCTTTTTTATTCCGTTTAAAGAACTTTGATCTTGAATTTTTATTTTTATTTGAAATGTCTTTTTGTTCGTTTTTTTGTTTTCCCTGACCCGGATTTTGATTTTTTGGACCGGTATTTTTTTTATTATTTCTGTTACCTTTTCTGTTTCTGTTAGATCTGTTTTTCTTTTTTTTCTTTACTTCAGGAAGTTCTATTTGTCCTGTTACGTCTTCAAAATCCATATCATCATCTCCTGTATCTTCATTCAAGAAAAGCATAGCTCCAAGTTCTTCAGGATATTGTCCTTTTTTATTCATTTCCAATATTTCAGCAGCCCTTTCTTTTGATAAAGCATATATTTTTATTCTGTCATTTTCTTGTTTTACCGAATAGTAAATAATTCCTTTAAAAATATCTAGTTTTACCAGATATGCCTGATAATGTTTTAGTTTCAATACATCTGCTTTTTTAGGAAAATCTTCCAATGCTTCCAAGTAAGTGTCGAGTTCGTAATTGAGGCAACATTTTAATCTGCCGCACAATCCTGTTAACTTTGTTTGATTGACAGACAGGTTTTGATAACGTACCATTTCTGTAGTTACAGAAGTGAAATTTGTATGCCATGTCGAGCAACATAATTCCCTGCCACAAGACCCGATTCCTCCGATCTTTGAGGATTCTTGTCTTATACCGATCTGACGCATTTCGATTTTTACTTTGAATTCTCTGGCAAAGACTTTAACCAATTCCCTGAAATCCACCCTTCCTTCCGAGGTGTAGAAAAATGTAGCTTTTCGTTTATCTCCCTGATACTCGACGTCACCGATCTTCATATCAAGATTCATGGAAGCAGCAATGGCTCTTGCTCGAACCATCGTATTGTATTCCATAGCTCTGGCTTCTTTCATCTTATTTATATCCCAGTCATTAGCAAATCTGATTATGTTATTTAAATCTGCACAATCTGTGACTTTCCTTTTTTTCATTTGCAATCTCACCAGATCTCCCGAAAGACTAATACGACCAACATCATAACCATTACCGGTATCAATTATCACCCAATCACCTGTATTGATATTGAGTTTATTTAAATTTTTACAGAATTCTTTTCTTGATCCTTCTTTGAAGCTTACCTCAAAAATGTCATATTTTTCAACATCCCATATTTCATTTTGAGCCATCCAATCGGTGGTGCTCAATTTTTCTCTTCTTGCTTCAACAATTTTTTCATTCTGTCTTTTCACTTCATCGGACACTACTAATGACCAATTTTCATCATTCATATATATATCTTTAATAATTTGTAACTACTCAGGTAGAATCATTTTGATTGAAAAAACCTTTTTTTTCGCCATATTTCAGCTATTTTTCTTGACGTAGCTCCACTCCCGCCTTTTTGCGGGACAAGTTATGCCTTCAAAAAATAAGCTTCATCTGGCAAAAAAAAAATTCATTTTTTCAGTTCAAAAGCATCCACCTGAGTAGTTACAATAATTTTAATATTTTATTTCCTGTATCTACTCAGGTAGAATCATTTTGACTAAAAAAATGAATTTTTCATTTCAAAAGTATCCTACCTGAGTATATACATAATATAAAGGTAGACAAATTAACTGAAAAATCAATTAATTGAATCACAAAATTAATATATTAAAAGTGAAATAGTGATAATCAGGATTATTTTTTTGTTTTAAAATAACTTTTGAAATTTATTAAAAACGAAGAATCTTATGGATTTTTAAAGAATCATTAAAAATTAATATTTTTATGTTTGCATTTCTTTCAATATCTATGATACTTTTATTGAAAACATCTATCATTTTTGTGATTTTTTCAAAGTTCAGCAGGTTTCTTATCTTCAACATAGATTCGTATTCTTCCTGAGTCAGGGTAATAAATTCACGATCTAAGTAAAATGATTTTAAAGTTTTTTCAAGAAATTTCAATCCATATTTAAAAAAATATTTTTGATTATTTGTAGTTGTTTTACTGAATTGTTCAGCATAGTTGACCAATTCCTTACTATTTCCCTGGTAACATAGACGCAGCCAATTTAAAAATAAATCAAAAAAGTCAATATTTTCCTGATCCAGTAATTTTCTAAATTCAATAAAACTTCCTTCGGCTATATTTGACAATTCCAGTAAGTTGGAATCAGTTATTATTTCATTTGTTGCTGCCCAATTTAATAAATCTTCATTAGAATATGGTGGAATTCTTAATATTTGACATCTTGAAAGTATAGTAGGCAGAATTTTTTTAGTATTGTCAGCAACAAGAATAAGCAAAGAATCAGGCGGCGGTTCTTCTATTAGTTTCAATATTTTATTTCCTTCTTTTCCCAGCAGCTCAGCCTGCCAAATAACAGATATTTTTTTATTTCCTTCAAATCTTTTTAGTCTGAAATAATCTAATAATTCAATAACAGAATCATTGTAAATGGTGGCCTGCTTTCCTTTGAAACCTGCAAAACTTATCCATTCTTCTATACTGAAATCTACGCTTCCGGATAACATTTTCCTCCATTCTTTTATATACATTTTACTGGTTTTTCCCATAGTAGGAAAAGTAAAATTAATATCCGGATGAATATATTTATCAGTTTTGTTGCAAGCCATGCATTTTCCACATTTATCATCTTTTTTATCCCCTTTGCATTGTAAAAATGAAGCAAAAGCCAATGCCAGAGCCAATTTCCCATTACCCTGTGGTCCACTGAAAAGTAAAGCATGAGGAATTCTGTCATTTTCATACAGAGAAATCAGTTCTTTTTTTAAAGACTCATGTCCCGGAATATCACTAAATTTCATTTTTATCTATTTAACAAACTAAAAGCAGCTTTAATAAAGCGGTTTTTATATTTTTTTATTTCAAAATATGGAGTTTTTATTCCTCCGAAATTTTTATATAACCTTTCTACTCCTTCGATCATACTACCTTCGAAATCAAAAATATCAACATGTTTGGATGCAAATTTAATACTTTCCCAGATCAATAATTTTGTGCTATGGCCAACAGATGCATTATAGTCTGATCCCAAACCAAGTAAATAAGCAGTCTTTTTATCCCAAACCAAATACAATCCCGAAATCAATTTCCCCGATCTATCCCTGGCAATGAATATTTTTCTTTGCTTATTTCCTGCTAATTTTGAATCCAGTTTTTTTATTTGATCTCTGTCAGGATTAAATTTAATATTTTGTCGTTTGAGTGAATTTTTCATTAAGGAAAATACTGAACATACATTTTCTTCTTCGGTAATGTCAAATTTTTCTTCTGCTTCTTTGATCTGTCTTTTTAATGTGTTGCTAAAATCATTAAAAATCGCATTATGATCCCGGATATTTTTCAATATAAAAGTATATCTGGTTGTTTGTTCATATTTTTTTTTGAAAAAAGGATACCAATTCTCTATTTCCGGAGAAAATTTAAAATATTGATAAATGGTATTTTTCGGAAGTTGTTCTATTATTTTTTCAGCATGTTTATTTTGAAAAGAGTAAATGGATGTATGTTTTTTCAGATCATGGGGATAAAAATACAGAATACCTCCATAGGGAGTTAAAATAGGTTGTAATAAAAATTTCAATCCCGACTTTTTTTTAATATGATAAGGGAATACAGCTTTAATATTATCATTTTTATCTTTAGAAACTGCGATATCCCAATTGCCTGATGTCACTATTTCCCACCACCAAGGCTGATGAAAAAGAGGAATGTCATCATTTTTTTGACAAAATTCTATATAAGTTGTTTTATTATCCAATTATGTGGTTTTGTATTTAATAATGCAATATTACGAAAATATTTTATCCTTTAATATAAGTTAGGTGTATTTCATTTTTTCGCATTGCGGGTTGGGTTCTCCTTCAGGAGTTAGAGGCGAGGTAAGGAAAAAACGAAAAAATGAAATGCGCCCATATAAGTTGATACAGAGCAATGAGTTATTTTGATGAAAAACTTTATATTTTCTACTTCCAAAGTATTCAATTTGCAATTACTCAGGTTGTTTGTTTTTGAGCTTTATTCCGAT
>Ga0256832_1002705_pt1 | contig 12099 bp, 17 predicted proteins | sample 134614metaG_FD_190534 | JGI IMG/M metagenome (GOLD analysis project Ga0256832, IMG submission 190534) | Hydrothermal vent microbial communities from Lau Basin, Pacific Ocean - 134-614 | ecosystem: Environmental > Aquatic > Marine > Hydrothermal vents | place: Pacific Ocean: Lau Basin | collected... | reverse complement strand
CTGTGTCCAGTGTCAGTCTACTGGGCGGACTGGCTCCGGATACTGACCAGCCCATGCCCCTGGAGATGCAGCAGCAGTTAAAAGCCACCTGGCAGCGAATTGAGCAGCAAGTACCCGGCATCCACTTTAATTATGACTTCTGGGAACAGGCCGAACAAACCCGACCGCGCCGGACCACTTACCCGGCCTGTCGGGCTGTTATTGCCGCCCGTCAAATAAATCCCGGAAAAGAAGCCGCCATGATTGAGGCCATTCAGAACGCTTATTACCAGCAGGCCAGAAACCCGTCTGATCCCGACACACTGACGGCCATAGCACAGGAAACAGGCTTAAAGGCCGATCAGTTTTCCCGACACTTACATGCACCGGAAACACAGCACATTCTGGATCAGGAAATTGCCCGCAGCCGTCAGCTTAATGTCAGCTCTTACCCTTCCCTGGTATTGCAAACCCATGATCAGGCCACCTCAGTCAGTATTGACTATAACAGCCATCGGAATATACTGAATACTATTAATTCAATCCTGAATTTTGCATAAAACAACTATTTAATTCTTATATAGATCTTTAATAAACATAAATAAATATACTTAAGCTGAGAACCACCATGAATAAAAATAATAACCTTATTTTTGGCTTTTTACTGTTTACCATACTGATGCTTTCAGCCGGCCGGACTTTTGCTACCCCGCCGCTGGCTTATGAAGGCCGGCGTCTGTATGTTTCTTATTGCCAGTTATGTCACGGCACTGCCGGCCAGGGTGACGGACCGCTGGCAAAAGTCATGCAGATCAAGCCTGCTGATCTGAGCACCACCATACGGGCCCGCAGTGATACCATTTTAAAGAAAATCATTACCGGACGGGGTAAACAGACTATTACCGGACGTGACAGACACAACCTGCTCAGCGAAGCCATGCCGGAATGGAAAGACATTTTCAGCGATGAACAGCTGCAGGCACTCATTGCCTACCTGCGTTTTATGACTAATACCTCCAGACACCCGTTAATGGGCGATCCGGTGGTGGGTATGAAGCTTTATCATACTTACTGTCAGGTCTGTCACGGTGAAGAAGGTGACGGCGAAGGTATTATGACCCAGTTAATGGGTATAACCCCAATGGATCATACCAATCCAAATGAAACCAATCCGCTTAGTAATGCCGACATTATTAACAGTATTCTCAAAGGCAAAGGGCGTTATATGCCGGCCTGGGAAGGCATACTAAGTCAGGAAGATGCTGAAGCTCTGGTCAGTTATATTCGCCTGCTGGCTCATTAATGCAGGGCTTATTTAACTTCGTAACACAATAATACTCAATAAGTTCAGCTGTTTAATACCAGCATAATACCTGGCAATAATAAGGAAAATACAATGAGTGAAAAAACAGAGATTGATGACTTAAAAGCAGAGTTTAAGAATCTTAAAGAAGATATTGCCGCATTAACCGCGGCTGTAGAAGCCTTAAATCAGGGTAAAACGGCTGAAGCAACGAACGAAGATGATAATGAAAACGCATCAGTTGTTGATCAAATTGAAGAAGATTTTGAAAAATATAAGCAAGAAGGTGAGGCTCTGGTACATACACTTGACTCCAATATCAAGGCCAATCCCGTGCGCAGTGTTTTAGTGGCTCTGGGTGTAGGCTATGTGCTGGCTCGAATTATGGGACGCAAATAATGAAACCGGTATCACTATCAGATTATGTTATCGCCCTTTTAGAACTGCTGGAGGCAGAAGGCCGGGAACTTAAAAAGCATACCGTCAAATTAGGTTATTCTCTGGGTTTAATCAGTTTAGGTTTTACCCTGGCTCTGATTGCCTTTGGTTTTTTCCTCTGGGCCATATACGGCCTGCTGACCCATACCATGAGTCCTGAGATGGCCGCACTGACCATGTCAGGAGTGGCCCTGATCTTCGCCTTTATTCTGTTTGGAGTTTCAAAATGGATACGCCACTGACACCGGAACAGGCCAAACAACGGTTAAAGAGCATAGCCTCTCAACAACGTCATGTTAATAATACTATGACGGTAGCGGAAGCAAAAAACCAGTTAAAGACTCTGGATGAACAGCTTGAGCTGCCGGCACTGGCTACTTATCTGGATCAGGGCGATTTTAAAACAATAGCCCTGCTTATAACGGCATGGGCATTAAGCCAGACAGGACGAAACGCTTTAACCCCCAGACTGACAACACTGGTTAATTTTATTTTTCCACGCCGGTAATTCATCACAGCCTGCTGTTATAATCAGTCTAACTTTAATGCAATATACTAAAAACCAACTATAATTAGTATATTAGATTGTAATAATATCTATTTTATGGGGCGTTTTAGAGGATTTGCTACTTGGTTGTTGATACACAGGCCAGCAGGGATAAACAGATCACCGAAAAAATAGCCGAATTGCTCTATTTGCAGGCACCGGTGTCTAATAGTGCTATTTTAGTGGTAGCCCTGCTTTATTATTTTATTCTTCGTGATTATCTGCCTGCCGATTTACATTTTATCTGGCCGCTCCTTATGTCGTTTACGGCCGGTATCCGCCTGCTGCTCTGGTACCTCAATAAACACACACCAGACCGATATAGCGCCGTTCAATGGATACGCCTATATACCCTGGCAACGGGCTTGGCCGGACTGGCCTGGAGCAGTGTCCTGTTTTTTCCCTATACCCATTCAGATATTTTTCTGTTTTCTGCACTGGCTATGATGGTTTTTGGTGTTACCGCTTCTGCAGTGGCTATACTGGCGGTCCGAATTCCAGCTTTTTTAATCTATGTTACGCCAATACTGACCGGATTTATTATTAAACTGTCACTTATTAATTTTCAGGAGTATTCTTTATTAATTCTTTCTGTTTTTCTCTATACATTAATAATGGGTCTGTTTGCCCGCAATACTCATGAACATATTATCAAATCCATTTTACTGGAATTTCATAATCAGGAACTGATCAATAAACTTCAGGATGAAGTCACCCAACGTGAATCTCTGGTAAAAGCCAGAACAAAAGAACTCGAACAGAGTAATCAGGCACTGTCCAGTTCTGAACAGCTGCTCAATAACGTCATTAACGGTGCTGAACTGGGCTATTGGGATTACAATCTTAAAACCGGTGAACATACAGTAAATGATCGCTGGCTGGAAATGCTGGGGTTAACACATTCTGATATTGATAATAATATCAGTGACTGGGAATCACGTGTTCATCCGGAAGACAGAAAACGCTTAAATTCTATTTTAGAAAAAGCAATTACTGACCAGAAACCTTATAGTGCTGATTTTAGAATGAAACACAGAGATGGACACTGGGTGTGGATCCAGGGTTCCTGTTCTGTTATTGAATATGACAAACAAACCGGAGAACCACTGCGTCTCTGCGGTACTCACCAGGACATCACTTATCGAAAAAATATAGAAATGGAGCTGGACTACCAGGCCAAACATGATTTTTTAACCGGGCTGAATAACCGGGTTGAATTAGAAAAACACTTTAAGGAAGAACTGCTCAGAACAGAGCGTTATAATCACAGTTTATCGATCTTTATGATTGATATAGACCATTTTAAACGTATTAATGATCGTTACGGACATCAGGCAGGTGATAATGTACTGAAACTGTTTGCTGACTTTTTATTAAGCTCTGTCCGAACCAGTGACTATGTTGCCCGATACGGCGGGGAAGAATTTGTGGTTATTTTACCTGAAACTGCCCGAACTAAAGCCATGGAACTGGCTGAACGGCTACGTTTGAAAATATCCGTACAGGATATTGAATTAGAACAGACAACGGTTAATATTACCATCAGTCTGGGGATAGCTTCTTATCCTGAACATGGCAATGAGTATCAAACGCTACTCAGAATGGCAGACACTGCTATGTACAAGGCCAAACACAGGGGTCGGAACCGGGTTGAAGTAGCCGCCTAAACAGCGCTATTTTCTACATTCATTTAACATTTTCTGCATCACCTCCAGTCCCAACTGACGACAGTGGTTGATATTTCTTTGGGGAATATCTTCAGGATTCGGATAATTCTGCAGTACCTGCTCCAGACTGGCTTCCCGGATAATGTGCAGCATGGGCCAGGGAGAACGGTTAGTATAATTGGCCGGATCATCCGGAGCCGTATCAGCAAAGCAATAATCCGGATGAAAACTGGCCAACTGAAAAACCCCTTCATACCCCTGGTCGATTAATAATTGATTAGCAATTTCCAGAAAATTCAGGTAGTCATCAAAATTGTCAGTCATATTTTCAAGAATAAACAGCGTGGTTTCCGTATCGCTGTTCTGTTCCAGGTATTCACACTCCCTGAACAAATTTTCCAGGGCAGTTTCAAACTGACCTGAAGATTCCACGACAAAGCGGATCCGGTCAGCATCCCGCTCTTTTTTAGCAAAGGGACAGATATTATGCCCAATAACGACCTTATCCAGCCAGCACTGGGTTTGTTGAATAATACTTTTATGTTCGGGCATATTAATTACCATTGTTTTTTGACAGGAATAACAAAGAATTATTCAGGCCTTGAATTGTCTTAATATTTAGTATATTATAACTTTCTTAAAAATAACCTAGCATTTTAATTGGTTATTTAAGATAGAAACATTGAGTTTACATACCACCAACACAATATAACACTATAGAGTGATTGTCATTCTGCTGTCATAACTATTTGTTATTGTCACTATACATTCAAACAGTATCAAAATTTACAGCAACTAATACTCACCAACAGAAAGAAACAGGATTTTATTCAGGGGACGGATATATGATGGATATACAGAAAACACCTTTTAAAATAAAACCTTTATCAGGGTTTAAATTGTCACCGGTTATCCGGCATATGCTGGAGAAACTGGCTGTATTTCTATTACCTGTACCTATGCTGTTATTGGTGATGGGTACGATAGGCATTATTAAGAATGACTCACCAGACAACCTGGGTTCCATCAGCAGTCTGAGTCAGAGCTTTTTAAATTATTTTGAACTGCACACCTTAATTTTTATGGGCGCTCTGGGCATTACCCTGATTGTCTGGCTTATTACCCGTAATATGTGGGGCAAGTAAAGCCTCCTCTAATACCCTCAGTAATTAAACGACAGCCACTGCGGCAGTTGCCGGACGGCCTTATTTAACTGCCGGTCCTGCCCTCTGGCATCCGGGGTCATACTTTCCAGTAAAGACCAGAACTGTTTTGAGTGATTCATGTGCCGAATATGAGCCAGTTCATGCAGCAGCACATAATTCATTAAATGTTCCGGTAAAAAAATCAGCCGGTAATTCAGATTAATATTTTGCTTTGCCGAACAGCTTCCCCAGCGGGTTTTCTGTGCCCGTACCGTCAGGCGCTGATAAGGCAGATCAAACTGTTCACTGTACTTATCCAGACGGATCTGTAAAAACTCATAGGCATAATCTTTAAAAAACCGTTCAAATAACTGAAAAACCTGCCTGTTATTGCTTATACGTCCTCTAATCTGAAGTTCAAAGTCACTGGTATGAGTCAGGCTTAAATTTTCAGTATCATAATCCTGTTGATAGCTGACACTAAAATTCTGATCCAGTGCAGACAATGCGATATTTTCTGGCAGTTCGCAATCTTTGGGCAGCGGCTTTTGCGCCTGTTCAGCCTGTAACTTTTCCATCACCGAATCAATCCAGGACTGCTGTTCCTTAACAAAATCAGGTACCCAGGTCTGAATCTGCCTGTTAGTCATTTTACGGGGAACCACGACTACCACTCCTTTATGCAGGGAAACACGCAGGCGCATATATTTGGCCCGGCTGGAAACTTCAATACGATATGGATGGCTGGTTTTTTCCATTGATATAATAAGTAACTTATTAGAATTTTTAAGTGTTAACTGCTATGCTGTGGTTAATAAGAATTAATAAATCTAAATTAATCAGTTGAACCTGCTGATTAATTTAGATTAAAAAAAAGTATACCAGAAGCCCATGGCAGAACCCACTTCCACTGAATATATTGAACTTAAACGCTCTGTAGAATTGCTTGAACTGGGCATGTTTGTGACTCGCCTGGATCGTCCCTGGGAAGAAACCGATTTTGTTTACCAGGGTTTTCAGATCAATAGCCTTGATGAACTGCACGCCCTGCAGGCGCTGTGTGACTATGTTTATGTACGTGCCGCCAAACAGACATGGCAGCCCGGCCAGGACAGACAGGCAGCTAACAAAAAAGCCATACCGGAACGCATTAGTTACATTAATAAAATCCCAATTAATGAGGAACTAAATAATGTCCGCTCGGCCTATAAGGATGCCTGTTCACAGATGGGCGCTATTCTGGATACCATCCGCTTAAGCGGCGAACTGGACATAGACAAAGTCAACGAAATTGTGGATGAATGTGTTGACAGTATCCTGAGAAATGATTCAGCCCTGGTCTGGTTGACCCAGATCCGACATAAAGACAGTTACACCGCAGAACACTCCTTAAGAGTCTGTATTTATGCTATTGCCCTGGGCAGGGAACTGGGTTTTAGAGAACTGGAACTGCAGAATCTTGGTACCTGTGGTTTGCTGCATGATGTGGGTAAAGTTAGAATTCCAAAGGAGATCCTGACCAAACAGAGCAATCTGACACCTGAAGAAGTTAAAATCATGCAGGAACACCCGGTTTACGGCAAAAAACTGCTGATATCAAAATCCGGTGTCTATCCCGGTGCCGTAGATGTCGCCTATTGTCACCATGAACGACTGGACGGTTCCGGTTATCCCCGGGGTATTACCGGAGAACGGATCCCCTACTATGCCAAAATTATCGGCATTATTGATGCCTATGACTCCATGATTTCAGATAAGCCCTATAGCAAGGGTATCACCACTCTGGATGCCTGTCGGCATATTTACCAGTGCAAAAACACTCTGTTTGATAAAACCATTCTGGGGCATTTTATCCATTTTATCGGTATCTATGCGCCCGGCAGCCTGGTGGAAATGAACACCGGCGAAATTGGTATTATTATTGAGACCAATAATGAAGACGGCATTAAGCCCAGAATATTACTGATACTGGGTTCAGACAAGCTTCCTAAAAACGGCCGTATTATTGATCTGAAAAAAGGTGATATTACTTTTACCAACACCGCTTATGTCATTAAAAAATCTCTTGCCAACGGAGCTTACGGAATCAATGTCGAAGATTATCTGGATCAGGTTATAGCCAATTAAGCAAGCTATATCCCCGCTCTGGGGGTTTAGTTTATGGGCAGCGAAATACTGCACCAATAGGCAGGTGATCAGAGAGTTTACGCCAGCGTTTATTAGAAAAAGACAGAGCCTCCTGCAACTCCACCCCCCGAAAATAAATTCGGTCCACCTGCAGGGTTGGATGCCATACCGGAAAGGTTCTGGCATGCTGGCCTTCATAATGCAGAAAGGCCTCTTCCAGGCCCAGATCAATTTTCATATGCTCAATAGCCCGTTTACGCCAGTCATTAAAATCTCCGGCCATAATTAAGGGTTCATCATGAGGTATGGTCTGATCTATGGTTTTGCCAATCTGCACCAGCTGCATTTCCCGCTCGGCTTCAAACAGCCCGAGATGAACACAGACCAGGTTTAAGGTTACTTTAGAAGGCAGCAGTATTTTAGCGTGTAAAAAACTGCGGCTGGCAAATTTGGCTTTGGACAAGTTCTGATTATGCCAGCTGATGATCGGGAATTTACATAGAATGCCATTACCATGATGGCCTTTTTTGTAAATGGCATTTTTAGCGTACAGGGAAAAAGGCCAGCGGTTTTCGGCCAGAAACTCTCCCTGGGGTTTCAGGGGCCAGGATTCAATACGGCTGCTGTTTTTATAATGCTCGCCCTGAAGTTCCTGCAGAAAAATAACATCGGGATCAATTTCTTCCAACGCTTCACGAATACCAAACAGGGTAAAACGGCGGTTGGCGACACTGAAACCTTTATGAATGTTATACGTCAGTACTTTAAATGTTCTATCAGACACAGAATCTCTTTAACAGGTTCTTTTAACAGATTACAGTTAGTGTGCATCCATTTTCAGCAATAATTTCTGACCACACCGGAAACCACCCCTAAAATCTGCACTTCTTCATTTTTCAAAAATATGGGTGCCATATCCGGATTGGCCGGCTGCAGACGGATCCCCTGTTTTTCAATATAAAACTTCTTCAGGGTCACCTGTTCATTATTGATCAGACAAACTACCGACTGGCCGTTCCCGGCATGTTCGGTTTTTTCAATAATAACCACGTCACCGTCCTGTATATTATCATCAATCATGGAGTGACCGCGAACTTTTAATGCATAAGTATTGCGGCTGACCATGCTTTGAGGCACAGAAATCGTTTCATTTTGTTCTACCCGTTCAATAGGCTGTCCGGCAGTAATAAAACCCGACAGGGGTATCTCTGTCATGGGCTCGGAGTCATTCTCTCCGTCCAGAACTTCGAGCTCTGAAGTCCATACCGGACGTTTATTCTTGGGTAATAAATAACTGATTTCTGCCGACATTTTGCTACCTCTATATACAACGAATTATACGCAAACGAACACTCAACATAGACTCATTGCAAAAATACACGAGTCCCTTAACAGAGCCTAACTATTTTTTGTACATTAATCAAGAAAAATAGTACATTGTCTGATTATATTGGCAGGACAGGATCACACTGTAAATTCAACCATCAGCTTTTTCAGGGCAATTCAACGGAGCAGTGGGTTAAGTTCTTTGCTTTAGAAGAAAATTTCTTATCAAATGTATAGAGCCTGTCGTATTGCTGGCATTGTGTTAAATGAAGGGCATCGGAAAAATCCAGTCCCTGTCTATGCCATTCAATAGCCTGCGCTATAAATGTAGGGTTAGATAAATGGACATTACTTAATCCAAATAACTTAACCAGAGCATTGCAAATATCCTCAGAAGAAAATTCATAGGCGTATCTCAAAACCCATTCAGTTTCCAGAATGACAGTGTCTGAAATAAAGACATCCTGAGTATTAAAAATTGAAAAAGCTTTTTTGTATTGTCTGGGGTCATCATGAGTAAGAAAACGAATGATGATATTTGTATCCACAGCAACCATTAATACTTATCCTTAATTCCTTGTTTAATGGCATCAGCCATATCATCAATTGTTTTTGCTTTGCCTTTATACTTTAAACAAGAGGCAACCTCAGCAATGTCAGTTTCATCAAATGGGGTTTTAGGCTTAAGCAACACACCATCGCCAAGATCCACAACAACAAGCTCTTGCCCCGTTTCCCAATGGTGAGCACTTCTAAGAGGCTTAGGAATGATTACCTGACCTTTGCTTGATAATTTAGTGATATTTGTGGACATACTAGCACCTAAAAGTAAGAATAATGTAAGAATAATGTAAGAATCTTATCGCAGATTCAACCTTGAGTCTATACGAATGTGCAACATTGATGATAGAGTAAACTTACCGTTAATGACATGGATATGTGGATAAGACTTATACTAAACCTCTATTTATGGATTGCTTTATAAATGGGGGATTACCATCTGGCCATTATTGTTTTTTAGATTTTTATTTAATCAACATTATTCGCTGTTAAGAATAACGATTTTTCAAGAGAAGTAAAAAAATCCTGATAGGGTTTTGGATCATTTACTTCTTGTATATTATATTGAGCATTTGCCCTTACTAGAACTTGTTTTTTCCCCCTTTTACGCACTGTGACAGTCATTTTTAGTTGATATGCAATATACTCATGCTTACCAAATTTTGTGCCTGAAACTGAACCAAGAACCAAGTCTGCATTATCTAATACAAAACCCAAATCTTGTAAGGTTGAAATAACAGCACGAAGAACCATTGCTTTATCAGATGTATCAAATGCACGAGTTTGGATACTTCTTAATTGAACTTGACTTTTGTCTGTTGCAAGAAGTTGTTTGTTTGGATTTGTTTGACATCCTGATAAAACACTAATAGTAATTATAGCAATAGCCAAGGCTTTAAATTTATTTGTTATTATTATTTTCATATTTTTTGTCCTTCGAGAAATACTGATTTAGAAAGTTTAGAAAAGAATTCCTGATAAATTTCTGGATCTGACATTGTTTCTGCTTTTGTTACTTGATTATTAGTATTCCACACTATTCTTTGAAAAGTTGCTCTTACACGTATCTTATTTCCACTTGAGTTTGGTGATACAACAATTGCAATTTTAAGTTTTTGATTCTTATCTATCGCCATTGAACTGCCACCAAGAAGAGCTAGTACTACAGCAGCAGTTACTTGAACTGCATCAGTTGCATCTCTATCTTTTGTCCCAAACAAAAAGCCCAGTTTGGTTTCTGATTCATCTATACTAAACCCTAAGTCTTGCAAAACTCCAGCACAAGCAGATAATATCATTTCCTCATCATTGGTATCATATAGTCTTGTCTGAATTTGCCTATCTTCAAGGCTTGTTGGACTGAGGGCAAGAGCTTCCTTTGGTATTGTTTGCTGGCATCCAAGGGTAAGGAGTGTAAAAAACAAAACAACACTTAAGATAAATAAATTATTCATAAAAATAAGCCCTTTGATTTTAGAAGCGTGACGTATGGTATGCAAAATCCCTAACCCGAGAGTTTTTATCAAACTTTATAATAATTGTTAGAGTTCTTTGTGAAGTGGAAGATGCTCCTGTTGATTTACTATAACTTCCACCACCACCACCAGCAATAGATCCGCCCCACCCAAGTATAAGTGTACTTATACCACCTTTAGAAGTTGAATATGCTGTTTCGGTAGAAAGCTTGTCATATATCCAAACCTCTCTTCTCTCTTCATCTGTTGAAACTATGTTTGGTGAACCTAAAGATGCTACAACTTCAGCGCCTGACATTCCGACTTTAATTTCTTTTTGGACTGTACCAACTGTAACTCTCTCCCCTTCATTAATTGAAACAGCTTGCCTATGTTCTCCAACGGAGATACAACCTGATATTAATCCAAGAGTTATTAAGGTTATTGTTGTAATTCTTTTTTTCATTAGAGTTCCCAAAATAATAAAATGCAGGGTTTTATGGTTAAACATTTAGTGTAAATTCGCATAAATTATAGATAACTAAAGAGCTTCTTGCAAAATTATGAGGCTTAATTGTTAAAATCAGCGAATAAAGGGCACAGAATAAGATTTTTCTATGCTATTATTGGCTAAATTTTGACCGAACCAATAGGGTCAGATAAATTGAAGAGAATAAAAAGTCTGCAAAATATCTGTCACCATCCACAATAGTCAATTCTAAGGTTTTTCCAATACAGGCAAAATGTCCGTTATTTGTACGACCTTGCCAATTACATAAAATAACACCTTGAGCACGTATTAACTCAAAATTCAGGCACGTCTTCATCATGCACATCAATAACGTCCCCTCACATATCGACACTTTTAATAATGCAATACCATAAACAAAGCACTAAAAATATGTGAAACATCTGCTTTTTTAAATCACAGAATACAAGACGGCATCTTCAGCAAGGTGTGCGGACAATGGATACAGTATTTGCATCTAAATAAGAATGATTAAAAGTATCCTCCTGCCCTGTTATATTGGCGCTTTTACAGCCCCTGTATAAAAAGGTTTATCACAATGAATATTCATAGACCTGGTGACCTTATTGATCACGGACTGAATGGGATTAACCACACTGCTGACCAGTACATTGACCTCCTTAACTCTGGGTGAGGACAGTTTACCCATCACCTGTTCCTTATAGACAGGACAGCCGTATTTATCCACCGTGGACACATTAAAATCAATAAATTGATCCTTAATGGTATCAATTTTACCGGTAATGGCCAGGCGGAATTTGTCAGTTGCAAAGGCGACATCCTTCATGGTCGCAATACCATTGGCAAAAGCTATTTCTGAATGCAGCTGCTTAATCTGGCTGTTACCTTTATTTGCAACACTCTTAACCAGATTCCGATAATCATTGCCCTTGGTCACCAGTACCCCTGCCGGTCCTAACAGGACGACTGCACCGACATCCAGCATCCCCACACTCTGAGAATTCTGGAAGTCTTTAAGCACCTTGTTTAAATTAAAGCCGTGCAATTGCAGGTTATCGCCTT
>Ga0256832_1002704_pt1 | contig 12100 bp, 4 predicted proteins | sample 134614metaG_FD_190534 | JGI IMG/M metagenome (GOLD analysis project Ga0256832, IMG submission 190534) | Hydrothermal vent microbial communities from Lau Basin, Pacific Ocean - 134-614 | ecosystem: Environmental > Aquatic > Marine > Hydrothermal vents | place: Pacific Ocean: Lau Basin | collected... | reverse complement strand
TGTTGGTGCATAACCATATATTCCTATACCGTTTGTGGCATTGCTTTCTCCGTATATGGCGTCTCCAGAATGACCGGATCCTCCAACAGCCAGATATGCATTTGGGAGGTTAGTATTAATTCCAACTCTTCCGGTATTTCGATATATATTGGAGCCGCTTTCAGTCCATGGGCCATCGTATTCTGCGAGAGGGCTGAGGTCAACTGTTTGTGTATTTCCCGGCTCAGTTATAGTTAGGATATTAGATGCTGAAAGTGTCATAGAAGTTATTTTTTCATTAGATGCATCAGCATCGGCATCATCGACATTATCCACGTCATCAGCAAAACCAGTAGGAATGTCATTTAATCCAGTCCAACTTGTGGTTCCGGGTATCCCCTGAGCTCCTGTGTCTCCTTTTGGCCCCTGAGGACCTGTGTCTCCTTTTGGCCCTTGAGGACCTGTGTCTCCTTTTGGTCCAGTTGCGCCTGTGTCTCCTTTTGGCCCTTGAGATCCTGTCTCTCCTTTTGGTCCTTGAAGTCCTGTATCACCTTTTGGTCCAGTTGCGCCTGGGTCTCCTTTTGGCCCTTGAGGCCCTTGTATTTGCCCCACATCATCCCATGAATTCCCATTCCAAACATGACCATGTCCATCATCTTGTGATATATACATATCACCTATTGAACCGGTATAATTTGGGTTTAAAGCAGCAGAATTGTTTACTGAGCCTACAATTTTAACTCCTGCACCATCAGCACCTTGTATTCCTTGAGGTCCTTGATCTCCTTTTGGCCCTTGAGGCCCTCGGTCTCCTTTAGGTCCTTGAGGTCCTCGGTCACCTTTAGGCCCTTGTATGCCGGAAGGGATAACTACTTTATTTCCATTAGAGATTGATAATTCATTATTAGTTGTATTAAAAGATAGGCTTTGAAGTTCATTATTTGGGTCAGCATCAGCATCATCTACATGAGTTGCTGTTTCGGCGTGCAAAGCATAAGGAACAGAAACCAATTGCGTTGTTCCCATCAATGAATAGTTGGAGCCACCGGAAGCATCCATTTCCACTTTTAACCAGTATTTATTGTTTTTCCAATCTAAATTAGAAATAAATCCGGTTTGATTTTGTCCTTTTCCGATAAGTAGGTTCAAGATGCCAAGATTAGAACTTGTTAATTGATGTACTTCTTCAAATTTCACAGTTCCGGTATTACTACCTTCCAGTAAAGAGATTTTCAAGCTTACAGCTTGGTTTTTCAAGGCTTTACCTTGTGCATCTCTTGCTACAGCTTGGTAATTGAAGTAAATTGGGGATTGTGCAATAGCTAAGCCGGCTATCACTAAAAAGATTGTTGTTAGAGTTAATTTTTTCATGATTAATAATTTTTAGGGTTATTTAATTTTTTCAATTTTGAAAGTTTTTAATATTTGTTCTTTATCGTACAATTGTATAAAATATATTCCCGAGTCATATAATGCTAAATCCATATAATACGGGAAATGCTTAATTGATTTGGTTGATAATTGTTTTCCTTGCAAATCAAAAAGTCTTATATCTATGCTTGAGATATCATCAGTTTTAATAGTGACTCCTGACATAGTAGGATTTGGATATGCAATAATTTCGATATCTTTGATTATATCTTCTATTGCTGTAATAATCAACTTGCCTTGGTGGAAACCTTGAGTCAGACTATTACTACCAGCGATTGCCACCTCGCCTATTGTATAATCCAGTTGACTGGTATTAGTTCCGGTACTGGATATTACTTGCATTTCAATGGACTGGCTAAGTCCGGTATTTGTAAGCAAGAAAAAAATAAAAAAGATTGTTAGATACTTCATAATTTAATTGTTTTTATATGAGAAAATTTATTTGTTTATATTTTGTTATTTTGATAATGCAAAGTAGCATCAATTAAATATTTACTTTTAACTCAAATCGGACAAATACTACCTCAAATCGGACAAAATGGAGTTTTAGCTTAGTTTTTTTATGATATTTTATCGTTACTTAGCTGTTTTGAGGTTTAAATGTACTCGCCAATCAATACTCCACCCCTTTATACGTCCAGTAATTACCGGTATCGCCCCAATCTTCAATGATGTTATCCCACATTGTGCTATTCTGCATCATCGTGTCATAGTAAATGCCCATTGTTGCATTGTTTGTGTTTATATCATTTTGTTTTTGTCGTAAATATGCTTGTTTTTCAGCCTTTGTATTTACTCCATCAGGCCATTTGACATCATACGTTCTGTCCTGCTGTGCTTGTTGATATCCTCTTTCAAAAGCATCATCTGCACTACTGTAGTTTTGATATAGAGAAGCCTGCTGATTGATAATTTGACTTTGCCACTGTTGTTTTTGCTGTGGAGTCAAACTGTTATATACATTATAAATATACTCGTATTGCACCTGCATACTACATAAGTACTGCTTTTGTTCAAGGCTCATGTAATTAAACTGCTGAACTATATCTGTCTGCGCTTGTAATAACTCTTGTTGAGTGAATTGAAGATTTTGCCCCAACATTTGAGCTTGAAACTGCATTAAATATATATATGCTTCAAAATCCTTAAATGTAAAAGCCAACATATTTTGGGAATCAAAGGCTATAACCGGAACATATTTATACATAAGTTTTATTAAAAATGGTAACTCTTGTCCTTGTAAGCTTTGAGCTCCGGCGTAGATTTGACTTATAAGGGCTGAGCGCATTCTTCCAATCATTGCGACATCTGTTATTTGATACATTTGTTGCATTTGGGCATCTACTTGTTCTATTTCTTGCAAAACAGCAAGAGGATTGGTTTTAAAATTGTTTTCGATTTCTCTCAATCCTTCTTGTCTTTCGATTGCTGATAGTTTTTTGTCCAAAATGAATTCTACAAAGCGGAGTTCTTTAATAAAATGTTCTTCGGTATAGCTATATCCATTTACATTAAATAATATATTTTTTGAATTAGTTTTATAACTATTGGTTTGACCATTACTCTGTAAAAAAGCAAAAACTACAATTGTGCTTATAATAATTCTTTTCATAGTGATTTATTTAATTTTGATATTGCAAAGTAGCTTCAAATTAAACTATAGGATTAACACAAATCGGACAAATGCTAACACAAATCGGACAAAATGGAGATTTAAGTAGTATTAATATCTTTTTTCCGAAAATGATTATTCGTTTATTGAATTATTTGTATTATTTTAGAGTTAATTTCTAGTATTATTTATATTTTTTGCATTTTTATATTATAAAAATTATAAAACCTTTTACTTAATGAAAAAGATAATAATTAAATGTTATTTACTTCTTTTTATTTACTCCTTTTCAATTAATGCTCAAATAAGTATTCCTGATAGTATTCATACTGATTATGAAAAATCTGTTTTTTTTCAATCATTAGCTAGGAGTAATAGTAATATAGACTCTTCATTATTTTATATCGAAAAATCTATTATATATGCACAAAATAGTAAAAATGATTCTTTGATAGCCCTATTGTATTATTTAAGAGGTGAATATGCATATATGAATGGGAATTATTCAAAGGCTATTTCTTATATGAAAAAATTGAAAGATTTTGCATTAGAAAAAAAAAATAAAATAGCTTTGTTTAAATGTTATTCGCTTCTTGGTAAAGTTTATAGCATGAATGGAGATCCTAATTTAGGACTTAAACAAAATATAAAAGCTTTAAATCTTATTTTAGAAGTTCAAGATTCTTCTAGAATAGGTGATGCTTATAACAATATAGGTGATGCTTATAAAGCAATGAAACTAAATGAAAAAGCAAAAAAGTATTTTTTATTAGCATTGGATATTTATAATAAGACAAATGTTGATGAAAGTGAAAAAGAAGTTACATATAATAATCTTGCCCGTTGTTCAGATTCATTTGAGGAAATAAATTATTATTTAGACAAATCATTAAAAATTCGAAAAGCGGAGAATAACTTCCCAAAATTAGCAATATTTTATTTTACGAAGGGTGATGCATTGAATATGAAAATGTTTTATCCAGAAGCTCTTCATGCATTTGAAAATGCTTATAGAATATCAGATTCAATAAGTTATGATGTCATGACGAAACTTTCTTTAAATGGAATGGGACAAGTTCTTAATAGTTTGGGAAGGTATAAAGAAGCTATTTTTTATCTGGAGAAAGCACTTTCTTTTAAAAAGTTTAATCTAGATAATCATAATATTTTACTGAGTAGCCTTGCTGATGCTTATCAAGCAAATAAAGATTACAAAAAAGCTTTTTTAATTTCCGTTGAAATGTTGGAAATTAATGATTCGATTCACAGCAATCAGTCAAAAGCTACATTTGCGGAATTTGATGCAAAATATGAAAGTGAAATTAAAGATAAAGAAATTTTAAAACAAAAACTGAAAGTTGAACTTGAAAAAAAGAAAAGAAATCGGATCATATTTGGTAGTATTGCCTTGCTTTTATTGGTGATTTTAATCTATCAATGGATTGCTAATAGACAAAAGAGAAGGAATAAAGAAACGGAATTAGCACTTAAATTAAAAAAAGCAGAATCAAAAAATCTAAAAGAATTAAATAATGCCAAGTCGAGGTTCTTTGCCAATATTACTCATGAATTTAGGACACCATTAACCTTGATAATGGGACCACTTCAAGATGTGATTGGTAAGATAAAGGGAGAGAATAAAGAAACATTGAAAATTGCACATTCAAATTCCAAAAAGCTTCTCACATTGGTCAATGATATTCTTGATTTGTCAACTGTGGAAGAAGGGAGTCCGGAGCTGAATAAATCTGAAACGTGTATACTTTCTTTTCTGAAACGTATTTTTTATTCATATGAATCATATGCAAAAATACGACAAATTGAAACCGAAATAGTAATACCTGAAGGTAATGATGTATTAGTAAATATTGATTTGGAAAAGCTCGAAAAAATAATTAATAATCTAATGTCAAATGCATTCAAATATACTGAAGCAGGAGGTTCGGTTAAGCTATTAGTAGATATAAAAAAAGATACTGTTTTTATTGCAGTTAAAGATTCAGGAGTTGGAATAGATGAAAAAGATATCAAACACATTTTTGAAAGATATTATCAAGGTCAAAATTCAGAAAATATTACAGGTACCGGTATTGGATTGTCATTTGCAGATAGATTGGCGAAAATGATGGGAGGAAGCATTTCGGTAGAAAGCAAAAGAAATGAAGGCAGTACATTTACATTACAAATACCTCTTGATTTATCCAAAGAATGCCCGGAAGATATTGTTGTTTCAAATAATATTGATCCATTGGTAGATACTGAGAAATCAAATTATAAGGTCAACACAATATTTGCAGATAAACCTCGAGTACTCATTGTTGAGGATAATTATGAGATGCAAAAATATTTATCGGGTATTTTGAAAGAATATTTCCATATTGATCTTGCAGAAAATGGTTTTGAAGGATTGAAAAAGCTAAAAGAGAATAAATATGATCTTGTTAGCTCAGATGTTATGATGCCCGGTATGGATGGATTTGTGTTTAGGCAAGAAATGAATAAAAACCTTGAATGGAGAAATATACCATTTATGTTGCTTACGGCAAGGTCATTGAAAGAAGATAGAATAAGGGGGTTCAAACTTGGCGTTGATGACTATATAACCAAACCATTTAATGCAACTGAATATATTGCTAGAATAAATAATTTGATTAAAAATAAACAGGAGAGAGATAAGTGGATCAATGATAAGATGGAAGATATTAATTTAACATTAGAAAAAAATAATGATAATGACATGATAAAAGAGTTAGAAAGAATCATTGTTGAGAATATAGATGATCCTGAGTTTAAAGTAACAAAATTGGCAACAATGTCAAACTGTAGTCCAAGAAACTTATCAAGAATGACTAAAAAGTTAATTGGATTAACACCTGTGAACCTTATTTTGGAAGTTAGATTACAAAAGGCATATCAACTTTTAAAATCAAATAAATACAAAACTGTGTCTGAAGTAAGATATGAAGTAGGAATTGACAATGCCTCATATTTTACAAAGAAATTTGTGGAGAGATTTGGCTTGAAACCTGGAGATGTAACCTAGGACTCACAAGCTGACAAAGGAAGATTGTGAAGCCGGTTTAAGTTGGGAGTTTGTTTTTTTTAACTAACTCTTTTTAACACCAGCTTCAGAATCCCTTCGAGCTTATGAGTCTTAGGTTTCTACCGGGCTAATCCTTTACACAACGGACACTAGAACCGTAAGCTTTATCGTCCAAGCTCTGGCTCACACCCGTGTGGTTGTAGCTCAACTCCCGACTTAAGGCAGCTGAACCATCCTCGCTAGATGACCATAAAAACATGTCTGTGCTCTTAAAGGAGAAACAACAACCACCTACTTCGCAGAGACCTGCGGGGAGACCCAAAAAACCGCTACTTCCGAATGCCCCATTTTGGTCAAGTACTCCATCATTCCATAAATGCTCATTACCTGCTAACTGACTACCTTGGTCGGTACCTCTATCATCGGCTTGTGCCTGTGTCATACCTAATTCCATTTCTAAAGTTTTGTACTCATCGTCTGAGGGTAAGTGCCAGCCGGTAGGACAGACACCTTGGGTTCCTTCTGTAGTACTATATTGCATCATTTCATTCCACTGATATAGCCCTCCGTAAGTTGTACAGTTTGCCGGATTATTATCATAACAATATTTTTCGATGCTGGAATTGTTGGTTTGAGTTATACTACTATTGATCATCGTTCCAACATTGAGATTTTTCGCCATCCAGCATTGTACTCCTATCTGTACAGTAGCATAAGACTGTCCTTCATAGACAAGAGGTTCTCCACGAGTGCATTATTTTACAATCTTTACATTGCTTTCTATATTTATTGTATCATTGTTTTTGATACTTTTACCATTTGTACCTATAAGCGTATCTATAAATATCATATTTTTTAGCTTTAGTGTTCCATTGTTTTCCAGACATCGGGTCGTAGTCGAATTACCGCATTTGACCTTGAGCCCTTCCATCGTTATATCTATTCCTGAGGTAGTATGAAGTGCTTTGTCTATAGCGGAGGCATCGATAGTGATATTTTTGGAGAGACTAGAAGTCAATGATAGATTATGACTCAGATTAAGGGTCGAACTCGTAATATTTATCGTAGAATAATCCAATGCCGGTGAAAATAAAATGCTATCACCATTGTTACTACAGCCCAATGCAGATCTCAAAGAGCCTGTCCCTGCATCATTGGTATTGGTAACCCATATACAAGGGCATTGCAAAGTGTCTCCTGTTATCGCCCAACCATAATCATGTATAAGTTTATATCTGGCAAGGAAACCGTCGCAATAACCTAATCCATCGGCTCCTAATGCCACACTATTTTGTATAGTAGGCAGTGCCGCCCATCCAATCAGAGTGCTGTCATAGTTGATAAGGCTGATAGGAGTATTTTGAAACATGGTGTTCATGGTGGTTATATTGCCAACATTCCATCCACCCAAGTTTTGGTTAAATGCAGTTGCATCTCTAAACATATCAGACATATCCGTCACATCACCCACATTCCATTGGCTCAAATCTTGATTAAATGAAGTTGCAAAATGAAACATCCCAGACATGTCAGTCACATTATCCACATCCCATTCAGATAGTGATTGGTTAAAATCACTAGCTTGCTTAAACATATCAGACATATTTGTAACACTATCTACTTCCCAGCTATTCAGAGGATTGTTAAATGAGGTCGCAAGATTAAACATTGACTCCATATTTTTCACCTTAGATACATCCCAAAAATCGATATCAGCATCAAATAAAAATGCAAAGCTAAACATCTTAGACATATTTTCTACATTTGATAAGTCAGGGGCATCTGAAGCTGTTGAAGTAAGATTCTCACAACCATAGAAGGCATTTTCCATACTGCTCCATTCAATATCTCCCCAATTGTTAATATTAAGGATTTTTTTTCTATCTCCGGAATAATTGAAGTAGATTCTTGGAAAATCCCCGGATATTTTTACCATATAAGTTCCCGGAGCACTATAGGTATAAACAGCATCACCGGTAAAATTGTAAGATGAAGTGCCATCGCCCCAATCGACATCATAAAGGTATGTCTCTCCGGCAAATGTTGGGATAGTGATGGTAGAATTATTTGAGGCTCCTGGATTATTGGTCTTCCATGTGGTGATAAACTCAGCTGGACAATCCTTGCTATCTCCAGTAATTATCCAATTGTTGGGTGCAGAAGTTAGTATAGATCTGGCATTTGTTCCGGCACAGTATTTTAAGCCGAAAGCTCCTAATGCTACATTGGCTTGTATAGTAGATAGTGCCGCCCATCCAATCAAGGTACTATCATAGTTGCTAATGCTGATAGGAGTATTTAGAAACATGGTGTCCATAGCGGTTACATTTTCGATATTCCAGTCACCTAGATTTTGATTGAAGGAAGTGGCATCAGCAAACATCCAATACATATTCGTCACATTACTTACATCCCAATTATCTAAGGGTTGATTGAAGGAAGTGGCACTAGCAAACATAGATAACATATTCTCAACATTTGACACATCCCAAGAATTAATGGGCTGATTAAAAGAATGTGCAGAATTAAACATATTATACATCTCTATCGCACTCGAAACATTAAAGGAGTCAAGTGGTTGATTAAAAGAGTTTGCATTGCAAAACATATATGACATATCCGTCACATTATCCACATCCCAATTATTTAAGGGTTGATTGAAGGAAGTGGCATAAAAAAACATGGAATTCATATCCGTCACATTATCTACATCCCAGTCATTAATATTGCTATTAAAGGTACTGGCATTAGCAAACATCCCGGATATATCCGTCACTCCTGACAAATCCGGTTTATCCGATGCGGAAGATTCCAAATTAATACACCCATAAAATGCATCCCCCATACTTGTCCAAGGGTTATCTCCCCAGTTATTGATATTTATTATTTTTTCTGCATCTAAGCTATTATTGAAATAGATTCTTGGGAACGTACCTGTTATTTTTATGGTATAAGTCCCCGGAGCACTATAGGTGTAGGAGGCATTTCCTGTATGATCGGTTGTTATTGTACCATTACCCCAATCGACATCATAGAGGTATGTCTCTCCGGAAAATGTCGGGATAATAATGGTAGAATCATTGGATACTCCCGGATAATCGGTCTTCCAAGTGGTGATAAACTCCGATGGACAATCTTTACTGTCTCCGAGGATTGTCCAGTTCTCGGGCGCAGAGGTTAGAGTAGATCTGGCATTTGTTCCGGCACAGTATTTTAAATCGTCGGCTCCTAATGCTACATTGGGTTTTACGGATTGTGCAGCCCATGATATGAGCGTATTGTCATAGTTATCTAAGTCTAATCCTGAATAACTCAACATTTCAACCATATTGGTGACATTACTGATATCCCAAGAGCTTAAATCCTGATTGAAAGCGAGAGCTTCATAAAAGGCAGCAGACATATTAGTTACCTGAGATACATCCCATGAGCTGACATCGCTATCAAAAGATATTGCATGATTAAACATGGATTCCATACTTGATACACCGGATAAATCAGGTGTATCACCAGCTGAGGATGTCAGATTGGTACATCCATAGAAAGCATTTTCCATACTGCTCCATTCAATATCTCCCCAATTAGCAATTTCCATAATTTTATCTTTATCGCCTCCATTGGCAAAGTAAATGGAAGGAAATACGCCTTGAATGCGGATAGTATATACACCAGGTGCCCCAAAACCATGAATTACCTCTGTCGTGATACCTATCTCATCATAAATTCCATCATTATCCCAATCAACATTATAGTTGTAGCTTTCTCCTGGTTTTATCGGAATTTTTATTTCATTATTTCCACTAACACCTGACTGATCTGTATCCCAAATAGTGATAAACGGATCAGGACAAGCTTTACTATCATTATCAAAGGACCATCCTACACTAATGAGATCGTTTCTGGCATTTTCACCATTACAATAGTTTAGTCCTGCTACTCCCAAAGGTACATTTGTCTGAACACTTTGAGCTGCCCAGCCTATTAGTGTATTGTCATAATTGGCAAGGCTAAGACCTGTACCACTTAGCATTCCATCCATATTTGTTACACTACCAATATTCCATCCTTCTAAGTCCTGATTAAAGGCAGTGGCATTGAAAAATGTACCTAACATATTGGTGACATTGCTAACATCCCAATTGCTTATATCTGCATTAAAAACACTGGCTCCGGCAAACATTCTTTCCAGAGTAGATACTGCTTGTAGATCCGGAACATCAGTGGCTGTGGTAGTCAAATGGCTACAACCGTCAAAGGCAGATTCCATACTTCCCCAGACATTATCTCCCCATTGATCTATGCTCAATATTTTCTCTTTATCTCCACTATTATTAAAATATATTCTTGGAAAATCCCCTCTGATACGGATTGTATAATTACCCTCCGGATCGTAAGTATGAGTGATATTTCCGGATACATTAAAATCATCATATATACCATCATTATTCCAATCTACATCATAGTTATATCCTCCTCCTGTAGTAGGAATGGTGAATTGATAATTAGAGGATGATCCTGGATTATTGGTTTTTATAGTAAATATAAATGGACAAGACGGTGCATCGCCAGAGATAGTCCAGTTATCAGAATTGATCAATGAAGTTCTGGCAGCAGCCCCTCCACAATAATTTAGTCCGGCAGCACCCAGAGATACATTGGACTGATGTGAGATAGATTCCCAACCGATAAGCGTTGCATCATAGTTAGGAATATCTAAGGCTGTATTGTTTAACATATTACTCATATAGTTTACATTTCCAATATTCCATCCTCCAAGGTTTTGATTGAAGGAAGTTGCTCCTTGAAACATAGCTTCCATATCTGTTACATTGGATAAATTCCAGTTGTTCATGGGCTTATTGTAAGAAGTTGCACCTTCGAACATAGACCACATAATGGTCACATTATCGACATCCCAATTATTGATATTCTGGTCAAAGGAAGTAGCACCGCTAAACATATTTCTCATAGTTGTCACACTATCTACTTGCCAGTTATTTATGTCTTGATTGAATAAAGTTGCGCCATTAAATAAATAGGACATATCTGTTACATGCTTTACATCCCAATCATCAATATCACTATTAAAAGCAGCTGCATTGGCAAACATATATGACATATTAGTCACTCCGGATAAATCAGGTTTGTCAGATGCCGTAGATGTCAAAAAAGTACACCCTTTAAAAGCAGATTCCATGCTTGTCCAGTTAATATTTCCCCATTGGTTTATTTCAAGTATTTTTTCTTTGTCTCCTCCATCATTGAAGTATATCCTTGGGAATGTACCTCTGATCGCTACCTCATAAGTTCCATTAGAACCATAATCATGAGTAATGTCTCCCGCAAGCGCAAAGTCATCAAATATACCATCATTTTCCCAATCCACATCATAGTTATATGTGCCTGATGGGTGAGCTGGAATAGTTATACAAGAAGTACAAGATGTGCCCGAGCCTGTAGTATTCCAAGTAGTAATGAAATAGTCGGGACAATTTTTACTATCTCCTTGTATTATCCAATTATCAGTACCGATAAGAGATTGTCTGGCTCCCTGACCGGTACAGTATTCCAAATCATGAGCTCCCAATACTACATTTAGTTGAATTTGGGGGCTTTGATTAGCCCACCCAGTAAGAGTGCTGTCATAATTAGTTATACTGAGACCAGAGTGGCTTAGCATTCCATCCATACTCGTAACATTGCTAATATCCCATCCTCCCAGATTATGGTCAAATGATGTAGCTCCATCAAATAGCCCGTTCATATTGACGATATTGGATACATCCCAAGAATCCAAGGATTGATTGAAGGAAGTCGCCCCTGAAAATAAACCTGACAACTGAGTAGTGGCGAATACCCAGCCATCCAAAGAGGCATTAAAATCCGTAGCACCTGCAAACATGCCATTGAGATCAGTCACATTGGTCATATCCCATAGATTGAGTGGCTGGTTAAAGGAAGTTGCTCCTACAAACATCTCTGTAGTATTGGTTAAACTGGTAGTTACCCAAGTATTCAATGGTTGATTGAATGCT
>Ga0256832_1002703_pt1 | contig 12102 bp, 13 predicted proteins | sample 134614metaG_FD_190534 | JGI IMG/M metagenome (GOLD analysis project Ga0256832, IMG submission 190534) | Hydrothermal vent microbial communities from Lau Basin, Pacific Ocean - 134-614 | ecosystem: Environmental > Aquatic > Marine > Hydrothermal vents | place: Pacific Ocean: Lau Basin | collected... | reverse complement strand
GCCCACAATCACGAAGCGGAGCGAGGCGTCCATGTGCGGCAGGACTTCATGGGCAAACCACAGGACCGCATCGACATTGGGCTGATAGTCCATCTTCCCGAAGAAGGTCACGGCGTTGGCATAGGCCGGGTCTTTTTTTTCATATTCGAGGAGGCGTTCGTTGACGCCGTGCGGCACCCACATCACCTTGGAGGAGTGAAAGTAGCGGGCTTCTTCCTTGTTAAAGAGCAGAATCCGGTCGAAAGCCCGGATGCATTCTTTTTCATAGGCGATGAGCCGGTCGTCTTCGAGGGTGTAGATGAGCTTCCAGAACCAGGAACGGGCGGCTTTGCGGGCCTGTAAATAGTTCAGTCCGATGGAATCGGCCATGTCGATGATTTTGGCGTTGGGAAGCGGCATGGCGTATTCGGCGGTGCGGACCAGCGTGGAAAAGACCAGGTCGAAGCGGGGGGCCTGTTGGCGGATATATCGGGCGATGTCGGAAAAGAAATAGTAGTTGACTTGCAGCGGTTTTTTATTGAAAAGCAGCCCGCGGAGGGTGGCCAGATAGCTCAGCCGGCGGGGCTTGTAGAATATTTTGTAGGAAAGGCCGATGTCCTGAGCCCAAGCGTGAAATCCGGCGGGAACAGGACGATCGGTCAGGGCCACAAGGTGCACGCGATAATGTGTCGCGAGAATGCGAAGTAACCAATGATTTTTCAGCCGGTCGCCGCCGATGGGCGGATAGGGCAGGCGGGAAGCCAGAAAAAGGATAGACGGAGGGGATGTGTGATTCATAAATCTACGCCGAACGCCTTCGGATGGCTTTTGCAGCACACAAAAATAGCCATCGCATCCAGCTGAGCGGACGGGGCATGCTGTATATTTGATGGGTGATGCGGAAAGTTTACACGCTCCTACAGGTGACCGAAGCGGTGCGGCGGGCCATCGACGACCGGGTGCGCGGCCAATGGTTCTGGGTGAAGGTCGAGATGGTCAAGCTGAATCACTATCCGCACTCGGGGCATTGTTATCCGGACTTTGTGGAGCGGCGGGACGGACGGGTGGCGGCGCAGATGCGCGGGATGATATGGGCGCGGGACTATGAAAAAATCGCCCGGGAGTTTCACGAGGTGGTGGGCGAGCCGCTTCGGGACGGCATGGAGCTGTTGGTGGAGGCCGGCGTGCGGTTTCATCCCGTGCATGGACTTTCATTGCAGGTCCGGCGGGTCGATCCGCACTATTCTTTGGGCGGACTGCTTCGGCGGCGCCGGGAGACCATCCAACGGTTGAAAGCCGAAGGCCTTTTCGACCAAAACCGGCAACGGCCGTTTCCTTTGCTTCCGAAGGTGTTGGCCGTCGTCTCTGTGGCGACAAGCAAAGGATATCAAGACTTTCGGGCGGTGGTGGATGCCTCGCCTTTTCCGGTGGTGCATAAGCTGTTTCCGGCCTTTTTGCAGGGTGAAGAGGCGGTCCCGTCTATTGTTCGGCAGCTTCGGCGCATCGCCCGCCATATGGATGTGTTTGACGCGGTGCTGATTGTGCGCGGGGGCGGGGGAGAGGTGGGCCTCTCAGCTTACGACGCCTATCCGTTGGCGCACGCCATCGCTGCACATCCTTTGCCTGTGCTCACCGGCATCGGACATTCCACCAATCAGACGGTGGCTGAGCAAGTCAGCTGGCGCAGTTTTATCACGCCCACCGACATGGCCCGCTTTGTGGTGGGGCGTTTTGAAGAGGCTGCGGCATATGCAACGGATGCCGCCGGCCGGCTGCATCATAGTGTGGCGCGCATCTTACGTGAAGAAAGTGTCAACCTGATTCGACGAGGGGGACGGCTTCGAGTCATCACTTCTCACCGGTTGGGACGTGAGGCCCAGCAGGTGGCGGATTGGAAGCGGCGGATGCGTCTGGCTGCGGCGCGGCGGATGGAAAAGGCCCGACAACACCTCTACGGCATGGAGCGGGCTATCCATGCCCTTTCGCCCCGAAATGTGTTGAAGCGGGGGTATGCACTGGTCGAGTTAAATGGAAAAATCGTCACATCCGCAGCGATGCTGCGGGAAGGCATGGTCATCCGGACGATTTTCTCCGACGGCCGTGCAGAAAGTATCGTATTACAAACGCAAAAAGAAGAAGACCATGACGGAAGAGAAACTGACGTATGAACAGGCTGTGCAAGAGCTGGAAGACATTCTGGAAGCCCTCGAAAAAGGAGACGTCGGTATTGATGAGTTGAACGAACGGGTAAAGCGGGCGGCTTATCTGCTTGACCATTGCCGGCGGGCCCTTCGGGAAGTAGAGGAAAGTGTGATGGAAGTGATTAAAAACATGGAAGCGGAGGACTCGGATGAGACGGAAAGCGCAGCGGAAGAGGGCCCTTTTTAAGCGGTGCTCGGCCGAAGATGAAAGAGCAGCTTTTCTTCGAAATAGGGAAGCGGCAGCCATTTTTTGAGGGGGTACACCGTCAGGCGCCCGGGCCATCGTTGCAGGTAGGGGGCGGCGTCGCCGCCGCTGAAATACCACCATCCGGCGGATGCCGCAGAAGAGGCATCCACGTTTTTTTTCGTCAGGGCCACCAATCGGGAAAACTCCGTCACCGCCCGGCCGGTCACCACCGTATAGCTGTCGGTGTGTTCTTCGATGCGTTGGTGCAAGGCCCGGACGTTTTTCAGCGACAGTTCTTCAATAAATTTCCATAACATACGCACCTTGCGGAGGGTGCTGTCAATAAGGGTGATGTGGGCATCCGGAAAGAGAACAGCCAGCGGAATGCCCGGCAATCCGCCGCCTGTGCCCACGTCTAAGATGTGTTCTGTTCCGGTGAAGCGGCCGGTCTTGACGGGAACAAGCGAGGGCAGAATATGATGCGGCCACACATTTTCAATGTCTTTTCTGGATATGAGATTGACCTTCCGGTTGGCTTCGGTCAGCAGCTCGGCATATCTGCTCAGCTGTGCCCACTGGGCGGGGGACAGCTCGGGGAAAAGGGAAGCGGGGGAGGGAAGCAATTAATATTCGTCTTCGTTGAAGAAGAACTCGTCGTGCGTGGGAAAGTCAGGCCAGATATCTTCGATGCCCTCATAGATTTCTTCTCCTTCCAGATGTTGCAGATTCTCCACGACCTCGATGGGGGCACCGGTCCGGATGGCATAGTCGATCAGCTCGTCTTTGGTGGCCGGGAATGGTGCGTCTTCCAGATAAGAAATAAGTTCCAGCGTCCAATACATAGGGCCTTTTCCACTTTTAAGGCGGGCGAAATTACACTTTCTCGGAAAGAAAGTTGTTTTTCTCCACTTTTCCCTTCGCCCCGCGGAAAAAGTGGAGGATTTGCGGCATGTCTTTATCCATATCGCCACTGACGTAAAAAGGTTCCGAAAAGGCCAGCGTTCGGGTGGCGTAGTCGAGCCGGGCCAGCACGAGGGGGATGCCTGCCAGCCGGGCCATGTGATAGAATCCGGTGCGCAGGCGGGAGACCTTTTTCCGGGTGCCTTCCGGCGTGATGGTCAGCACCAGCGCCGGCTCTTTTTTGAACGCCTGAACGGCAAGGTCCACGTAGCTCAGCCCGCCGCTGCGATCCACCGGATAGCCGCCCACGGCTTTAAGAAACCAGCCCAGCGGCGGAAAGAAAAGCTCTTTTTTGATAAAGACTTTGATGTGGCGCATGCCCAGCGCCCATTTGAAAAGCAGGCCGATGATAAAATCCCAGTTGGACGTATGCGGCATTTCCACGATGATGAACTTTTTTAGCTCATGCGGATAGCGCCCGCGGGCTTCCCATCCGGTGACTTTCAGGAGGCCTCTGGCCAGAAGGCGGTGGATCATGAATGTTCGATTTGAAAGGATAAATCCACTCGCTTGGAGGGGCGGTGGATGGCTGAGGTGGAGATAAAGGGCACGCCGGTGCGGGCGTATGCTTCCAGGTTGTCTTCGGTGATGCCGCCCGATGCTTCCATGGGGATGTGTTTTCCGAAGCGTTGGACGGCGGCCCGCACCTCGTCGGGCGTGAAGTTGTCGAGCAAGAGCCGATGCAGGTGCGGGAAATAGGGGGCCGCCTGCTCGATGTCTTCGAGGCTGCGCACTTCGAGGACCACAGCCTTTCGGAGCCGGCGCTGTTGGAGATAGTCGAGCACCTTTTCGATGGCGGGGGCCATGCCGCCGGCGGCGTCGATGTGATTGTCTTTGATCATCAGTTCGTCGGCGAGGTTACGGCGGTGGGCCCGGGCCCCGCCGACGGTCGTGGCCCATTTTTCCAGCCAGCGGAGGCCGGGCGTGGTCTTGCGGGTGTCTAATAAGACGGTCCCGTAAGGGGCCGCCTTCTGTTGAAGGTGGTGGGCCTGTGTGGCAACGGCCGATAGATGATGGAGCAGGTTCAGGCAAAGGCGTTCAAAGGCCAGGAGTTGGATGGTGGGGCCGTTCAGGAGGGCCGCCGTTCGGCCGGACCGGAGCGCCGTTCCGTCAGTCAGCAACGGCCGGAAATCGACTTCCGTATATCGTTCCCAGATGTAACGCACCGGCATCATCCCGCATAGAATGCCGTCCGACTTGCTGATGATACGGGCCGTGGAGGTGTGATGCGGCGGAAAAACCGCTTCCGAGGTGAGGTCGCCCTGCTGCAGGTCTTCCGCTATCAAATGGGCAACGAAACCATCGAACCAGAGCCGTTCGGAGAAGTCCTGTAAGAACGGCGGAACGGACAACCCCATTATTGATAGTCAATCCGGATCTCCTGAATAACGGGGCCGTCGGCGGTATTTTTCTGAAACACATATACCCGATAGGGCTCGTCTCCCTGCGCCACGCCAATGAAATAAAACGCATCGGGCCCGCCCATGCCCTGATGAAGGAGCGAAAAACTCCGAATTTGATGCGACGTCAGGAAGTTTTTAAGGATAACCACGGCCTGCGTGCGGTTGTAAATGCCTTCTTGTTCCGGCAAGTGGAGCTCTACCTGCGGCGCCATGATGGGCGTAAGGGTGATGACCTCCCCCGTCTGAAAGGCTCGCACAAAGGCCGGGTGCAACCCCTGGGCTCCGCTTTCTTGCGCGGATGCCGAGAAAAAACATAGGTTAAGACCTATGAAAAGAAAAAGAAGACGTTTCATCATTCATGGCGAGTTTTATCCAGCATGATGCCTCCCACGAGGCGTTCATGCAAGCAAATGTAACAAATCTTCATTCGGTGCCGAGCTGTTCCGATATCCATCTCAATAGTTCTTCCTGCCCTTCCTTAGAAACAACGGAGACGGGGATGATCATTGGTATAACGGCCAGCGTTTTTTTCAGGGCCGCTTTGAAACGTTGCAAAGACTGGGCCAGTTGGTTGCGGGAGAGCTTGTCTATTTTGGTAAAGGCAATGGTCAGAGGCACGGGAAGGAGCAAGAGCCGCTGAAGGGTGTCGAGGTCGATGCGTTGCGGGGGAATGCGGCTGTCCACCAGATAGAGCATGCCTGTGAGGGCGGTCCGTTGATGGAGGTATCGCCATATTTCCTGTTCCCAACGTCGCCGTTGTGCGATGGAGACTCTGGCATATCCCAGTCCGGGCAGGTCGGTGATTCGCCACTGGTCGTTGATTCGATACAGGTTAAAGGTTCGGGTTCGGCCGGGCTGCCGGCTGGTGCGGGCGAGCTGCTTTTGCCTTGTCAGCATGTTGATCAGCGACGACTTGCCGACGTTGGAGCGGCCCCAGAAGGCAAATTCGGGCAGTGAGGGGGCGGGGAGTTGCCCATACGTGGGAAAACTTCCTTCAAAAACCGTTTTCTGGATGTTCATGAGTCGGCAAGCTGTTGTCGGGCGGTTTGATATCCCAGCTCCCACCATTGTTTCATCTTCTGTGCGTCGAATACCAGCGGGTTGGCGGTCAGTTCATAGGGCGTATAGAAAAGGCGCAGGTGCACGTCGAATGCGCCGGCCTGAAGCTGCCCCAGCTTGACGTCGGTCTTATAGATGCGGTGCATCATCGTATCAGACAGTTCAAGCAGCAGAATAAAAGGGTTGGTGATGGGACGGACGTCCCATTCCCGTTTCTTGGGTTGCAGGATGACAGCGTCCACATGAGCGGCCCCCATTCGGATGGCTTGCTGAATGGGAATGTAGGACGTAAATCCGCCGTCGCCGTAGAAATAACCGTTTTTCTCATAGAGGCTCATAAAGGGCAGGAAGTTGGCGGAGGCCCACATCCACTCGGTGAACTGTTCGTAGTCATAGTCCCGGATGGATTTGTATTCGACGCGCCGCAGGGAAAGATTGGAGACGGCCACGACGATTTCTTTTCCGCTGTAAAGGATCTTTTCGTAGTCGGCGGGTGGAAAGAGCCGCCGGATCAGGTGGAGCAGGGGCGTGGAGTCGCCGAAAGTGGCGCTGCCGCGGGCAAACATCCGGATGGTATTCCAGTGGTTGATGCTCACCTCCCCATCCTCCCGAATGATGAAGGGGCTGACCCGAAAAATGTCGTTCTGTGTGATACTTACGTATGCGTTGAAGAGGCGTTCGGTGTTGTCGAGGGCCACAAAGGGGAGAATAAGGGCGCCCGTAGAAGTGCCCAGCATTAGGTCATAGTCGTAGTTTTTTTCTTTGAGCAAGTAATGGCAAATGCCGCCGGCAAAGGCGCCTTTGCTTCCCCCACCGGAGATCACGAGGGCGCGTCGGTCCATGCGTGGATTTTATGAATAAACGATGAGCGGGATGGAAATGTGGTGAAGCAATTGATACGTAAAACTCTTCTGGAAGAGAATGTCGAAGATTCCTTTGTGTTGATGACGAATGCCGATGAGGTGAATGTCTGTTTCGGCGATGTATGCTGAAAATTGCTCGTTCACCCGTTTCATGTCCGCCGCTGGAATTTCATGATATTGGGCGTTGACGCCCCAGCGGGCGAGGGCCCATTGCAGGGTGCTGACATATCGGTCGTGAAGGGGATGCGATTTTTCCGTATGGTGAATGTGAACGTAAGCTGCGGCGGCGGATAGGCGGTCCGACAGCCGGGCGAAATCTCCCAACGGGAACAAGGTGTCGTTGTCGAGCGAAGAGGCATAAGCCGTTCGGGCGGGCATTTGAAGGGGGGCTTTTGCCGGCACCACCCACATCGGCCACTCGATGCGGTCAATCAGGTCCCGCACGGTGCCGCCGAGAAGCGTTTCCCATACCGAGGACTGTCCCCGGGCGCCCGCCACCACATAGTCCGGCTTCATGGCTCGGGCTTTGCGGGCGGTTTCTTCCACGGTGAACCCCATCGCATAATCGAGCTCGATGGTGGCTTCCGGATATTGCTTCGCAAGCCCCGCTTGCAGCTCTTCAAGTGCTGTTTGGACTTCCGTTCGTGCCGACTCGATGGCGGCCTGATATACCTCTGAGGGCATCTCCACGTCGATGACGGGCAGCTGATAAACGTGAAACAGCGACACGAGCCCCTTCTGGTGGTGGGCCACCATGCAGGCATATTCCACGGCATGCCGGGCGGCATCCGAAAAGTCGGTGAGGGCAAGCAGGCGCATATAGCGTTTGTTTGATGCAAACTTAACGCCCATGTATTGAAGCCGTTTTTTTGATGTGTTTGGGCGTGCCCCCTCGCCTTCGGCTCGGGGTCGGGCCCCTTCGGGCTCGCTGTTCGCTCGGCCCGCCCACCATCCCAACCCACACCCTACGCCACCCGCGTGGCTTCGACTCCGCTCAGCCAGCGGGTGTTTCCCATGGGCGACAGTCCCTGAGCTTGTCGAAGGGCGGTCCGCCTCGGCGGACTTTGGTACCTTCAAGCGTTCGATGACGTCCTTTTTCCAGCGGGGCCGCCCGCCAGAAAATAGCGCTCGCTTTTTCGGACAATCTGTTGGTTGTCGAGCAGGGCCCGAAGGGCTTCGTTCAGCTGTCGGTCGGGCACTTGCAACTGTCGGGAAAGTTCCCGCCAGCGTAAGGGGCGGACGGCAAGGGCTTTTAGAACGGCCGTCTGAACCGGATTCAGCGCGCCGGAAGCGTCGAGGCACACGTCACAATGGCCGCAATAGGGCGCGGCTTCCTGACCGAAATATTCGAGGAGCACGGCCGTTCGGCATCGGTCGGTCTGCGTGATAAAAGCGGCAAGGTCTTGCGCTTTCCGGCGTTTGACTTCCTCTCGGGTGCTTAGCAATGTTTCGATTTCGGGATGCACGGGAAAATGGTCGGGATGGGGACGGGGGGCCGGCATGTAAATCCAGTCGGTATGGGCGTTGATTTCCAGTTCGATCAGCCCGCTGCTGTGAAGGGTTTCCAGCTGCCGCCGGATGGTGAGCGGCCTGAGTCGCAACGCCTCGGCTGTTTTGTCGATGCTGATGGTTATCCACGTCTCCCGGAGGGCGTAGGCGCGCAGTAGGAGCTGGATGAGCGGTTCGTATGCCGGATGTCGGAGGGCGTAGTCATAAAGCTCTTGGGGAGTGGCCCGGCTGCGGATGCGGTGGGGAAGGCTGAGATTTCCCTGATAGCTGAGCAGTTCGAGGTCTTCCAGAAAGGTGAATGCATCCAGTACCTGTTGCGGCGTATAGTCTCGCAGTTCTCGAAGAAAAGCGCCGAGGTCGAAAGATATGGGACGGTCGGCCTGATGTCCGTAAGGGATGCCCAGCCGGAGCATGAGGCGGTCGTATATGATGCGCAGGTCTTCGTAGGTGAGGGGATGGCGGGCGGCGTTTTGAACGAGCTGTTCTTCTTCGCCGGGGGTGAAGAGCGTGACGGCATAGGCGCGCTTGCCGTCTCGGCCGGCCCGGCCTGCTTCCTGAATATAACTTTCGATGCTTTCGGGGAGTTGTCCGTGGATGACGAGGCGGACGTCGGGCTTGTCGATGCCCATGCCGAAGGCGGTGGTGGCGGTCATCACCCGTGTGGCGCCTTTCATCCATTGTCGGTATTTGTGGTGTCGTTGACCATGGGGTAATCCGGCGTGGTAATAGTCGGCTTCGATGCCGGCTTTTCGAAGGTAGGCGGCCCATTGTTCCGTGCGGCGCCGGCTTCGGAGGTAGATGATGGCGCTGCCGCTCACTTTTCGTAAGATTTCGATGGCCTTGCTGATTTTATTCGCCGTGGGGCGGACGGCCAGGATGATGTTCTTGCGTTCCATATCGGCCTGGAAGACCTGCGGGGCCTGCATGCCCAACCTTTCGATGATGTCTTTGCGGGTTTCCGGTGTGGCGGTGGCGGTAACGGCCAGCAAGGGCACTTCGGGAAGGGTTTCTCTGAGGCGGGCTATCTTGCGGTAGGCCGGGCGGAAGTCGTGCCCCCACTGGGAGATGCAATGGGCCTCATCGACCGCCGTCAGCGAGACCCGCCAGTAGGAGAGGCGGCTTAGAAAGTCTTGCCTGCGAAGCCGTTCGGGCGAGACGTAAAGCAGCTTGATGCGCCCGTCGGCGCAGGCGTCATATACTCGTTCGCGTTCCGGTTCGGAAAGGCCGGCGTGGAGGGCCGCAGCCGGGATATGGCGTCGCCGCAGGGCCGCCACTTGATCCCGCATCAGGGCCACCAGCGGCGAAATCACCAGCGTGAGCCCGGGCAACAGTAGTGCAGGCACCTGATAGCAGATGGACTTACCGCCGCCGGTGGGCAGCAGGGCCACCGTGTCGTTTCCCTTTAAGACCGAATCAATGACGGCATCTTGGGGCGGGCGGAATGACGAATATTTCCAATATTTACGAAGGACCTCCAGCGGCGTATAAAGGCGCTCAGCCATTAAGGGAGGTTGACCACTTTCAGGTCTTTGGGGTAGGAAACGCTGAAGTCGAGCGTCCAGCTCTTCCGACTGTTGGCATTGACGGAATAGGGCCATTTGATGATGCCCGTGGCGGCATCCTCTACGCCATTGCCCGGTCGGGTGCTCACTTTGACCCGCCGGTCGGTCGATATAGGAATCTGATCGATGGTTAACGTTTTGACTTCCCAGCTGTAATGGTTTTTCAGCGTGTATTGATAGCGATAGTTGACGGTGATGGTGCCGCCGAGGCTGGGGCCGCGTCGCTCTTTCTTCAACAGCTTTTTCTGAATCCGAATTCGTTCATCATTGCCCAATGCTACGGTCAGCTCATTATCGGCTGTGAAGGGGTTGATCGACACCTGCCCGTTATAGCGCCCGTTGATAAATACCTTCGCCGGCGCCTTGATGAGCCGATATTGGTCCACCTTACGTACGCGAGCGGTTAGGATGGCGTTGCGACTGCGGGACGGGTAAAGATGATATTCAAACGTTGCCTCTGGTGAGATGATGCGCAGCACCATGGGAATTTGTGTTCCTGTGGAGGGGATCACAGGCGGATGCAGGATACGAAACTCATGGAGCAGGGTGCTTTGTTGTTCGGATATTTCCGGTTTGCCGGTTGCTCTTGCCATGTCGGATTCGGGCATGGCGGCGGCGGGCGCATAGGTCCGCATTGCTTTTTCTTTCCCGGGCTCCCTGATGAGAAGATACCACGGCGTGAGTCGGGGCACGTAGAGATATTGATGTGGTGTGGCGTTGGTGAGAATCAGCGTGTCGGTATGCCAGTCTTTGCCTGTGGTTTGCCGGATGTTGCCCATGAGCATCCAGCTGAGGCGGTTTTTGTTGGGCATCGCCGTGATGCGATATTCCGGAGACCATGCGGCGTTGCTCACCAGAAAATCCAGCCTTATTTGCACAGCCTTGCGGTTGTTCATCCGAATATGAAGGGCGATCTCTCCCTCTTTGAGATAGGGGCGGCTGGCGGCCTGCCAGCGCTCTTGCCAATAGCGTTGTTTTTCTTGCGCCTTACTCAGACGTTGATTCACAATGCTGATTTGACGAAGCAGCCACCGGTTCTTTTGGTCGAAATAATTGAATACTTCATCGATGTCTTCCCACAACAGGGCTTCTTTTCCTTTGACGCTCCGGTTGGCTTCCAGCATCTTGATCATCCACATATAATGTTTTTTTGTTCGGGAGAAAGAGTCCACCAGTATTGTATAATGCTTCACCGAATCGTAGAGCGATTGAATGGCTGTCGGCACTCCGGAAGGGTCGATTGGGAACACTTTGGTCTCCCAGCTCAGCAATTGGATGGATGAAGGCAAGTCCCAACGGATGGATTGCTTGTTGATGGCATGCGGAAGGCCCCGAAAAATAATGGTATGAACGCCCGGCGTCAACTGGGTGTCGAGTTGATAAAAGAGTTGGGCTTGTGCGGGATAAGCCACCACTTTTTTTAAGGCGGCGCACGTCCCGGAAGCATAAAGAATGCTCATGAACAGAAAAACAGTCAACAGCTTTTTCATAATGAATCGGTTTTATCGTGATATAATCGAATGATAGCGTTGATTAGAGGTGGGGAAATGTGGGCCGCGTCCACGATCAGCTGGGCTTGATGGTAGGTCGGGAGCCTTTCCTTTAAGAGGTTGCGGATGTGTTGATACAGCGGTAAGCCGTCCGGGGGTGAGAGAACGGGGCGGTGGGTTTCGGATTGGCTGAGGCGGCGATAGAGCTGCTGAATCGGCATGCGAAGGAAGATGGTAAGGCCGTGCTGATTCATCCATTCCATGGCGTTATGAAAAAGCGGCGTTCCACCACCGGTGGCCACCACGACGTTTTCTTCTTCCGCCGTTTTCTGAAGGGCTTCCCATTCTTTTTTTCGGAAGGCGGCCTCTCCCGCCTGGGCAAAGATGGTTGCGATACTCATGCCGGCTTTTTCTTCAATGGTTTCATCAAGGTCAATGAAGGAGTATCCCAGGGCCCGGGCGAGTTTTCTTCCCAGCGTGGTTTTTCCCGTTCCGGGGAATCCGATAAGATAAATGCGCATGAAATTGCACCGCAGTATTTATACAAAGATAAAGTATTTCAGCATGTCCCCTCTCATGGTTCGGGAAAGATCTTTGCCGGATTGAGCAGTCCTTTGGGGTCAAAGATGCGTTTTATTTGCTTCATAAGCTGGATGGCGGGGGGCGGGAATGCGATGGGGAGGAAGGGGCGCTGCACATAGCCGATGCCGTGTTCGCCGGAGATGGTTCCGCCCATTTTGACCACCTCCCGAAAGAGCTCCCGCAGGGCTTCGGGTAAGACTTTTCGCCAGACCTCGTCGCTGAGGCCTTCTTTCAGGATGTTCACGTGGATGTTGCCGTCGCCGATGTGTCCGTAGCAGATGCATTGGAACCCGTATTGGTCGGCCAG